>Ga0209400_1001217_pt1 | contig 21205 bp, 21 predicted proteins | sample M_130807_EF_Meta_FD_187313 | JGI IMG/M metagenome (GOLD analysis project Ga0209400, IMG submission 187313) | Freshwater microbial communities from Lake Montjoie, Canada to study carbon cycling - M_130807_EF_MetaG (SPAdes) (version 2) | ecosystem: Environmental > Aquatic > Freshwater > Lake... | reverse complement strand
CGCCCTCGTGCGAGGGGCGGGCGAACTCCGGCATTCCAGCGGCATTGTGCACGGTGACCACGGTTCGATGGTACGCCCCATCCGTAGACTCCGTGCCGTGCCGCTGATCGCCGAGAGCATCGTCCACCACCTCAGCCCGTTCGCGCTCCAGTTCTCCGACGGGGTCGGCATCCGCTGGTATGGCCTCTCGTATGCCATGGGATTCCTGGTCGCGTGGATGGTGCTGCGCTGGCTCGCGCGCACGGGCCGCACGCAGCTGCAGCCCGCGCTCACGGGCGACTACATCACCTGGTGCATCGCCGGCGTCGTCATCGGTGGACGGCTCGGCCACATCCTCCTCTACGACCAGTTCCTTCTCTGGAAGTTCACGGCGCAGTTCCCGTTCTGGGGCGTGCTCGAGATCCACAAGGGCGGCATGGCGAGCCATGGCGGCATTGCCGGCGTGGTGCTTGCATCCGTGCTGTTCGCGCGCAAGCACGGCATGAGCCCCGCCGGCATGGTGGACACCGCTGCGTTCATCACGCCGCCCGGACTGATGTTCGGTCGCCTGGCGAACTGGGTGAACGGCGAGCTTCCCGGCAAGCTCCTGCCGGATTCCATGCAGCAGTCACCGCCATGGTGGAGCGTGAAGTACCCGGACGATGCACTCGTCATGGCGAAGACGCCCGAGGCGTATGACGCCGCCAAGCACCTTCACACCATGGTCTACACAGGTGACCAGGAGGCGATCAAGCGGATTGCCACCATGGTGCCCGCGCATTACCCGAACAACTTCATCCAGGCCTTTACGGATGGCCCGATGCTGATGCTCCTCTTCGTGATCGTCTGGTGGAAGCCGCGCCGCGCCGGAACGCTGAGCGCCGCATTCCTGATCGGTTACGGCGTCCTGCGCAACATCAGCGAGGCGTACCGCGAGCCCGACGACGGCGTGTTCGCCATCGGTCCGCTCACGACACCCGTACTGGTGTCGATGCTGATGATTGTGCTTGGCATCACCGTACTGGCGCTCCGTAAGCCCGACGCGCCGATGCTCGGTGGCGTCAGGCCGCGGGCGGCGTGACCGGCTTCGCGGCAGGCGCCTGGGGCGCGTCTGCTGCCTTTGGCTGGGCGGGCGCGGCTTCCGGAGGCACGGTCTGCGCCGGCGCTCCACCAGTCGCTCCTGCCTCCTTCGCCGCACCCTTGCGACGCACCGGCACCTGCACCTCGCTCCACTTGTTCTTCACGGGCACCTGCGGGCCGTTGTAGTTGAGGCCGCGTGGATCACCGCAGGGCTCCCACTCCGACTGACCGTCGAACCACTTGGTGAGCTCCTCGAGGCCAGCGTTCACCGCACCCATGCCGTACTGGCCGCGCATGCCGATCGACATGACGGTGAGCTCCGGGTTGTCGACCACCTTCACGCGCCCGTCCTCGCCGGTGGGGCCAAGGTTCACGGTGCGGTACAGGAAGCTCATGGTCCACGTGCCGTCCACGTCCTTCATCGGCGTGAGCGGCGTGCGCTCGCCGGATGGCTGGTAGTCCATCTCCACCGGGCTCGTCATGGCGATGTCGCGGCTCTTGATGTGGTTGAAGAGCGGCCAGAAGCCGACGTTCATCCCGAGGTTGCTCGAGCCCTTCGCGGAGTACTCGGCGCGGCGGACCACGGGATACGTCTTGAGCTCGATCATCCCGGGCGGCGTCGGCGCGGGATAGCCCTCGGGAAGCGGCGCCTCGATGAGCATGCCCATTTCCGGGAGGCGGTACTCACCGTTCTCGAGGACCGGCTTGATGGCGGCATCGCCCACCATGCGCTTGGCGGTCCCGGGGGCAGGTGCGCCCTCGGGGCGCGCGGCGGCGGGAGCGGCGGGCTTCGCAACCGGGGTATCACCCGCGGGCTGGAACATGGAAGCGAGGAAGGCGAGCATCGGGATCAGCATGTGGTTGGACCTCGGAGGTGGGTTCGTACGCGGGAGTCTGCCCGATTCACCGCACCGGCATGCCTGCCCGTGGGTGTGGTGGGCGGATATTCCGCAGATTTCAGGCGAATTGCGGACCTCCAAGTAGCATCGCACCATGGCCGACGCTTCCCTCGGAACCCTCCCGCCCGCCACCTGGGAATACAGCCCCGCACCGGAAACGGTGCCGGTGACCATCCCGGAGCGCACCCAGGTCTTCATCGGCGGTAGGTTCGTCGAGCCGCATTCGAAGAAGCGTTTCGCCACCATCAACCCCGCCACCGAGGCCACGCTCTCGCAGATCGCCGAGGGTGATGCGGCGGACGTGGATGCCGCGGTCTCCGCCGCGCGCAAGGCGTTCAAGGGCTGGTCGAAGCTGCCGGCCAACGAGCGCGCCAAGTACCTCTACCGCATCGCACGGCGCATCCAGGAGCGCGCCCGCGAGCTCGCCATCCTCGAGACGATGGACGGCGGCAAGCCCATCAAGGAAAGCCGCGACGTGGACATCCCGCTCGCCGCGCAGCACTTCTTCCACCACGCGGGCTGGTGCGACAAGCTCCGCTACGCGATGCCCGGGGCGCGCGACCCGCGCCCCATCGGCGTGTGCGGCCAGATCATCCCGTGGAACTTCCCGCTCCTCATGGCGGCGTGGAAGCTCGCGCCCGCGCTCGCGTGCGGCAACACCGTGGTGCTCAAGCCCGCGGAGACCACGTCGCTGACGGCCATGCGGCTCGCGGAGATCCTGCAGGAATGCGATCTTCCGCCGGGCGTCGTCAACATCGTCACCGGCGCCGGTGCCACGGGCAAGGCCATCGTGGACCACGCGGGGATCGACAAGCTGGCGTTCACCGGCAGCACCGAGGTCGGCAAGCAGATCGCCAAGTCATGCGCGGCGCGCGGCACGCGGCTCACGCTTGAGCTCGGCGGCAAGAGCCCGAACATCATCTTTGCGGACGCGGCCGTCGATCAGGCGATCGAGGGCATCGTGCAGGGCATCTGGTTCAACCAGGGACACGTCTGTTGCGCCGGCAGCCGCCTGTTCGTGGAGGAATCCATCCTGCCGGAGGTCACACGCAAGCTCGAGATGCGCATGCGCTCGCTGCGCGTGGGTGACCCGCTCGACAAGAACACGGACGTGGGTGCCATCAACAGCAAGGGCCAGCTAGCCACCATCATGGGCTACATCGATGCCGGTGCCAAGGAAGGCTGCACCGTCTGCCAGCCTGGGCAACAGGCGCTCCCCGCAAAGGGCTTCTGGTGCCGGCCTACCTTCATGACCGGCGTTCAGCCGGCGCACGTGGTGGCGCGCGAGGAAATCTTCGGCCCCGTGCTCGCGGTGATGAGCTTCCGCACGGTGGAAGAGGCGATCACCCGCGCCAACAACACGCCGTATGGCCTGGCCGCCGGCATCTGGACCGACAAGGGCAGCAAGATCTTCGACGTCGCGCGCCGCCTGCAGGCGGGCGTGGTCTGGTGCAACACCTACAACCAGTTCGATGCCACCAGTCCCTTCGGCGGCTTCAAGGAGAGCGGCTTCGGCCGCGAGGGCGGTATGCAGGGACTTGCCGCGTACCTGGCCGAGTGACGGAGCAAAGGAACACACCCATGGCCGAAGCAGAACGACTCGCCGTCCTCAAGACCTGGAAGCTCTTCGTGAAGGGCGCGTACCCGCGCTCGGAGAGCGGCCGCACGCTGCCGCTGCATGACGCGAAGGACGAGCTGGTGGCGCACATCTCGCACGCCAGCCGCAAGGACCTGCGCGATGCGGTGGAAGCCGCGCGCGGCGCGTTCCATGGCTGGAGCGGCGCCACGGCGTACCTGCGCAGCCAGATCATCTATCGACTGGCCGAGATGCTCGAAGGCCGCCGCGCCGACCTGGCGGAGGCCATCCGCACCACCACCGGCGTCTCGGGAAAGAAGGCCGATGCCGAAGTGAGCGCATCGATCGACCGCACCGTGAGCTGGGCCGGCTGGTGCGACAAGTACCCCATGGTGATGGGCAGTCGCAACCCGGTGGCCGGTCCGTACCACAACTTCAGCATGCCGGAGCCGAGCGGCGTGTGCATCTGCGTGCACGGCGTGGCGGAGAAGCATTCACTGCTCGGGTTCCTGTCGCTGGTGCTGCCGCCCCTGTGCGCGGGCAACGCGGTGGTGGCGGTGGCGAACACGAAGCATCCGCTTGGCGCGCTGCTGGTGGCCGAGACCGCGCCGACCGCGGATGTGCCGGCCGGCGCGCTCAACGTGATCACGGGTGAGGGTGCGGAACTTGCGGGCTGGATCGCAAGCCATCGCGACGTGGACTCCATCCATGCCATCGCGGATGACACCGTGGCGGCCACGCTGCGCGCGGGCGCTGCGGAGAACCTCAAGCGCGTGCATACGCTGCCCATGGACGAGGATTTCACCGACGGGGATCGCTGGACCAGCCCGCGGCGACTTGCGCCGTTCGTCGAGCTGAAGACGATCTGGCATCCGAGCGCGACCTAAATTGTGTCCTGGTACTCCCCGCACCATTTTCTTCGGACGCTTCCTTCATGCTCGTCACCACCACCATCGCCGACGGCATCGCCACGCTGACGCTCAACCGCGGCGACAAGGCGAACGCGCTCAGCCGTGAACTGATCGACGCACTTTGCGACGCGGTGGACGCCATCGCCGCGCGCTGCGCGCCGGCGGGCGACGTGCGCGTGGTCGTCGTCGCCGGCGCGGGCAAGGCGTTCTGCGCCGGCATGGACCTGCGTGGCGTGATCGACAACCCTCTCGCAATGGGCGACATGCTGCGCGGCCTCTCGCGCGCAAGCCGTGCGCTGCGTCGCCTGCCGGTGCCCACGATCGCACGCGTCCAGGGCGCCGCGGTCGGCGGCGGTTGCGGACTGATGGTGGTCACCGACTTTGCCGTCACACACCCCGAGGCCAAGGTCGGCTACCCCGAGGTGGATCTCGGCATCTGCCCCGCCGTGGTCGCACCGTGGCTCATCAAGAAGATCGGCGCCGGCCGCGCGCGCGCCATGCTGCTGGCTGGCGGCACCATGACCGGCCAGCAGGGCTTTGATGCGGGCCTCGCGACGCATCTCTGCGCCCAGGACCAGTTGGACGCCAACGTCGCCGACCTCGCCAGGCGGCTGTGCACCGGAGGTCCCAAGGCGATCGCCACCACCAAGCGTTGGCTCAACGAACTGGACGGCTCCAACGAGGACGCCATCCTCGACAAGGCCGCGGAGCTCAGCGCGCAGATCATCGCTGGCGACGAGGCGCAGCAGCGGCTGCGGAAGGCGTTCGGCGGGCGATAGGCAGGGTGTTCGCGTCGGAAATGCCAGTTGCTTGACGGCTGGCGCCCGATTCAGGAAGCCAGATACCCGACGCCCGATCCCGACGCTGACGGCGCCATCGCTACGCCGCAAACGCCACTCCCAGCCTGATCGCCTCGCGCAGCAGGCGTCGATCGAACGTCAGCACGGTCGGCCGCCGCGGATCGATCATCGCCGTGCACAACAGGACGGCATCGACCCAGCCGACGCGTTTGCACGCAATGGCATGGCGCTGGACCAGCGTCTCGATCTCCGCCTGCGGCGGACGGTCGATGCCCGGGAGCAGGCGGATCTCCGCAAGGATCTCCTCTCGATCCTCACCACAACCAAGCATCACTTCGCCCATGACATCGGGATGAACCAATGCACGCTGCTCGGCGCACAGCCTGGTAAGCACCTCCACCTCTCGACGGATGTGCTCCACCCAGACACAGGTGTCAACAAGCACCGGTCTTCCCTTCGCGGACGCAATCAATCCGGCAGCGGATTCCCATCCTCGTCCAGGTCGTTCCGAAAGTGAGGAGGTCGGCGTCTCGGCGGACCCTCGAAATCCGGCGAAAACCCGCCCTTCGCCAGACGCTCCAGTCGGAGCCTCTTCACGTATTCGTTGAGCACGTGACGGACCAGCGCAGTTGGATCCACGATCCCCGTCAGCTTCTGGGCGTCCCGCAACTCGTCCTCGGTCAACGTGATCCGTTGTTCCATGCGCGTCATCGTATCCCTCTCTCCTTTCCATCCAAACCTCCAATCCCTTGCGATCGCGCATCATGCACGTGCGGAAACGCACGTCCGCCTTTCACCGCCCTTTTTCGTACGCTTTCCCGCATGTCCACGCTCCGCACCGATCGAGACGCCGATGGCATCGTCACTCTCTGGCTCGACCCAAACCCCGCCAAGCCGCGCGGCGGCGTGGTGGTGCTCGACGCCTGGCTGATCGCCGCCATCGCCGAGACCTGCGCGCAGATCGCGCGCGAGGGATGCACCGGCCTGGTGCTCGCCTCGGCCAGCACGCGCGTGTTCGTGGCGGGGGCGGACCTCGCAGAGATCGACGCGCTCGACGACCCCAGCCTTCACACCTACCTCGAGCGCGGCGCCGCGGCGTTCGCCGCCATCCCGGCACTTGGCGTCCCCGCCGTTGCCGTCATCCACAAGGCCGCGCTCGGTGGCGGGCTTGAGCTCGCCATGCACTGCGACGCGCTCATCGGCACGCTTCCCGCCGAAGGCGAGAAGCCCTGGCTCATTGGCCTTCCAGAATGCGGCCTCTGCATCTGCCCCGGCTGGGGCGGCACGCAGATGTTGCCTGCGCGCATCGACCCGAAGACCGCCATGGTGGCCACCGCGACCGGCGCGCCGTGGAAGTGCGCGGACGTCCCGGCTGGACTCTTTGCGAAGGTGCTCCCCGCCGGCAGCACGCAGTCACAGATGATCGACGAAGCCAAGCGCTGGATCCACGCCGAACGCGCCGCGGCGCCGGCTGCATTCGCCGCACACAACGGCCCACGCCGCACCATCTCGCCGGCGGAGACTGCGCGCATGGGCACGGCGCTCGCCTCCGCCCGCGCCGCGGTGCCTGCGAGCGCACACGCCGAAGCGTGCTTCGACGCCGTCCACACCGGTTTCACGCGCGGCTGGGACGCGGCCGTTGCGGCCGAGCGCGCCCACCTGGTGCGCCTGCGCCACACGCCCGAGGCGCGTGCCAAGCTCGCGGCGTTCCTGACGAAGGCGTAACTCCGTACCCGGTGACATTTGCACCAATTCCACGAACCGAAATTGGTGCCCGGTGCACACGACACCATTTTGATTTGAGCCCTCGCCCATGACCCAGAACATCGCCGTCCTCGCATCCCTCGGCGTCGCCATCCTCCTCTCGCCCGAGATCACGGTGCTCGGCCTGATCGCCGCGAGCGACAAGAAGATCCCGCGCACCTGCGCATGGGTGTTCGGCATCGGCTCGATCGTGGGACTCGCCTTCGCGCTCGCGATCGGCTTCGGCCTGGCACAGGCGCACGGCAACCCGCATTCGGAACTCCCGGAGGAACCCAGCTGGTCGGGCTTCATCATCCGGTCGGTGATCGCGCTCGGGTTGCTCGCGCTCGGCATCTACCGCATCGTCAACGCCATCCTGCACGCACCCGTCGAGAAGACGCCAGAGCAGCGCGAGCGCTCGCTCGGACACCGCTTCCACGTGTGGTTCAAGGAGCACTTCCCGCGCATCAACGCCATCTTCGACGGCAGCCGGGACCTGCCGCCCGCCCGCCGCGCGGGCCGCTGGGGATTCCTCGGCTTCGCCTGCAACGGACTGCATCCCAAGGTGTTCCCGATCGCCATCGCCGCCGGTCACGAGACGCTGCAGATCAAGAACGACGACGAGCGCGCCCTCGGGATCCTGGTGTTCGCCGCCATCTCGCTGGTGCCGAGCCTGCTGCCGGCCGTGATCGAGACCATCCACCCCGGCATCTCGTCGAAGCTCAAGGACAGCTTCGAGCGCTTCATGAAGGTGAACGGCCGCTGGATCAGCGCCGCGTTCATCCTCGCGGTGGCGGCCTTCGTCGGCCACAACGCGTGGAACGACATGCCGGGGCGGGAGAAGCACGAGGCGCCGGCGAAGGCCCAAACGCCTGCTACCACGGCCGTACCTGCAGCGAAGTGATCATCACTGCGGGCAGGGCCCCCAGAACGCAAGCAGGGCGGCGAGGTCGGAACCGTCGACGCGGCCGTCGTGGTTGATGTCGCTCACGGTGTTCGCGTTGGCCACGCCCCACTGGATGAGGAGGATGCCGAGGTCGGCTCCGTTCACCGCGCCGTCGCGGAAGAGGTCGACGTCGCGGCAGGTGGGGCCTTCGCAGATGTCGGGGATGCCGTTGATGTTGGTATCGGCGAGCTGGCCAAGCAGGATCTGGCCGTAGTCGACGATGTTGTCGTGGTTGCAGTCGGCGGACCATTCGACGATCGACGACACAACGATCGGACCGCCAACTGGCGGAAAGATGAAATTCTCCTCTACGTCATCCCAAAGCGCCCCACCTTGTCCAAAAGTCGGGCTGTAGAGGTGCAAGTAGTCCTGGGCGCCGGCGTTATTCGGTAGCCCTTGGCACCACGATGTGAATTCCCAGGCCTCGCCGGTTACCCACCGCCATCCGCCGTCCGGTTCGTGGTAGTTGGAACTGGATGGATCTTGGAATCCGCCGAGCCACGGTCCGTAAAAGTCGCCAACACCGCGCCATGCGGAGGGGTGGCTACCAATTGCGGCAACTACTTCATTTTCCCTCTCGGAGCCGATGGTCGCGAGATGCCCTCCCATGGATTCCGCGTTTCGTTTTGCGGTGAGCCAGCCAAAGTTTCCATCGGCGAATACCAATTGGTACCAGTGCCCATTCTCGCCATCCCCTATACGCCACTGCACAGGGTAGTTTCCGACCACGCACGCCTCTCTGCGCTCGCAGCAGTCGGGAATGTTGTCGCCGTTGTAGTCGGGCAACGTGCCATCATGGCACTGGCCGTAGTCGACGATGCCGTCATGGTTGCAATCGGCATCCCACTCAACAATCACTGATCCGATTCCACTCGGAGTCGTGTTGTCATCCCACGTGAGATTCGGGATGCCATTCGAGCCCCAGAGTTGGCAAAATGCGTAGTCGGAAATGGCTCCGTTCGGCTCGCCCGGCGCCCACGCCGTGTAGCTCAAGGGTTCGCCCGTAACCCACATCCATTGCAGCGTCCCGGCTTTCCGAAAGCAGCCAAAGGCGGACCAAAGACCTTGTTGCAGGTAGGCAACATCCAGAATGAACTGGTGCTCAGCAACGTTTGACATGGTGGCCAGATGTGCGCCCATGGAGACACTCCGGGCTTGGCAGTCGTCTAAACCGCCCCCGGCGATCTTCCGTGACACTGCATACCAATGCCCATTCCCCCCCTCGCTCGCCTTCCACTGCACCGCCGCGCTCTGTGCGCCCGCGCTCGCCGCGATGAGTGTTGCACCTGCGACAACGGACGCCTGGATCGAATTCCGGAGGGTGGACATCTGCGCTTGTTCCTTGTGTGTGTCGTCCCTGGGGTGACCAACCGAACCGCCGGCCGCTTTGACCTCAGGGTCGACTACAGATCCTCGACCCGCGCCGACGTACGTCGGATCTGGCCCGGAATGCGGAAATCCGATGCCCGCGGCCGTCAACACGGCCAGGGTGATGCCTCCAACGGCCATCGTGCGAATCGATCGACGCTCAGACGCCGCAGAATCGGCGGCAGATAACGATGGATCGGTGTGTGGGTGCTCGCCAACAGCTTCACTGTGCGGGGAGCCATCGTCCTCCCCCAGCCCAAACCGCAGCACCGCCGCCGCCTCCGCGCCCCGGAGTCCCCGCCTTTCCGCCATTGCGCTTGGTGTCTCGTCCATGCCGCGGACAGATCCGCGGCCGCGCATCGCGTACGACGCCAGTTGCCGAAGTTTGGCCGCGATCACGCCCGCTCGACCAGGCGGAGCACCTCGCGCACCCCGGCATCCAGGCCCGAGTTCGGGACGCCTTCCTCGCGCAGCAATTCACGCACCGCTTCACGCACACGCGCGGTGACCCGCCGCGCCGCGTTGAAGCAATCCGCCCGCGTCAGGCCCAGCGCGTCCGCCACCGCATCGTAGGGCATGCCTTCGATCACGTGCATGCGCATTACCTCGTCCTCCACGGATCGCCCGCTGCCAGCAAGCTCGGCCTGCACGCGCGCATAGGCCTCGTTGACGAGCGCCAGCGCCCACGCGCGATCGAACGCATCGGCGGCATCGCCTTCCGACGCGGGCACGGTGTGCATACCGACCACACCCGGCCGTCCCGGCGACACGGCATCCTCCGTGCGCGCCCGCTCGCGCGCCGCGTTGCGCGCGATGCCGCGGCAATGGAAGCTCATGGCGTTCATGAGCCAGCGCCGAAGCGGCATGCCGCTCTGGCGCCAGCGCGCAAAGAAGCGCTCGTCCGCCAGCGGGCCCACATAGAAGCCCGAAACAAGCTCGTCGCGCTCACCCGCCGATCGCAGGCCGGTCGCGGAGACGTACGCGCCAAGCGCGGTGGTGTAGCGCTCCATGACGTGCCGCCGCAGCGCGTTGCGCGCAGCCTCGGCGCGGGCGCGGCCCACCGCGTCACCGCTGCCCGCCGCACGGTCGCCATCCTCGGCGATCGTCAGCTGCGCATCGATCCACGTGGCGTGGGTGCTCGGAAAGTGGTCCACCGGCATGGCAGCAGGGTATCCCGCGCACTTACCTACCAATAAGTAGGCACGGTTTCTGCTCGGCCGTGCATCCACCGTCCCGTCGAGCGGCGAAAGCACCATGTCGCCCTACAATGCCTCTCTTCCCCGTGGCGCCCCAGGGGGCACCGCCCGCCGCGAACCACCGACCCCGAGCACGGAACACACCATGACCCAGACCGACCTCGCGAAGGACTTGAAGAACATCTCCGAGAAGGACCGCAAGCAGATCGAGCAGGCGCAGGAGATGCTCGGCCCGGATCCGAAGACGATGGGCTTCGTCAAGAACGTCTTCTGGGGCAACTTCCGCGAGGACCTGGTCTTCCCGTACCCGGCGCAGACCGCCGAGGAAAGCGCGCGCTGCGACCAGCTGCTCGCCGAGCTCGACACTTACCTGAAGAACGAGCACCCGGCCGTCGAGATCGACCAGAAGCAGGAGATCCCGGAGTGGGTCATCAAGAAGCTCTTCAGCATGGGCGTGCTCGGCATGACCATCCCGAAGGAGCACGGTGGCCTGAGCTTCGGCATCACCAGCTACAACCGCGTGCTGCGCCGCATCGGCCGCACCTGCGGCTCGACCGCGGTGCTGGTCTCCGCGCACCAGTCGATCGGCTGCAAGGCGCTCATGCTCTTCGGCAACGATGAGCAGAAGAAGCGCTTCCTCCCCCGCATGGCCAAGGACGCGCTGAGCGCCTTCTGCCTGAGCGAGCCGAACGTCGGCTGCGACGCCGGCGGCCAGGAAACCCGCTGCACCGTCAGCGAATGCGGCAACTACTACATCGTGAACGGCGAGAAGAAGTGGGCCACCTCCGGCGCGCTCTCGGCGCTCTTCACCGTGATGGCCAAGCAGAAGATCAAGGACCCGAAGACCGGCAAGGAGAAGGACGCTGTCACCGCGCTCATCTGCACGCCCGACATGGAAGGCGTCGAGATCTTCAGCCGCAACCGCTCCAAGTGCGGCATCCGCGGAACCTGGCAGGCGCGCATCCGCCTCACCAACGTGAAGGTCCCCAAGGAGAACCTGCTCCACAAGGAAGGCCGCGGCCTCAACGTGGCGCTCACCTGCCTCAACTACGGCCGCTGCACGCTCAGCGCCGGCATGCTGGGCGCGGCGGAGTTCGCGTACGAGCAGGCCACCAAGTGGGCCAAGTACCGCTTCCAGTTCGACCGCCCGATCGGCGAGTTCGACCTCGTCAAGGAGAAGCTCGCGCGCATGGCGGCGTACACGTACGCCATGGAGGCGATGCTCTTCATGACCACCGGCTTCCTCGACCGCCATGACGAGGACATCATGCTCGAGACCGCGGTCTGCAAGGTGTTCTGCAGCGAGTTCGGCTACCGCACCGCCAACGACGCCATCCAGGTGATGGGCGGCGAGAGCTACATGACGGAGAATCATGTCGAGCGCGCGTGGCGCGACAGCCGCATCAACATCATCGTCGAGGGCGCCAACGAGGTGATGCACTCCTTCATCTTCGCCTACGGCTCCAAGCAGCTCGGCGAGTGGATGCTCGGCGTGAAGAAGAACCCGGCCAAGCACCTCGGCTCCGCGATGCAGATCGGCAGCGAGCTGTTCCTCGGCGTGCGCCGTCCGCTGCCCTCGTTCAAGAGCACCGACCCGCGCCTGAACGGCATGATGCACGAGCTCATGATGCGCATCCGCGAGTTCAGCCACCAGGTCAAGCTCATGTTCAAGGAGTGGGAGGACAAGCTCGTCACCGAGCAGACCATCCAGGCCCGCCTCTCGATGTGCGCCATCTACATCCACGCGATGACGTGCGCGCTCTCGAAGCTCGACCACAACATGCGCAAGGGCCTCGACGGCGAGGCGCTGGCGTACGAGATGAGCCTGGTGGAGCACCTCTGCTCCATGTTCGGCCAAGGCATCGAGGAGGAGATCCGCGCGCTGCGGACCAACTCCGACGTCACCATGAAGCGTGCGGCCGACGCGGTGCTCAAGCACATCGACGGCTTCAAGAACTCGGACTTCTCCATCCCCGAGCGCACCATGGACATGCAGGCGCGCGGCACCGGCCGCACGCTCAAGCCGGCCGATGCCGCGGCGATCCCGCAGTTCGGCGCCGGCAGCGTGTGGCATGGCGACGCCATCAAGTCGGCGCATCCCCAGCACGCGTAAGCCGTTGGAAACAACAGCCTTGGAGGTCGGCGCCCCGGGCGTTTGGGCACACGGTCCTCGTTCGGTAGCCTTTTCCGTTTGCCGCGCGGTGTCGGTCTCCGCGCTCCCGCCAGCCACTCGTTCACCCCACACAGGACGTCCATGAAGCTCTTCGAGACGATGAACCAGCACGGCCACGAGCGAGTGGCATTCCATGTCGACCCCGCCACCGGACTGAAGGCGATCATCGCCCTGCACTCCTCGGTGCTCGGCAACGCGCTCGGCGGCACGCGCCGCTGGGCCTACACCGACGAGAGCGAGGCCATCCGCGATGTGCTCCGCCTCTCCGAGGGCATGACCTACAAGAGCGCTGCGGCCGACCTCCCGATGGGCGGCGCCAAGAGCGTCATCATGATCGAGAAGGGCAAGGTCCCCACCGAGGCCGAGGCGCGCGCCATGGGCCGCTTCGTCGACACCTTCGCCGGCAAGTACATCGCCGCCGAGGACGTGGGCGTCAACACCCAGTACTGCGACTGGATGGCGCAGGAAACCAGCCACATCATGGGCGGCGAGACGGTGAGCCACGGCGGCGACCCGAGCCCGTTCACCAGCCAGGGCACGTTCAACGCCATGAAGGCCTGCCTGGCGCACGCCGGCCGCAAGGTGGAGTTCTCCGGCCTGAAGATCGCGGTGCAGGGCCTCGGTGCCACCGGCTACCGGCTGGCCAAGCTCTGCCGTGACCACGGCGCCACCGTGATCGGCACCGACGTCAACCCCGCCGCCGTCGAGCGCGCGGTGAAGGAACTGGGCGTCGTGGCCCTGAATCCCGGCCAGGACATCTTTGCGCAGGAGTGCGACATCCTCGCCCCGTGCGCGCTGGGTGCCGTGCTCAACCACAGCACCATCAAGCACCTCAAGTGCGCGATGATCTGCGGCACCGCCAACAACCAGCTGCACGAGCCCTCGGTCGACGGTCCGGCGCTCAAGCAGCGCGGCATCCTCTACGGCCCCGACTTCATCGTGAACGCCGGCGGCGTGATCCGCCTGGCGGGCCTCTACCTCGGCATGACCGAGGCGGCGCTCGACAAGAAGATCGAGCAGATCGAGCACACCACCCTGGCCGTCCTCAAGGAAGGCAAGAACGACCCGAGCGAGCACGTGGCCGCCGTGAACTACGCCAAGCGCCGCATCGAGGCGGGCCGCAAGGCCAAGCAGCCGCAGCCCGCGATGGCGTGAGTCAGTAAATCCGTACCCGGTTAAGTATGCACCAATTACTCCCCCCGATCTGTCGGGGGGAGTCTCTTTTGTAGCTGGAGTATTTGGTGCATACTTAACCGGGTACGGATTTGGATTCCGCCCGCCGCGCGTACATCCACGCCCCCGTCGCCATGATCGCGAGCGCCACCACGTGGTATCCACCGAACGCGCCGAACCAACGCGCGTCGTCGCGCGCGAACTCATGTGCGAACCGGAACGCGCCGTACGACATCAGGTAGATGTTGAACCGTTGCCCGCGCATCCACCCGAAGCGCCATGCGCACAGCGTCCACGCCAGGAACAGCAGGTTGAATGCCATTTCCGCCTGCGGCGCAGGCCAGCGCGTGTGGCCATGCGCGTCGGTCACGGTCCACCACGCAGCATCGCACTCGACGCCTTGGCAGCAGCCCGCGAACACGCATCCCACCCGACCGATCGCCAGCGCCAGCGGCACCGTCACCGCGAACATGTCGCCGGTGCCCAGGCGGTAGCCGGTGATCGACTTGGCCGTCTCCACACCGAGCACGCCGCCGAGCAATGCGCCCGTGACGCTGTGCCCGCTCAGGAGCGCCGCCCAGTTGTCGCGGAAGTGCCAGCCTTCCGCAAACAGGAAGGCCAACTTCGCACCCAGGTACGCGCCCGCCAGCGCTCCGCCGTACACCGCGTAGAGGCGATTGTCCGGCACGCGCCCCTCGCTGCGCACCAGCTTCCTCCACAGGAGCGCCGTGATCACGATGCCCGCCAGCGTGGTCAGCGCGTAGATCGGACTGCCGATCGGAACAGCACCCGATGTTGCTTCAAGCGTGGGACTGTCGGTTGGTAACTGCATTGATGGTCGATTGCCACAGAATGCACCGCGCACCAGGCCGCGCGATCAGACACACTTCTATTTGCCGTAGTACCTGCAGAAGCTGTCCAGCGAACCGTCCGGCCGGATCACGTGCGTGCAGCACCGATCGATGCGGTCCTGGTCGAACGTCCACGCATCCATGAAGGGCTTGACAAAGATGCGGAACGGATGCTCGGGCCGCAGCTCGAGCGACTTGATGACCTCGCCGAGCGGCTCCGTCTCGCAGCCGCACTTCGCCAGGTCCTCCAGGCGGTAGTCGACGCGGTTCTGCAGGAATCCCGCGTATTTCGGCACGTCGATCAGCCGGCTCAGCCCCACGGGGCCGCTCGGCGTGCGCAGCACGTACGCGATGGTGTGGCAGTTCGGGTCGCCGCAGGGCAGGGGAGTGAAGTCTGCCTCGCACAGCAGGTCCGGCGCCTGCGTGACGCACGCGCGGATGGCGTCGGAGACACCCATGGTCTGGACGGTGGTGACTGCCACAGCCGTCGTCGCACCGATCGTGCCGACGTTCGTGCCGCCCGCGGCGCCGACCATCGCTCCCGGAAAGACCGGCAGCGTCCGGCTCTCGATCGTCGCGATGCGCCCGCTCGTGAACACCGGCTGCAGGCTGATGCCGCGCACGTGCGGTCGCGCGACGGCCCAGCGCAGCGTGTCGCCCACGCCGGCCACCGTGCGCGGATCGATCACCATGGCGAGCGTGGTCGGCACGCCCAGCGCACCCGCCGCGTCGATCGCGTTCTCCCGCATCGCGCGCAGGTCCGCGCCGCGCAGCTCGCGCTGGCCGTCCTCCTGCACGCCGTCGAACTGCACGTAGAGCTCGAACTTCCCGTGCGCGCGGCGCACGTCGGCGAGCATCTCGCGGAACCGCTCGTCGCCCGCCACGCGCACCGCGTTGGTGTTCACCAGCACGTAGCCGATCAGCGGATGCCCGACGGCCCAGCGCAGGATCCGCTCGAACTCCGGGTGGATGGTCGGCTCGCCGCCGGAAAGCTGCAGGATGTCGATGAGCCCCTTGCGCGCCACCACGCCTTCCACGCGCGCGCGCACCTCCTCGAATGGCGTGAATTTCAGGTCCGCGCCCACGCCGTACGGGCTTTCCGCGTAGCACGTGGGGCACGTCAGGTTGCAGCTGTCGACGATCTCGATCAGTGCCACGCACGTGGAGAGTCGCTCGAACGGATCCACTGCCTGCCCACCGGATGAGCCGCTGGATTCGGCAGCCCCCGCCGGCGCGCAGCACCCCTGCGACCCGCAGCACGCACCGCCCGCATTCGCCGGATCTCCGTGGCTCTCGAAGTACCACCGCGCATCGCGCTGGAGCATCACGCTGAACGCCCCGTGCGCGGTGCACTCCTTCTCCATGAACACCGAACCGTCGCGCTCGACCACGCGCGCCGGCACATCGGCCCGGCACGCGGGGCACCTGCTCCTGGTGAGCTTGATGACCCGCTCGTTTCGATGCACGGCGATCTTGATCATGTCAGTACCTGGTCACTACGGCACCGACCGCGCACGCGCCGATGACGAACGTGACTCCGAGGAAGAACGCCGCGGCCGCCACCAGGAGCGGCACCATCACCGAGCGAGGGATCAGCGCGATGAGCGGTGCCGCGCGCGTGCGGCGCGGGAGCCGCATCATGAGCTTCGAAGTCTGCCTGGCGGCGTTGACCGGAACGAGGAGCAGCACCAGGATGGCGATGATGGCAATGGGGAAGAGCACAGCCGGTGTGCTGTCCTTCAGTACGGCGACTCCCAGCCACAGCAGGAGGAACATCCCCGCGATCGCCATGTACGGCCACGCGAATCCCAGCACCACGCGCCGCATGTTGAGCGGAAGCTCTTCCCGCCGCGCCACCGGCGTGACCACGCCGCACTCGGTGCACGGAGCATCGTCTGCCAGCCCGGAGATGTTGTGACCGCACTCCTCGCAGCGCATGGCGAAATCCTACGCGGATCTATCATTTCCGCCATGCACCCGCCGCACACCATCGCGCCGCGCACCCCGGCGTACTCCACGGCGGGCGCCATCCTTGCCGTCCTGGCCATCGCATCGCTCCTGGACATCGCCACCGCGCAGGCGCTCAGCCAGACCGACCGTGCACCGTCGTTCGCCGTACGGCTCTTCGAGGTGCTCGACATCTACACCAGTCCGGTGGCGTTCATCACGGCACTCGCTGCCGCCGCATGCTGGGCCGTGGGCGCGCCGCGCGCCTTCCGCGCCATGTTCGACGTGACGCTCGTCCTCTCCGCGGTCGCACTCCTCGACAACGTGGTCGGCCTCATCATGTGCCTCTTCGACAAGCAGGAGAACCCGGGATTCCTGCTGCTCTCGGCGGCGCTCGTGTATCTCGAGAACATCGCCGTCTTCACCGCGTTCTACTGGCGCTTCGACCATCCGTACCAGCAGCGCATCGTGGCGGGCGAGGGCATCCACCCCGGCATCCTCTTCCCGCAGAACACGCTGGACATGGAATCGCTGCGCACGTGGCGACCGGCGTTCGTCGACTACCTGTTCCTCTCGTTCAACACCGCCAGCACGTTCGGACCCACGCACCCGGTGCCGTTGCGCGGCGTGATCCAGGTGGGGACGATGGTGCAGGTGGCCGTCGCCATGGCCGTCCTGGTGATGCTCGCCGCACGCGCGATCGGCCTCATCGGCTGACCTGGCACTACGCCCGCCCATGCACCGCGAACGAACCGTCACCACGCTCGCCGCCGCGCTCTGGAGCGTGCTGGGCGTGGCCATCGCCACCGGCTGCGTGCAGGTGGCGATGCCGATCGTGGAACAGGACGTGACCACCGGCGAGAAGCTCCGCGCCATCGCGCGCGGCGAGCGTGGCGAGGCGGTGGGCGAGCTTCCGGCGGTGCTCGCGTCCGACGATATCGACGTTCGATCGCGTTCCATCGCAGCCAGCAAGGAACTGCGAGCCCAGCTGCTGGCTTCTCCGCCCGACATGCGTGCGTGGGTCAGCACGTGGGATCCGTGCACTTCCGAGCAGTATTCGATCTTCAACCCCGGCCTGTACGCGCCCCAGGACCGCGAGCGCATGGACCTCCATCGCGCGCTCGAGGCTGGCGTGCTTTCGAGGGCCGAATACGACGAACTGTGGGCCATCGTCGGCCAGCAGGAGCGTCGTTCCGTGGTGCGTCATGGGTTCGAGCTGCCGCCTGTGGCCATGGTGGGCAGCGTGACGTCACCCGCCCTCTTCGTCGGCGGCCAGTACGAGGAACGCACCGATGCCGCGCGGAAGCAGTGGGTGGATAGCAATTGGATCGTTCGCCGGATCACTCGCCAGATGCAGATCGACGAGACACGTCGCATGATTGCCGGCGCGTCCGGCGATGAGCTTGAGCGACTGCGCTCCCTTCTCGCGCACTACATCGCCAAAGGCGACACCGATGGCATTGCCCCACGCGGCCTGCAACTCAGGTGGGGCGATGGTTTCGGTATTGATCCGCAAGCGAGCACCCAGGCCGCGCCTTGACCATTCCGACGGCAGGGGTAGAGTGTCCCCGGCTTCCGATGCGCCCTGCAGCACGCAACCATCGCCGCACCATCGCCACCGCATTCGTCCTCTGGGGTTCGGTGGCGGTCGCCGTCGGCACGGGCTGCATCCCCATCTACACACCGCTCGTCGTTCAGGACATCACCACCGGCGAGAAGCTGCGTGGCCTGCAGGAGGAGCGCACCCGCCCGCAGGACGATCGGCTGATCGGTCCGTTGGATGCCACCGTTCCGCCCCCGGGCCCGGCCGAGCGGGGCATCGCCTGCGACGCGGTCCGCGCACAGCTCCTGGCGAAACCGCCCGCGCTGGTCGCGCGCGCGTACGGGGACGAGGGCACCACGTCGACCAGTTGGTCGTTCTTCAACCCCGGCCTCTACAACCCGGTGGACCGCGAGCGCACGGACCTGCGGCGCGCCCGAGACGCGGGCCTCATCACCGCGGCCGAGTGCGAGGAGCTCGAGCGCGTGCTGGAGCACCAGGCAGGGAAGCCGCAGCTGCGGCGCTCGTTCGAGACGACCGGCGTCGCCGTCGAGGACGGGCTCCACTGGTACTACCTCGGTTCGTCCTACGACGAATGGAACACCGCCGCCCGCGCGGCGCACCGGAAGTACTGGGCGAGGGAGCTCGTGGCGGAACGCTGTGCGCTGCCGACGCTCCGGAAACAGGCGTCCGACGCCTCCAGTCCGGACAAGCAGTGGTCGCAGAATCTCCTGCGCCATGCCGAAGCCGTCGATCCGAATGACATCCGCGGAATGTGGACCGATTGTCCGCTGGTCTTGTGGACCCGACCCCCGGAGGCACCCCACTGATGCGTCCACACGTCCCCTATGCCCCACGCCGCCGCTACTTCGCGTTGGCAGCCCTCGCGACGCTGCCATGGATCGCGTCGTTCGCGTGCGTCGTCTACCGCCCGATCGTCACGCGCCCGCCGACCCTCGGCGATGAACTCATCCAGCTCGACGCCGCACGCCGCGACGGCCTGCTGACGCAGGAGGAGTACGACAGGCGCCGCGCCGAGACCATCGCCGCCTGGAAGCGCATCGGCGACGCACCGATCGTCGAGGCGAAGAAGCCGGAGCAGGGCGTGGCGCCGGCGACGACTGCCAGCCCTGCGTCCAAGTGACGCGTCCCGTTTGATTCGGCCTCCGGACCCGCCGGCGCGGCATGCGGGATTCGTTGCCAGCGAGCCGCGGGCCTCCTCACCAGCGCCTCACCCCGCCGTCCGCAACCGCGACACCTTCCGCTTCGGCTTCGCGAGCGCCAGGTCGTGATTCGCCTGCAGATTCAGCCAGAATTCCGGGGTTGTGCCGAATGCCGCCGAGAACAGCCATGCCGTGTCCGGCGTCACCCCGCGCTTGCCACGGGCGATCTCGTTGACGCGCTGCAGCGGCACGCCGATGTGTGCCGCAAAGGCCACCTGCGTGATGCCCATCGGTCGCAGGAATTCCTTCATCAGGATCCTGCCGGGGTGGGTGGGAATGCGCGTGCGTGTCATCATGGTGCATTCAGTGGTAGTCCACGACCGCGACGTCGTGAGCATGCGACTCGATCCAGCGGAACACGATGCGCCACTGGCCATTGATCCGGATGCTGTGCTGGCCCGTGCGGTCGCCGGACAGCGCCTCGAGCCGGTTCCCGGGCGGGACCCGGAGGTCCGCCAGTCGGGATGCGGCATCGAGCATGTCCAGCTTTCGCACGACGGCGTCCGCGAGTGCGGGCGCCATCCAGCGTGGCCGGGTTCCGTGGCAGAACAGCGCCTCGGTGGCGCGGTCGTCGAACGAGACGATCATCCGCGCCAACGTAACCGTACACGGTTGCCGGGTTGTCATGCAACGCCTTTTTTCCTGCAACTTGCCCGGTTGACAGCAATCCGATCGGGCGGAGGCTGGACCCGCCATCCCGGCTTCGTCACCCATACCGCCCACTTCCCCTCAACCCCCTCCCCGAAACAGCCGACTGACGGGAATATCGGCCATCCGTGGCGCCCGCGCGGGCGCCGGAAATGGCCGCCTGTCATCTAGACTGCGCGATCTATGCCCATCACCACCGCCTTCAAGACCGAGATCCCCTGCATCTCGATCCTCGACGAGCAGGGGAACTTCGACGAGAAGCTCGGCAAGGGTCTCATCCCCGACGCCGACCTCGTCAAGCTCTACGAGGCCATGTACGCGTGCCGCCACCTCGATGGCGTCGCCTTCCGCCTGCAGCGTTCGGGCCGCATGGGCACGTACCCGCAGAACATGGGCCAGGAGGCGACGAGCCTCGGTGCCGCGTACGTCCTCAACAAGAACGACTGGCTGGTCACCTGCTACCGCGAGAACTGCGGCCTGTTCTGGCGCGGCGTGCCGATGGAGTCGATCCTCCTCCACTGGATGGGAGACGAGCGCGGCAACGCCATGCCCCGTCCGCACCACGCCACCCCCATCGCGGTGCCGATCGGCACGCAGATGCTCCACGCCACCGGCCTGGCCTGGGCGGCGAAGTACCGCGGCGACACGCAGATCGCCTGCACGTTCTTCGGCGACGGCGCCACCAGCGAGGGCGACTTCCACGAGGCCGCCAACTTCGCCGCAAACCTCGACATTCCGGTGGTGTTCGTCTGCCAGAACAATTTCTGGGCGATCAGCGTTCCCGGCAAGATCCAGTGCAGCGCGCCCACCGTGGCACAGCGCGGCATCGCCTACGGCATGCCCTGCATGCAGGTGGACGGCAACGACATCTTCGCCACGGTCTACGCCGTGAAGGTCGCCGCCGAGCGTGCGCGCACCCAGGGCAAGCCGTACTTCATCGAGATGGTGACCTACCGCCTCGGTGACCACACCACCGCCGACGACGCCAGCCGCTACCGCGACAAGGCCGAGGTGGATGCGTGGAAGGCCAAGGATCCCCTGATCCGCGTGCGCAAGCACATGGAGAAGCTGAAGCTCTGGGACGACAAGAAGGAAGCCGCCATGGTGGAGCGCACCGAGAAGCTCATCGCCGAGGCAGTGGCCCGCGCGGAG
>Ga0209400_1001213_pt1 | contig 21237 bp, 12 predicted proteins | sample M_130807_EF_Meta_FD_187313 | JGI IMG/M metagenome (GOLD analysis project Ga0209400, IMG submission 187313) | Freshwater microbial communities from Lake Montjoie, Canada to study carbon cycling - M_130807_EF_MetaG (SPAdes) (version 2) | ecosystem: Environmental > Aquatic > Freshwater > Lake... | reverse complement strand
GTTTCCAAGGTACTCAGGGATTCCAGGGCACCCAAGGATTTCAGGGTACTCAGGGATTTCAGGGCAACCAAGGAGTCACCGGTTTCACAGGCTTCCAGGGAACTCAAGGATTCCAAGGTACTCAGGGATTCCAGGGCACCCAAGGCTTCCAAGGTAACCAAGGAGTCACTGGTTTCACAGGATTCCAAGGTACTCAGGGATTCCAGGGCACCCAAGGATTTCAGGGTACTCAAGGTTTCCAAGGTACTCAGGGATTCCAAGGTACTCAGGGATTCCAAGGCACCCAAGGTTTTCAGGGAACCCAGGGATTTCAGGGCACCCAGGGAAATCAAGGCACCCAGGGCTTTCAAGGTAACCAAGGAGTCACCGGTTTCACAGGCTTCCAGGGAACTCAAGGTTTCCAAGGTACTCAGGGATTCCAGGGCACCCAAGGATTTCAGGGTACTCAGGGATTTCAGGGCAACCAAGGAGTCACCGGTTTCACAGGCTTCCAGGGAACTCAAGGATTCCAAGGTACTCAGGGTTTCCAAGGTACCCAAGGCTTCCAAGGTAACCAAGGAGTCACTGGTTTCACAGGATTCCAAGGTACTCAGGGATTCCAGGGCACCCAAGGATTCCAAGGTACTCAGGGTTTCCAAGGTACTCAGGGATTTCAGGGCACCCAGGGATTTCAGGGAACCCAGGGATTTCAGGGCACCCAGGGAAATCAAGGCACCCAGGGAAATCAAGGCACCCAGGGCTTTCAAGGTAACCAAGGAGTCACTGGTTTTACGGGTTTCCAAGGAACCCAGGGAAATCAAGGAACCCAGGGAAATCAAGGAACCCAGGGATTTCAGGGCACCCAGGGATTTCAGGGCACCCAGGGATTTCAGGGAACCCAGGGATTTCAGGGCACCCAGGGAAATCAAGGCACCCAGGGCTTTCAGGGTACCCAGGGCTTTCAAGGTAACCAAGGAGTCACTGGTTTTACAGGATTCCAAGGTACTCAAGGTTTCCAGGGAACACAAGGCTTCCAAGGTACTCAGGGTTTCCAAGGTACTCAGGGATTTCAGGGAACTCAAGGCTTCCAGGGAACTCAAGGCTTCCAGGGAACTCAAGGCTTCCAGGGAACTCAAGGCTTCCAGGGAACTCAGGGCACCCAAGGAAGAACTGGATTTACTGGTTTCCAGGGATTCCAAGGAACTCAGGGTTTCCAGGGAACTCTAGGCACAACTGGATTTACTGGCTTTCAGGGCACCCAGGGATTCCAAGGACCAGCAGGTAGCGGAGGAGGAGGTAGTTCATCGTTTATCAACGGATCGACGACCTCTACAAACCTTTTGACAGCTACAGGCACAAGTTCGAACGCATTTGGAAACTCCAACTTGACCTTTAATTCGTCTAATATGCTCACGATTACCGGAGCAATCACAGTTGCAAATGGATACCGCCCGAACTATTCAAAAATCACATCAGGAACTTCAATTACACCTGCAGCATCTTCCTATGGAACGCACTATGACATCAATACCTCTGGGATCACCGGTGTCACAATTGGATATCCCTCAAGTGTAGGAACCCCTTCAAACAACTGGTCTAACGATTCTAACGGATATTGGGTGTTCCGCAACAATACAGGAACCTATTTGAGTATCACGATGACCTACACCAATGGAACTGCAAATATCTACCCATCCAACATGATTATTCCACCTGGAAATGCAGTAACGCTCATGGCAACCTATCCTGGAGGCGGATCAAACTCAAACTATGTTTTGTTCTAAGTAAGTAATGCCCGAGATCCTCGGAACATCCAAAAGTATCTCTGGATTTGATCCACGAAGCATTCCGGGATGCTGTATGTGGTTTGATGCAGCAGATTCATCAACATTTACACCTGCAAATCCTAGTAACGGTCAAACTATCACTGAATGGCGCGATAAATCATCCAATAGCAACAATTTGGTTCAGCATGGTGCTGGAACAGTGACGAGTACTGGCACATACTCAGCAACAGGATATAACGGAAAACCATCTGTATTTATGAACCCAACCGGTGTTAGCTCATATGGAATTTACAGTACTCAAGCTATGTGGTCTTCAAATACTATAAACTTCCAGAGCTTCTTTCCACCTAACGATACGAACACGTTCTTCATGGTATTTTCGCAGACGGGTGGTATTGTTGGAGCAATGTCATTGCAATGGACGAACAACGGTTCTGGAAATTCACATGTGGTTCAAGATGCTGGTAGTGGGAATTTGTATGCATCAGGTCCTGGTATCAATAGCAACATCCCAAAGGGAATGGGTGCAAATTTACTAGTAGAATGGGTCACGCGTGGATTATCATCAACATCAGAATCCTACGATGTTTATATTTATGGCGCCCCTGGAGGGACTATAACCTACTCAAATGTAAGTGACAGTGGGTACACGTGGAACTTTACAGATCGATTTGTTATTGGTGCAAAGGATAATACCGCAGCGTATTATGGAATTGGATACCATGCCGAATACCTTATGTATAATCAAGCATTGACTACTACGCAACGTCAACAAGTAGAAGGGTATCTTATGTGGAAATGGGGACTTGAATGTGTTCCGCAAGCTAATCTTGTATCCGGAATAACGCCTACTGCGATTCCAGGCTGTCAGTTATGGTTTGATGGTGCAGACCCTGCGGGAACAGGAACTACACCTTCAAATGGTGCAACAGTGAGTACGTGGGTTGATAAATCAGGTAATGGTTACAACGCAACCGTTGCATCCAGCCGTATAGGCGGAACGTACAACACAGCATCCAATTGCGTCTATTTCCAAGCTTCCAATGTTGGATATGTAACAAGTTATCCGGCAAATCCAACGAGTGAAACGATGTTTGTTGTTTTTAATAACCCAAGTCCAAGTTTCAACAACAACATTATAATTGGTGGTCAACTAGGCGCTCGCTCATTGGGTGCTGGATATTCTGGGGCTTCTGGTACTGGTTCGTCACAGGTAGTTGGCAACTTGAACAATGAAGTGGCGTGGTTAGCGGCTACAACAACCGCAACATCAGGGTATTATCTAAGTGGAACAACTGCAATCGTAACGTCTCAGTTTACATCTTCATCAAATTCAATTTCATTAAATGGAGGAACATTTTTATCCGGTGGTGCTCCTGGATTTAGTAACTCAACAACCACATATTTAGGTGTTGATACGACCACTACAGCCTACTATTACATCGGATACGCTATGGAAATCATCTTTTACAATAGCATCTTAACCACAGCCCAATGTCAGAACATTCAAGCCTATCTTGCAAATAAATGGGGTGCTTCACTACTGAATCTAAACGGGTATACTCCACTTCTAGGCAGTCCTTTGAACATTCCCAGATGCACATTATGGTTAGATGCATCCGACATATCTACGATCACACAAAGTGGTGGTGCAGTTAGTCAATGGAATGATAAATCAGGAACTGGAAATAACGCTACACAATCAACACCTGGAAACCAGCCTACGTATTCGTTATCAAACATCTACTTTAATGGTGCTTCTTCAAACTACATGAACTTACCAAATGGAACTTTACCATCTGGAAACTCATCTTATTCCATCTTTTTTGTCGTGCAGTACATTTCAGGAGCACAGATATTAGGGGCTGGAGTAACTTCAAACAATCAAGCAACCTTCCTTGGTGTCAATGCAACGAATATTTATGATGCCTGGTATAATATTGATGCAAATGGTGGTTCTTCATTCTCACTTTCAAATGCAACGTTTGTTGCTGAATCAATCTATACTGCTGACTCAAATCGACAGTTATTTGTATCGGGAACCTTAACACAAACACTCGCATCCTCAAATCACAACTGTTCAACACTATCTAACGCAATCGGTGGATTTATAGCCCAGAGCATATTCGGGACTTTTTACGCCAAAGAGATTATCTATTACGCTACAGCTCTCAATACGCCCCAACGTCAATCAGTTGAGCGATACCTCTCTTTGAAATGGGGGTTATCTAACTACTATACGAGTATTCCCGGCAGCGTGCGTGGATTAATGTTATGGCTAGATGGCGCAGACACAACTACGATGACATTCCCATCAGGAAGCAACGTAAGTGGATGGCGAGATAAAGCTACGTTAGGGTTCACTCTTTCAAATACAATTAGCGGTCAATATCCAACCTATGTTTCCGGAAAGGGGCTATTTTGTAGCAATGTATCTTCGGTCATTAATGCCTCTAATCAAGGACTCCGATATGATGGAAACTGGCCCTTTGTAGTACCTACACAATCAATGTCAGCATTTGTCTCGTATACTGCACTCTGCAATGACTCGTATCGTAATCCAGTTTTTATTAGTGGAACGAATGGTGGATCCTATACAAATCGTCCCAACTTTATTGTTTCATTTCAAATGGGTACTTCAGAGTCTTCTCAACTATTTTTTGATCTTAATGGTGGGAATTGGACACAAGCTGTTACAGTAAATTCAAATACATCTCTTGGACCACGTATTGATGCAATAATATCCAGTCCAGGTGTTACGTCCGACTGGATTCGCGTGAACGATGTTGAACAGACATATAGTAGCTCAAACGCCTACTCGAGTACTTATTCAAACTACACGCCAAACGTACTGTATGTTGCGGGGATGACGGCAACTGTACAGGGAAGCAGGAATTTTCATGGATACATCAATGAAATTCTGTTCTACTCTAATGCACTTACATCAAGTGAGCGAGCAGTCGTCCAAGCCTATCTTGCTAGCAAATGGTCTAACACAACAATGCCCAATGAAGTCCTTCCATTGAATCATCCATTTACATCGGTTCGACCTTTCAGTCGCCCATTTTCTCCAATTGATATACCGGAACTATCTGTATGGTTTGATGCAGCAGATTATACTACACTTACATTATCGGGAAGTACGGTGACTGCCTGGAGAGATAAATCGAACAACGGTTGGAATGCAACAACATTAATAGGAACAGCACCTACGATCACAACACTTAAAAGAAATAGTGCAGTTTCATTTGCAGGTAGTTCAACATTAACTGTATCAAACGTATCATTTAGTAGTGAGCAGGCTCGTGGAATTTTTGTAGTATATCGTGTTGATACATCAACTCCAAACTATATAAGTTGGTTTAGTACTCAGGCAAGTGGTATTAACAATCAAGGTGGTTATAACAACTTAGTTTATCCAACGGGCGGTGGAGGACCCTATTTACAGTCCTATGCAGTCGGAGGAGGTGTAGTAGGTATGGGTGCTGATCCAGCCGTTAATACAGTAGGGACTACTGCTCTAGCTGTGATGATTCACTCTGCAGTTTCAACTGCAAGTAACGTCGTTACTTTAAATGGAACTAGCTACGCTCTTAGTACCAATAATCTTGCATCTGGATACTCTACGTCGAACGTAACATACTATATTGGAAATGCATACCCTCAACCCTACATCTTATGCGAATACATCATGTATCAGAGCGAGATAACTCCAAGCCAAAGGCAACAAATTGAAGGTTATCTTGCATGGAAATGGGATATACAAGGTTCATTACCTTCGACTCATCCTTTTTATAAGCTCCCTTCTTTGTCTGTACTTCCCTTCTTACCAACGAATATCAGTAGTTGTTCATTATGGTTGGATGGATCAGATATCAAAACAATGACATTATCAAACTCAAACGTAGTGCAATGGTTTGATAAGTCAGGAAATGGATATCATATGACGGGCACATCATATCCTCTGCTAGTTTCTAGCGGAATAGGGGGAAATTCGTTTATTCGATTTACTCAATCTTCAAGTCAACGTCTTTCAAATGCATCCTTTTCTACACTGATTGCTGCTGGTCCAGCAACCTATTTCCTTGTAGAACAAAACATGGCAATTCCGGGTGGTGGAAATGGCGGTCCATTTGGATTCACCGGGGGTAGTCCAAATTTTGGTGTTATTTTTCAATATAACGGTGGTCTTCAGCCCTTTTATCTAAGTAGTCAATTTGACTTTCCTTTTACCTCTACAACCCCAAGGATTTTGCAGATTTATATGCCAAATGCGGCAAGTGGATCTACCGGGCGAGTTAATGGAAGTACAACGTACAATGGTTCGAATATCTTATTTGGACAGAATCAGTCAAATGCTGCCTATTCTGGAAATTTTGAAATCGGACACTCGGTAAGTGGATATGTCAATGTAGATTTTTGCGAGCTGATCGTTTTTAATACCTCTTTGACACTACCTCAGATACAACAAGTTGAAGGTTACCTCGCACACAAGTGGGGAATTTAATGATGATAAACAACATGTATAATACCTCAAAACTCCCTAGCAATCATCCTTATAAATTTTTCCCTCCTGCTCAAGGAACTATAGTCGTATCATCCGGTGGAGGCGGTTCTGGAAGTTCAAACTTTACATATACCGGTGGTGATCAAACATTTGTAGTTCCATCGGGTGTAACGACACTACAAGTGCTTTTAGCTGGTGCTGGAGGAGGTAATAACGTGTATGGAAACGTTGGAGGTGCTGGAGGTCTTGTAGGTGGAACACTTGCAGTCACACCTGCTGAAACATTAACCATTGTTGTTGGAGGTGCAGGTGGAAGCGCTACATATAACTATTATGGATACACGTATGGGGGTGGATATGGTGGAGGTGGTGGTTCATGGCGTTATTATTATGGTGGTGCGGGCGGAGGACGTTCTGCGATTCGGCGATCAGGGGCAGATATAGTTACTGCAGGTGGAGGTGGTGGAACCGCTTATTCTGCTGGTGGTGGCGCGGGAGGAGGCACATATGGAGGTAGTGGTAGTGATCCTTATTATGGTGGTGCAGGTGGAGGTGGAGGACCTTCATCTGGAGGTGGTGGTGGATATACTCCATATGGAACTGGTTATCCTGGATATCAATATACTGGAGGTGAAGCAGGTCCCTATGGAGGTGGAGGTGGTGGTGGTTGGTATGGTGGAGGTGGAGGTGGATATTTTAGTTCGGCAGGTGGTGGTGGTTCAGGTCTTGCGACAAATCTCACAGGAACAGTTACAAATACAACTGGCGGAGGTGCCGGTGCAGCAACTAATGGATATGTCAATATTAGCTGGCCTTAGTTACATGGATTCGCAAACTGTTCGCGGTAATTGACCATGAAGGCTGAATACCCGTCATCAATGATTTGATTGTTGTGATTACTGAACCTAGATCAGTTCCAATACAATATTCAATATACTTTCCAATTTCTCTCGTTTCACCATCTGTGCAAATCTCAGGCGGTGTAATCGAGAAGGTCTGTATAACATAGAGATCTGGAAATCCAGCAGACGCCCATTGAAATAGTTGGGTGCGAAATGCCTCGCGCGTAGGTGAGAGCAATATATTCAAGACCGCCTTATCAGCTGCCTCCTTTGCAATAGTAGCCGCATGACTTGCCATAAGTTCATCTAGAGTTGCAATATGAGGCGATTCAGTGGGCCCCGATTCTGCATTTGGAAACATCGCGAGAACAGTTGGTGGAACAAACGGAGGTTCAATAGATGGTACAATATATGGTGCTACTAGCTTTATATATTCATTCGCTCCCGTCAATCCTAGAGGTCCGTTAAGTATTGATGTTAGTAAGTTTGGATCTATAGGACCTGTAGGACCAGTGCTCATTTGTGAATTTACGGTGATTTTTAACAGTGGGAAAAGAACAATATGTCAGGACTTCAAGGACCTCCGGGACCTCCAGGAGCTAATGGTAGTCAAGGACCACAAGGACCTCAAGGTTTTCAGGGAACTCAAGGATTCCAGGGCACTCAGGGTTTCCAAGGTAGCGCAGGGTCCAATGGATCAAACGGAACCCAAGGAAATCAAGGAACTCAGGGTTTCCAGGGGGCTCGAGGAACTCAAGGATTTCAGGGAACACAAGGGTTTCAAGGGATTTCTGGATCTGCAGTCAATACGGGTCCAACGGGTCCACCTGGCATTCCTGGACTACAAGGTGCTCCTGGACCAGAGGGTCCCGCCGGCACACAAGGAGTTCCTGGTTTAGCAACCAATACAGGTGCAACGGGTGCAACAGGTGCTACAGGACCATTTGGAACGGGACCCCAGGGACCCCAAGGTAGTCCAGGATCTGCAACTAATACAGGGGCTACAGGACCTACGGGTCCAATTGGAACGGGTCCTCAAGGACCTGCTGGATCCGCAACCAATACAGGTTCAACTGGACCTACAGGTCCACTTGGAACCGGACCCCAAGGACCGCAGGGATTTCAGGGAACTCAGGGAACTCAGGGAAGGACTGGGAGTCAAGGATTTCAAGGCACCCAAGGTTTTCAGGGAACTCTAGGTACAACTGGATTTACTGGATTTACCGGTCTAGCTGGAACTGGATTTACGGGAACTCAAGGTTTCCAGGGAACTCAGGGTTTCCAAGGCTCCCAGGGATTTCAGGGAACTCAGGGTTTTCAAGGCCCACTAGGCATAACTGGATTTACAGGAACTCAGGGATCCCAAGGGTTTACAGGTCCACTTGGAACAGGACCTACTGGCACTCAGGGGTTCCAGGGTACTCAAGGATTTCAAGGCACCCAAGGGTTCCAGGGCACCCAAGGATTTCAGGGAACTCTAGGCACTACTGGTCTAACCGGATTTACAGGAACTCAAGGAGTTCAGGGAACTCAAGGAGTTCAGGGAAGTCTAGGCACTCAGGGATTTCAGGGCACCCAAGGATTCCAGGGAACTCAAGGATTTCAGGGCACCCAAGGAGATCAGGGCACCCAAGGGTTTCAAGGCACCCAGGGATTCCAAGGCACCCAGGGATTCCAAGGCACCCAGGGATTCCAAGGCACCCAGGGATTCCAAGGCACCCAAGGATTTCAGGGTAATCAAGGATTTCAGGGAACCCAAGGATTTCAGGGAACTCAGGGGACTCAAGGAAGAACTGGGACCCAGGGATTTCAGGGACCTGTTGGATCCGCAACGAATACAGGAGCTACTGGACCTACGGGTGTTCAAGGCAGTAATGGATTTCTTGGAGGAACAGGTCCGAGTGGACCTACTGGACCTCAGGGAGTTCCTGGATCTTCAACCAATACAGGATCTACAGGTTTCCAGGGGACCCAGGGAAATCAAGGTACTCAGGGTTTCCAGGGAACTCAGGGATTCCAAGGCACCCAAGGGTTTCAGGGAACTCAGGGTTTCCAGGGAACTCAGGGATTCCAAGGCACCCAAGGGTTTCAGGGAACTCAGGGCTTTCAGGGAACCCAGGGCTTTCAGGGAACCCAGGGCTTTCAGGGAACCCAGGGAACTCAAGGTTTTACGGGCCCACTTGGAACTGGACATACTGGTGCTCAGGGCTTCCAAGGAACTCAAGGTTTCCAGGGAACTCAAGGAGCCCAGGGAACACAGGGATTCCAAGGCACCCAAGGTTTCCAGGGGACCCAGGGCTTCCAAGGAACTCAGGGATTCCAAGGGACTCAAGGTTTCCAGGGGACACAAGGTTTCCAAGGAACTCAAGGATTCCAAGGCACCCAAGGATTCCAGGGAACACAGGGTTTCCAGGGAACTCAAGGTTTCCAGGGAACACAGGGTTTCCAAGGAACTCAAGGATTTCAAGGAACCCAAGGAACTCAAGGATTTTTAGGACCGACAGGACCTCAAGGTGTTGATGGTCAGCAGGGTGTGGCAGGACTGAATGGTTCGCAGGGACCTACTGGACCTGCTTCTGGACCTCAAGGACCTACTGGACCTGCTGGAGGTGGTGGAGGCGGCACTGGTTACACTGGCCCCACTGGACCTCAGGGTGCGAATGGAACATTTGGTGGGACAGCAACGGCGAATATAAATTTGGCTGGATACAGTCTTATAGATAGTAGTGGTGGTGATCTAAACATTTCAAATACACTTTCAAACGTTGTATTTACAAATGCATATGTCCGAGTGACACTTAATTCAGATGGTATTAATATATCAAATATTGGCGGAGCATCTGGGACACTAAGGGTTGGCACCGATATGTATGAAAATGTGGTTCTCTTTTTTAATAACGCCCAGGTCTACACTTTCGCTTAACATTTCCAGGAAATAAACAATCGTGAAATAGTAATGAGTTCTTTCCTTTCCAGATACACACCTGGTGTCGGAGTGACAACTTGTGCTCCAAATGTTTGTGCGGGTCCTCAAGGTCCTCAGGGATTTCCGGGAACAATGGGTTCAACAGGTCCTCAAGGTCCTCAAGGCTTCCAGGGAAGTTCTGGAAGTGCAACAAATACTGGACCAACAGGTCCAGCAGGTCCAGCAGGCACAACCGGTCCCCAAGGACCTCAAGGTCCCCAAGGACCAGCAGGATACGCAAGCAGTGTTCGGGGACCAACAGGTGTTACGGGTCCAACGGGTGCACAGGGACTTCCAGGAAGCGCTACGAATACTGGACCTACGGGTCAAATGAGCACAGTAACGGGTCCAACGGGTGCAACTGGTCCACCTGGAAGTGTGACCTATACAGGACCGACGGGTATTACGGGCGTAACGGGACCACAGGGTGTTCGTGGATTCACCGGACCCACGGGACCCACGGGTATGACGGGTCCAACTGGAACTCAAGGATTCACAGGATTTACGGGTCAAATAGGTGCAACAGGTCCAACTGGATCTCAGGGATCAGCAGGCGCAGTAGGCCCGGTTGGGTCAATCGGAAATGTGGGTCCGACGGGCCCGACAGGTGGAATTACATGGAATTTAGCAAGTAACGTTATAAGCTTTTCTGCAGTGTCAGGCACTACACCTAGTGCTTATGCAGCAAGTAACACAACATCACTTACAGTTTCATCGTATCCAACACTTGTGATTCAGGGGTACAGTAATCAGAACGGAACGGGATCCATGGGAGCCGTTGGTGTTCAATCCATTTATCCTTCTAATGTATCTGGAACTTGGTATACTGTTATGAGAGTGGTTGCACTTACAACACTACCTGCAACATCGTTTACGGTATTTTATTACACTCCTGTCTAAGAATAATGTATACATCGTTCTCTCCGCGATCTACCACTGCATGCACAGCGCCTCTTCGGTATATTCCCGGAGCTAAACCAGGTCCTACTGGACCGCAAGGAGGTCGGGGTATTACCGGATTCACAGGAACAACTGGCAGTGTTGGCACTACAGGTAGTCTCACAGTAAACGGTGCAACTGGGTATACTGGACGAAGTGGTCCACAAACTACGGGTGCAACGGGTATTGTTGGTTTACAAGGGATTACTGGAGGGACTGGTCCAATTGGGCGTGTGGGTCTAACTGGATTTAGGGGGACTACCGGTCCAACTACAACTTCAGGTGCGACGGGTCCAAATGGATCAACGGGTCCAACCGGCCCTGTTGGAATAAGAGGACCGGCAGCTGGCACAGGTGCAACAGGAGTGAGAGGACCTCCTGGACCTACAGGAACTACAGGTGTGAACGGATTTCCTGGAAGGCCAGGTCCAACAGGTCCGCGGGGACTCACTGGATCTACAGGACATACAGGAATATCACCAATAGGACCTCAAGGACCGCGCGGTGTGCGTGGACCGGATGGAACAGTAGGAGGAGCGGCTGGAAGCACGGGTCCAACTGGAGCCACTGGACCGCTTCTTAATAGTGTTGTATCTGGAAATGTAACATCAACTACACTCACGAGCTCGGGATCAGGAAGTGCAGCTCGATTGTTCTCAACTACAACGGCAATTGCTACATCACGGCCTCTCTGGATTACAGGGATCTCTGCAAGTAACTCGGGTGTAGGAACGTATATTTACAATCAGGACCTGTTTACGAGTCAAAGTGGAGGATATTGGGTTGTCAACGGAAACTTCCAGGTCTATTTTCCATGTGTTGCGAGTGTGACATTTTATTACGCGTATTATTAAGCATGGATCACTATCTAACACTTGAACACTGGGCATCAATTGTCCGGGACATGAAGGATTCAGAACGAGAGTTTGAAATCCCCGCATACACAACAGAATGTCTTGCCCGAGATATCTTAGGGGTCATTCGGAACACTCGCTTTCGCCAAGGAACCTTGTTCAAGGAGCACCGTGGTGAAGAGTATGAACTATTTGTTGAAAAGCTAAACTCAATATACGACCCTAATGCAGTAAAACGAGCCCTTGACAACGATGAGTTCTGGGAACTCTGCTTTTCTCTCCGTGGTTAAGAATGGAGACATTTGCAATAGAATGGACGGAATGGGGGGTTCATAAAGTTATGTTCTGGGAGGAGGATCCGATTCGAAAGGGTAAGATCCTGCGATACATTCATAACTTTCTCAGTAATACGCTGATCATATTGATTGTTATATCTCATACATTGTATCCAGCGTTTTGGCTTCAGACGATCCTTCTCTTTATCTGTGTATTAGTTTGGTTACAACACTTAGCCTGTAATGGATGTGTTGTTTCAAAAGTTGAGCAAAAACTTATTGGGGATCATGAAAGTTTTGTGACACCTATTTTGGAAGCGTTTCATCTTGAACCCACACCAGAACTTGGTAATGTATTTGTCATCGTAGGAAGCAGTATGGGTGTCTTTTTATTGGGTCTTGAATGGCTTGGTAGAATTCATCATATGATGATTCCAGTTGCAGGTCGGATCTTCTCAACTGCCGTTTCCGTTGGACAACAAAACGGAATAATCTAAAGGGAAGGATAAGAGGTATTAACCATGGGTGATACTATTGTAGGTGTTCAGTTCGGAATCGCAAACCCAGATAATCTTCTTAAGCGCTCAGTTGTTGAAGTTACTACAGATAAAACCTACCAAGGTAATCAGCCTATCCCGAATGGCGTGTTTGATGCACGATTCGGTGTCATTGAGAACGGTAAGGTCTGCCCCACGTGCAAGCAGACAAACCAGTTCTGCCCCGGTCACTTTGGACACATCCGTCTTGCCCGCCCAGTCTACCTCTATCAGTTCTTTGATATGATTGAGAAGCTTGCAAATGTGATCTGTCTCAACTGTTCAAAGCCTCTTGCATCCGAGGAGGACCTTTCATCTTTGAAGTCTTCAGGACTTGCGCGTTTTAAGGAGGTTCGTGATCTACGTCCGACTCCGAGACCTAAGGAGCCGTTTGAGTGCCACCATTGCCAGACGCCTATCTTCAAGAAGATTGCAAAGGTCCTAGGTAAGGCTGCGACACTTGAGGGTCAGGTGTATAGCCCTGATATTGAAAACCAGCCTGAACCAGTGACTCTTCAGGCTGAGATGATTTTGCGCGCCTTCCAGCGTATCACAAACGAGGATTGCAAGAACATCGGTCTCAATCCCGAGTTTGCTCGTCCCGAGTGGATGATCTGCACGGTTCTTGCAGTTCCACCACTGACGGTCCGTCCTTCAGTTGTTATGGATGACAATCAGCGCATGGAGGATGACCTGACGCATCAGCTCATTACCATCATCCGCTCAAATGACAGTCTTCGTGACAAGATTGATAAACAGGAGTCAGCGGTCACACTGGACAAGTATACAGCCGCACTTCAGTATAACGTGGCAACCTATGTGGACAATGACATCAAAGGTCTGGAGCCATCTGCTCAGCGCTCTGGACGTCCTCTTCGAACCCTGAAGTCTCGCTTTGGCGCCAAGACAGGACGTGTTCGTGGAAATCTGATGGGAAAGCGTGTTGATTTCTCTGCTCGTTCAGTCATCACACCGGATGCAAACATTGAACTGGATGAGCTCGGTGTTCCAGAGGAGATTGCCGTGAATCTGACCTTTCCTGAGATTGTCAGTCCCTACAACCGCGATCGTCTAATGGGATATATCAAGAATGGTCCTGACAAGCACCCGGGAGCCAAGTCAGTGTATCTCAAGGCTGATGACCGCACACTCAGTCTGCGCTACGTGAATCCGGATACGATTGATATTCGTGAGGGTGATGTGGTTCACCGTCACCTGATCAACGGCGACATTGTTCTCTTCAACCGTCAGCCGTCTCTTCACAAGGCTTCTATGATGGCCCACCGCATTGTGGTCTTGCCTTACAGTACGTTCCGTCTGAACGTTTCAGCTACTCGTCCCTACAATGCTGATTTTGATGGTGACGAGATGAACATGCACGTGCCTCAGAGCATTGCATCAGCTACAGAGCTTCGATACATTGCTTCAGTTCTGCGAAACATCATCAGTCCCCGTACCAACAGCCCAATCATCCAGCTCTTTCAGGATACGATGACGGGTGCCTACCGCATCAGCCAACCGAACGTCAAGGTTCCCGAGCAGATTGCGATGAACATCCTTGCACGCGTCAAGCTTCCCTTCACTCGCAAGAATCGTCCTTGGACCGGCGCTGAGCTGATCTCGACCGCGTTCCCGATGATGAACCATAAGGGAAAGATCACACTGAAGAATGGACAGCTGAAAGAAGGCGACATCCTGCAGAAGGGTGCTGTTGGCGGCTTGCTCCACGTGATCTATTCAGACTTCGGTCCTGAGCGCGCAGGTCAGCTGATCAATGACATCCAGTCGATTGTGACTCAGTACAACCTCTACACTGGTTTCTCAGTCGGTACATCCGATCTGATTGCAAACCAGACCACTCTTGACTTCGTTGCAGATCAGCTCAAGACAGGTCGTGATCGTGTGGCAAAGATCCTTTCGGATATGCACGCAGGTCAGTTTATCAACATCTCAGGTCTTTCGGACGGTGAGGACCTTGAGGATAAAATCTCTTCAGCTCTGAAGGACGTTGCAGCGAACATCAATACCAAGGTGATTGAGTCCCTGTCCAAGGACAACCGTATTGTTCAGATGGTTGACTCAGGATCTAAGGGAGGTGAGCACAACATTACCCAGATGGTTGCTCTTCTGGGGCAACAGCTGATTGAGGGTCGTCGTGTTCAGTATACTCTACAGGACCGAACTCTGCCCCACTTTGCAAGGTATGACGACGGTGTGGAGTCTCGTGGGTTTGTTCAGCACTCCTTCGTGGATGGTCTGATGCCCGCAGAGTTCTTCTATCACGCTCAGGCAGGTCGTGAGGGTCTTATTGATACAGCCGTCAAGACCTCAGATACAGGCTACATTCAGCGCCGTCTGATGAAGTCCATGGAAGATCAGCACGTAGAGCACGATGGAACAGTGCGAAATGTGACTGGTTCAGTGATCCAGTTCGTCTACGGTGAGGATGGTGTAGACACAGTCTCTGTTGAGTCTCAGACGTGTAACCTTGCTCTGATGACTCTAGAGAACATCTACAAGGACTATGCACTGACTCCCGAGGATGTGAACCCGTTCTTGAAGGAGTCTGTGGAGGACTGCCCTGATATGGTAGACGAGATCACAGCTGATCGTGAGATGCTCATCAAGTCTGTATTCCGCTACCGCAAGAATGATACAGTTCTGGCCCCGGTCAATCTCAAGCGCTTGATCACCAAGTATGAGAACCCATATTCAACCAAGACGGATCTCACACCTGCTCTGGTGGTTGCAGGTCTCAATCGATTTATGAAGGAGTTTCCACACAGCAAGGTGTTTCACGCCCTGCTCCGGTATTACTTGGCTCCTAAGAAGTCCATCGTGATCCACCGCCTCAGTGTAGCGCTCTTTGATGAGCTTATGCGAGACATCCGCTACCGCTACATCAAGAGTCAGGCTCACTCAGGTGAGATGGTTGGAGCTCTTGCAGCACAGTCCATTGGAGAGCCTACTACCCAGCTTACACTGAATACCTTCCACTCGGCAGGCACAGTGAAGGCGAACGCTACTTCAGGTGTTCCTCGTATTGAGGAGTTGCTGAGTGCCTCTGCGAACCCTAAGAAGCCCGGTAATACAGTGTATCTGCTCCCTGAGATCTCTGCAAATCAGGACAACACAGTCTCCAAGATGAAGGAGATTCAGCGCACAACCCTGCGTGACATCACCAAGTCGGTGCGAATCTACTACGATCCTGACTCGGCAAACACGGCTGTAGAGGATGATGCTGCGATCTTGGCACTCTACGAAGAGTTCTCGATTGCAAATGAGGGTTCATGTGCATCACCTTGGATTATGCGACTTGAGCTCAATGATCTAGAGATGGCAGCCCGTGACATTCTCGACTTGCCCGAGGTGGTTGCAAAGGTCCGTAATGCGGGCCTGAAGATTCTAGAGTGTATGCACTCGGATGCGTCTGCTACAAAGATCATCCTCCGTATGACATTTGACACAAACACGATCAAGAACCCAACTCAACTCCGATTCCTAGAGGAGAAGGTTCTGGATATTGTGCTCACAGGCGTGGATGGCGTTGGTGGTGTTCACTTGCGTAAGGTGAAGAATGAGTTGGTGTATGATGAGAAGATTGCCGGATACTCACAGAAGGAGCAGTATGTTCTGGATGTAGATGGAACCAATCTCTACCAGCTCATGACCTTCCCGGGAGCTGATGGAACCCGTACATTCTCAAACGACATTCACGAAATCAATGATGTCTTTGGTATTGAGACTGCACGCTTGGCGATCTTTGAGGAGTTTTCAGAGGTCTTCGTGTCAGAGAAGGTGAACTACCATCACCTCTCGGTGCTTGTGGACAGTATGACCTTCTCCGGTCGTATTGTAGCGGTCAACCGCTTTGGTATGAATAAGAATGAGACGGGTGTTCTGGCTCGATCCTCATTTGAGGAAACCAGTAAGAACATGTTCAATGCTGCGATGGGTGCTGAGTTTGATACGATGCGTGGTGTCTCTGCAAACATTATGTTCGGTCAGAAGCCCCCGTGTGGAACAGGCTTCGTGGATATCTTGGTGGATGAGACCCGTCTACCTGACGGTCAGGACGAGGATCCCGAGGATACGACACTTCAAGAGGTCAATCAGCGCTTGAATGGCTTGCCTGAGAGTGAGTGTCGCTTGGAGGACATCTTGATGGACTGGTAAGTTACCTACGACGACGACCACCCATCATAGTTGGTGTAGGTGTGTTCAGAACCAGTGCATAGTAAGGATAGTAGAATGTTGCAAAGAAGAAGTCCAGGATCGCCCAACCGATCGACCCGTACTTCGCATAGGAGAGGCTAGCAGCTCCATAGCACCAGATAACTGAAATGAGAAATCCAAAAATACCCGCTACGATACCAACTGCACCGACAGTCTTTGCGGCATCTGTGTTGTCAGACGGAGGCTTGTTGGCGGGACCAGTATTAGCATCGGGCGAAGGAGGTCCAGGAGGCGAGGAAGGCATCTTTAGTAAATAATAAGGAAACAAAGTAATGGTCAACTTGACACACGCAGAGTTGGCAGAGATTACTACAAAATCACTTCCACCGGCAAGTCTGGATGCGTTGAATACGATCCGCAATCAATCCTGCACGGCTTCATTTTCCCTTCAGCCTCAGCAGAAGTTTTTACGCAGAGTTCTCTCTCCAGATTCCCCAACTCGCAATTTATTGATGGTCCACGGAACAGGCGTGGGTAAAACATGTTCTGCAATCCAAGTTGCTGAAGAATACATTATCCGACCCGAGTTTCAGGATAAAAAGGTGATGGTCGTGGCATCTCGTGCTGTCCAGGAGAACTTTAGGACGCAGATTTTTGATATGTCTCGTGTTCATTTAGATAGGGCAAGTGACACACTCAGTTCCAAGCAGTGCACTGGGCGTCGCTATTTGGATATGCTTTTGCGTATTGAAGCTGAGCCGAAGAACTGGGCAAATCCTGAAATCATGACTCGTCTGGAAAACACAGCCGATCGTATCATCAAAGAGTTCTATGAGTTCTCTGCTTACACATCCTTTGGAAACCGCCTACTTGAAAAGCTCACTGGAACTGAGAAGGATATTGATGAAGCGTGGGTCCATGAGAACTTTGATAATCGTCTTCTAATCATTGACGAGGCGCATAACATTCGTTCAGAGGAGACACAGATTGCTTCAGGTCTTGAACAGTTGGTGAAAGTAGCCGATGGTCTTGTTTTGGTTCTTTTGACAGCTACACCCATGTTCGACAGCTTTGATGAAATCATGTATTACATGAACCTCTTCCTCTGGAATGAGCGTAAGCAGCCTTTCAAGACGACCTTGAAGGCGTCTGAGTTCTTTACGAGTGAAGCAGAGTTAAAGGGTGGTGAATCAGAGATCAAGTTCCGTCAGTGGTGTCAGGACTATGTTTCCTATGTCAAGGGTGAGAGCCCATTCACATTCCCATTTCGCCTTCCTCCACCAGAGATCGCATCAACTACCGAAATGACAAAGGGATTCAATGGTCCGGATATTCCTGATAAGGATCGTATCAAGTATCTATCCCTCGTAGCTTCTGAGGCAAAGGGATTTCAGAAGAAGGTTTTGACAACCTCCAAACACGAGGATGATGACAGTAAACGTCAGGCAATGATCATTCCAACGATCTCAGTCTTTCCAGATGATAAACGATTCAAGGAAACCTTCAAACAGTCGAGGAATCAGTATTCCTATGTCGGAGAACCCTTTTTGACTCCTGAGAAACTACCCGAGTATGCGGCCAAGTTTGTCACAGTCTTGAAATCCATTGAGAGCTCTGGTGGTGTGTGCTTAGTGTATTCAAACTATGTTGAGCGTGGTGCTTTACCATTTGTACTTGCACTTGAGGAGCATGGATACATACCCTTTAGAGGTGATACGTTGCTTGCAGAACCAAGCTACAAGGGTGCTTCAAAGGGCAAATACATTATGCTTTCCTCCAATGCATCGGATGCTGAAATCTCCACTATGTTGTCTGCTGTTAAAAACCGGGCAAATGTTACAGGCAAGAACATCAAGGTTATAGTGACAAGTCCACTTGCAGCTGAAGGTATTGACTTCCGATTTATTCGCCAAGTTCATATTTTGGACCCTTGGTGGAACATGAGCCGTATTGAGCAGGTTGTGGGTCGTGCTCTCCGCACATGTAGTCACCAGGACTTAATTCCCAAGGAACAGAACTGCACAGTCTATCTTCATATCATCCGTGCTGAGGAGAAGCGTGAAGCATTTGATGAATATACGTATCGCACCAAGGTGGAAGCCAAGGGAATGCGTATTGCAAAAGTCCGTAAAGTTATGGCCGAATCTGCAATGGATTGTCCAATGCAGGTTTCACTTCCAGCTGATTGGCGAGAGTTGGTTGTTCCTCAGATCCGTGATGAGGGACGCGAAGAAGTGGCTTATCGTTTGAAGGGAATGTTAGCTCCTACATTTGATGAGGCACCTGACATTGAACAATGTAAAGTGACTGAGAGTGTAGCCGATCCAGATCATGTGCGCCCTCTTTCAAGCTACTTGGATTCGCGCGACGAGATCTTAACCAAACTTGGAAAGTTGTTCATTGACAAATCCATCTGGGACCGCGAGCAGCTCTTTTCAGTGTTGAAGCCCTTTAGTCGTGAAGTGGTAATCTACACCCTGCAACAGGCGATTGCAAGTTCCTTCCGATTTGTGGATTCATTTGGTCGTCCTAGTCTTCTTGAGTCAAAGGGTGATTTATATGCTCTTGCTCCAATTGATGTGCCAAATAGCACAGTCATTGAAAGGACAACCAAGCCAGCTAAGCCAGTTGAAATATCACTTCCAGATGCCCCACCTCCACCCGAAGAAGCACCTGCTCTTCAAGCCGACATCCTGGATGTTAAGCGTAATGCATACAAGTTTCCAGGAGACGCTGGAACTAGGTTTTCAGAGGAGGTAAGGAATGGGTTCATCTTTGACCACGAGTTCACGCCAGCCGAGAAGAAGGTATATTTGGCAACAAATCCTGATTTACCTTTTGCTGATCGGCTTCGGATTGCGGATACAGACATCATTGTCACCGGAGAACAGTTGGATCTTGTTGGCGAAGATCTCACAAAATACAATGAATGGAAGAAAGGATTGATTGACCGTTTTGTAGCTGATAAAGCTAAGATTGTTGCATCTGTGTCTCCAAATGGTATTCTTACATTGACTCCTACGATGGAAGATGAAGATGAAACGCCAATCCGAAACAGTAACAAACCCGTTGTATGCGGAACAGGTAAGAATCCAGTAAACCGCATGAAGGGGATCTCCAAGTTTCTTGATGTCAATAAGGTGGGTGTTCCAAGTGCCCTAAAAGGAGCACCGTTTTGCGCATACGCAGAGCTCCTTGCACGGGAGCAGCATAACTGTGCTTGGTATACTCCTGAAGAAATCAAGGTTCTTGATTCAGATGACGTTAAAAAGACACTTAAGAAGTTCATGAAAGACTAAATAATGATACAAATCACGGTTTTAACAAATATTTATAACGAAGAATACTTGCTTCCTTTTTGGCTTGAGCATCATCGAAAAATATTTGATCATGGAATTGTATTTGACTGGGGATGTACGGATCGTTCAATGGACATTGTTCGTGAAATGTGTCCAACCTGGGAAATCAGGAAAGCGATTGACTCTCATCCTTCAGTAAAACTTGAGAAATTTGATGCTTATGAAAATGACGTATTGTTTATGCACGCTGAGATGAAACTGAGTGGATACAAGTTAGTTTTAAATACAACTGAATTTCTCATAAGCTCTAAACCGATTCGGGAGTATCTAGCCGATGACACGAATAGATCATATCCACTCCAATCTCTCACTGCATTATCACGCAAGGATGTCCAAGAACCTAACACACTTCGTGAGTTTTTTGATGGAGTTGAATGTGTTGAACCAACAATCCGAAAGTGGAGAACATTACATTCATATCATCATGGACAGTATTCATTAGGTCGTCATGAGATTACACTACATCCATTTGAAATTGTTCCAGCTTACATTCTTTGGTGTGCAGAATATCCTTGGAATTCAAAAATTCTTGAACGTGGTCTCCAAATAACAACAAAAATACCAGATTCTGATTATGATCAAGGAATTAGTTATCATCATAGATTTACAGTAGAACAACGCACTGAAAACCGATTGAATCATTTTGAGACATCTGTGTCATTGACAGAAGTTCCCCTTCTTGTAGAAGCGTTGCTGTAAAACGAAAAGTATCCACTCTAGAACCAAGAAGGCATAATGGATGCACTTTATGAACGTCGTGAACTTAACCGTTCTGTCCACATTGATGCCCGATTCCTTCAACGTAATATCCATGCAAGCCTTGTAGCCCAATTGCGTCACAAGTATGAAGGCATCTGTCTTCCAGAGGGATATGTTCAGCCTCGCAGTATTACGATCACAGAACACTCTTTTGGTCGGACAAACATCCTCAAGGGCGGTCTCGATTACAGTGTTAGGTTCCAAGCAGATCTATGCCTCCCTCACGCCGGACAGAAGTTCAGGGCGCCTGTAACCCTCA
>Ga0209400_1001210_pt1 | contig 21296 bp, 19 predicted proteins | sample M_130807_EF_Meta_FD_187313 | JGI IMG/M metagenome (GOLD analysis project Ga0209400, IMG submission 187313) | Freshwater microbial communities from Lake Montjoie, Canada to study carbon cycling - M_130807_EF_MetaG (SPAdes) (version 2) | ecosystem: Environmental > Aquatic > Freshwater > Lake... | reverse complement strand
ATTTACAAATGCAATAAAAATATTTAATGCTTTGTCACGAGATATTTCTGGTAAATTTTGTAAATAACCAAATAAAACAGTGAATTTAAATTCTTTTTTTTCAATAAAAGCGTTATATTGTTCAATCGTAATTGCATTTTGACTTAATAAAATATCAAGAATAGCATATACCAAATTGATTTCCGAAGCAGTAACTATTTCAGCGTTTGGTTGACAGTTCGCAAAATATGTGTTTGTAATTGATAAAGGGTCTCCTGGTTTGGATGCGCGAATTAAAGCTGCTGTAAGAGTTGGGTTTGGAGATGCCGCTATTTCTGCAGCATTTATAGGATTATAAGCTTCAAAATTAAATGCTTTTTGTTGATATGTTTTACATCTATTTTGTAAATATTGTTTATGGGTAGTATAATAATTTTTAGGTAAATTAGTATTTGCATAAATAACACGTTTTAATGCGAACTTTTCTTGATTGCAACACAAAACTTTATTCTCTGTATTTGTTTCGGGATTTTCGGTTAAATAAGTTTTGTTAGGATAATATGTATCTACGATTCCAACACCTTGACAATTAACACAATCTACATTAATTTGTAGTGATTGATTAATTTCAGTATAAGGATTTTGTTTTACTAAATAACTTCCAGGTTTATCTTGCATTTCATTTAACAATCCGCTTCCACCGAACCCTCCACCGAGAGAAGTTCCTTTACTAGATTTTACATTACGATTTAAATTATACTGAATTAATCCAACTTCTGCCTCGGGTATATATGTTTTGTCTTTATAAATAAATTGTCCTGCTTTATTTGTATCAAGTGTAATAATATTTACATTTGGAATAACCCTTCCTTTTCTGTAGTGTTTTAAAGGTCTTGGTTTACCAAAAGGTCCAGGAAAAATATTTCCTGGATCATTATTTGTTAAAGGACGAATATGGCCTGCTGCAACTCCCGTAGGATTGCTGTTAATACCTTCACCTTTCCAAGTTTTGTAACCGCCTTGATTACGAAGATTTACAGATAGTCCCATTCCAACTGGATAAAAAGATGTTCCTAATGAATTAAATCCTGTATTTAAAGAATTATTATATACTTGTGCCATTTATATTATTATTATATTTTTTATATAATAATATAATATATTAATAATGATAATTAATATATTGATTATATTTTTTATAATACTTATACTTTATCAACTACTTTTACTACAATTAAAATATAATTTTGATAATTTTGATAATCATATTATAGAAGGGATGGATACATCATCATCATCATCTTCCAAAGATTATCAACCATATGATAAAAATAATCAAAATAATAGTTTAATATTGGCTCAGCAAAATGCTGGAAACATAGAAGTATTAAAACAACAAATGGACAAAGTTTTAGGGCTATCAAATCAAGTACGTGATATAAGTGGAAATGTGACAACATTAACAGAACAAGTTACAACGTTAATGCTGCAACAACAAAAAACAGCTGAATCTAAGCTATCTGATTCTCCACCCAAAATAACTGGTGCATAGCAACTTTTCAAAAGCAACTTTTCAAAAGCAACTTTTCAAAAAAGTTGCGCAAAACCCAGCAAACCCTTACATATTTATTTAAGAAAGGCAAATTTTCAAAAGCAACTTTTGAAAAAAGTTGCGCAAAACCTAGCAAAACCTTACATATTTATTTAAGAAAAGCAAATTTTCAAAAAAAGTTGTACATTAAGAAAAGCAAAAAGTTTTGGCTCAACCTTTTTTGAAAAGGTTGATAAATTTATAATATTTGCATAATTTAATATAATAAATAAAATATGTCAAACTCCAATATATTTGAAAGTGTTTTAACCGACGCACAAGGAGTACAAGATAAATTACTCGGGCCATCATATCCATATTATAAAAATATTAGAAACCCAAGTGAAATAGGTATGTCCGACGCTGGAACATTAGATGCTCTTGGAAATGATGTGGATGGTTTGATCAATTATGTTAAAGTGTTGGTTGACGGGACTGGAAAAGCTTCAAGCACAGGCCAACCTTTAGGTAATAAATTTTTTTTGAATACAGGTGCAAAATGTTTAGATAAAGATACAAAAGAAGAGGTAGATAGATTTATTTATGTAAATAATGTTCCAGACGGTAGTATTCCCTTTATATCACAAGGTATGGGAGTTAATTTTGGCCAATTTCGTGGTCTAATACCAGGCGCAATTAGTAATCTAAATGTTTTAAACCCATATGCAATTATGCAATCGTTTCTCGCAGGAACTACACCACCATGTCAAAAACTGACAATGCAAACAATAGATGTTAATAATAATAAATCTAGTGAAACACATTACGTGACATTAGTTGATATACAAAATATGAATCCATGTAGTTTTCAAAATAAAAAAAACCCTATTACTGGTGCCCCATGTAGACAAGCATTTCAAAATATAACGCAAATAGAATCACATATTAGCGAGGATGATCAAATTAAACTGCCTCAAGATCCAATTGCCCAATTGTATTTTTTAAGTTTGTCTGCGTTAGCAATTTATATTTTTTACAGAATAATGGAAAAAGGAAAGTAATAATATTATACTATTTTATAAATTTTATAAAGTGTAAAATAGTATTTTAACGCTTAGATTTTCTTAACTTTCTCGTGCGTTTTGAACGATTTGTTCTGGTTTTTTTTCTTCTACCGCCCACGGTAGTATAACTTGCAGTTTTTCCGCCATTGTAAGGAGCAGCAGTTAGTGCTAAATTACCACCCTTTTGTTTTTTTTGGTTTTTACCGCCATAGCCATTGCCAAAGTTTTGTTGATAAGATCCCCTACCCGTCAATCGGTTAAATATACTACTAAAAAATCCGGGTCGTTGTGAATCTGGTTGATTTGAATTCCAACTTGGATTCCAACTTAGTCTATTGGGAAAAAAACTACCATTCATTTATATAATTTATATAAATTATATAAATATAATAATATTAGTTTATTTGTTATATTTTCATATTATTTCTTAAATTATATTGGTTATCAAAAGAGTCTAAAGTATTATTTGGGAAGCTTTAATACTTTGAACGTCTTGTCTTTCTTCTTCTACCACCGCGACCTTTTCTACTTCGTCTTCCACCGCTATATCTAATACTATTGTTGTACTGATTAGGTCTACCATATCCTTGACCCACGGGAGGGACATATCCTTGACCCATAGGAGGGACATATCCTTGACCCATAGGAGGGACATATCCTTGACCCATAGGAGGAACATATCCTTGACCCATAGGAGGGACATATCCTTGACCATATGATTGTCCATATGATTGTTGATTACCTGAAATGAAGTCTAAAAACCCTGGCATATATATAATTATATAATAATATATTTTTATAATAAATATCAAAATTATAAAAATAAACGTCTAAATATTTATTAATAAATAATAAAGTTACAAAAATTAAAAAGCAAAAACATGATTTCTACTGTACTGATTAATAAAATACGCATTTGCTTTATAGATTGCTTGTAGTTTTGATCTATATGTGGCAAGTGCTTTAGGATCATGATTTACTAAATAACTGTAAATTCTGAATGCTGAACCAGCTCCTGCACGTGGTCCACCTAATAAAACCGCAGCAGTGGTTCTTGCAGATGTACCTAAACCACTAACACTACCAAAAGAAGTTGTTTTAAAAGTTGTATTAGCTAAATAATTTGAGTATGAAGGTGACATTATTATAAACTATATAAATATTTTTTATTTCTAAATTAATATAATTTTTATTAAAAATTAAATTCTTTTTATTTTAATAATTTTGTCTTGGAAGAGACCCCCATCCACAAACCGCGCCATTTTGTAAACTTGTGTTGTATATTGATCCTTTCTTTTTTGGCGCAACACAACCACCTGAACGCACGCGTCTAATCGTTGTTCTTGTACCACTTGGATAATAATTTTTTGTTGACGTTGGTGCAGATAATGGTAACCCCACCTTAAATCCTGATTTTCCTACAGCTGTTCTTTTCAAAATATTGACATACATTGATGAAGGAATAGGTTGAATGTAATTTGTATGACTGGAAACGCTAAAACGGCGTCCAGATGAATGGGAATACAACATATGAGGAGTTGAAGGGTTCAATGCACCATTATTTTGTAATCCAGCGTCTAAAACACCTTGTTGGATATATTTATCTAATCCTTTTCTTATGTTTGGACTATTAATGTCTTGTCTTTTTGTAGGAACTCTTAAATATTCTTGTCTAGGATTTGAAATCATTTCCGCGTAAACAGGTTCTTGTTGTGGATAAAAAAGGGGAGGGTTTGGACTTTTACCAGTCAGAGTCCCGTAATTGTGATATGGCATTGCGCATGGATATTGATTGGTACTTAATGGTCCTACTATTGGTGCATTCACATAATTATTATAAGATACGGATCCTTTTGATGTAGTTACACTATATGGAGTTGTCATTTATATTATATTATATAATTACAATATAATATATTTATTTGCATTGTTTCTATTGTTTCTATTATTTTATATAGTTAGGATTTCCACAATACATACAATTTTGAAATTTGGGTTTTCTCTCTTCGTTGTTCAAAGATGGCACTATATTGTTTCGTTTTTTACATTTACTACATTGAAATATTTCTGTTAAATAACTGATTGACCAACTATTGAATTCAGTTTTTTGTTTTTTCATATCCTTGTATAATCTATTTTGTTTTTATTTCTCTTGTTTGTTTTATTTCTTTTCTTGCTTTTAATTTGTTTATTTTTCTTAGATTTTCCACCAAGGCGATTATTATTTTTAAATTCTACATATGCTTTTTTTGATTCGGGTATTTTTTTTGTTAAATCTGTATGAAATTTATCTACTTTTTCTGTTACATCTAAAACATGATTACTTGTATCTAGAATTTTTTGTAATTTTTCAGCCTTCACAGGATCAAATTTTTTTAGAATGGTTATTTTTGTTGAGTCATTAAGCCATGGTGTACTTAATAAAACGCGAGCACTAATTGGAACACTTTTTTTTACTTCATTATTCAAAGATGGTATTTTTGTAATCACATTTGAAATATTATGTAAAACATTTTGTCTTCTGTTTGGTGTTCGGATAGTAGAGTGATTATCTCCTTTTTTTGAACGAATCATGTAGTTTATATTATTATTATAATAAAATAAATTTTAGTTAGACATTTTTTAATATCTTCTAATAGCTCTATAAGCACTTTGACTTGCACTGTAATCGTTTCCTGAGAATGATTTATCATTATAATTAGAAACCATTGCGCGTTGTTTTAAATATGTAGTATAATCAGAACTATCATACACAAATTTTACATTACATGCAGATGCAGGTACATCTGGGGCTATTTGATTTCCTGTGTAAAGTGCACTAGGTGTACATGATTTTGAAATAGACCCAAAGTGTTGTCTTAACCCTTTAATTTGTGGTCTACTTTGAAATGATTGACACGTACCACCGCATGAATAATTATCACGACTTAATAAATCACCTGAATTTGTAACTGCGCGAAATGGTGTTATGATTTGTTTTTTATTAGATGCTCTTAATTCAGCCTTGTATGTTGTGTTCCATGCATTTCTTAAAGTAAAACGAATATTTTCAAAAACATTACTACCATATGAGCCTTTATCTGTTGTTTGATCGGCTTGAGGCATATAACCCTGAAATCCTCCACCTAATGCTTTCCCTTTAATATCACCACTTACTAAATAAAATTGTGGAAAATTTCCACTAATACTATTTGTATAACCAATACTTCTAGACATGATAATAATATATATAATATATATATAATATTATTATTATGACAACAATAATAATATTATTAAAATTACTAAATTTATAAAAATTTTTATTTGTTTGTGTAATATATAAAATGTTTAAATTTATATTATTTTTAAGTGCAATTATTTTTGTTATTTTAGATTTTGTTTATATCAATTTAACTAAAAGTTATTTTGCAAATCAAATCGCAAAGGTTCAAGGGGATAAATTGTCAGTCAATTTATTAGGTGCAGCCATTTGTTATATTTTTTTAATTTCTGGATTAAATTATTTTATTATTGAACCAAAAAAAAGTGTTTATGATGCGTTCATTTTAGGGTTGATAATTTATGGTGTTTATTCTACAACTAATTATAGTTTATTTAAAAATTGGTCAGTATTAACTGTGTTCATGGACACATTGTGGGGAGGTGCATTATTTGCAATTACCACTTTTATAACTCAACTAATAAGAAGAATTTAAGAATTTAAATTTTATTAATTAAACACAATGTCATCAATATCTTTTTTCATAACAACAGTATTGTTCATTAATAATTCTGAAAATTCAATTAATTTATCATAATTTTGATTCAATATGTATTTTGCATCCCTGTATGCATTATTTACCAAATCTAATGACTCTTTATCCATAATATATTTTGTATTTTGAGAATATTTATCGCCCATTCCTAAACTTCTACCTAAAAATGGATTTGATTCATCTCCAATATTATCGTTGAAAAATACTTCTAATTCTTCTCCCATACCAAAATTTCCTATCATCCGTCGTGCTAATCCGTTGGCTTGTCTCAAATCTTCATTAGCGCCTAGTGAAATAAAATCGTCTCCATAATAAATACTTTCGGCTGCTTTTCCACCTAGTGTAATGATCAAACGTTTCCTTAAAACATCTTTTGTGTACAAACCACCCTCCTTTATTTCCCGTTTTTCACTGAAAATTGTATATCCACCCGCTCCATTATAGGTCGGCTGAATAGATGCTTTTTGAAATTCAAAATATTTTTTAAATATGATTGATAATAAAGCGTGTCCACTTTCATGTAACGCAACCCTTTCTCTTGTTGTTGGATCAACTTCAGCATTATTTCTTATCAACCCAACAATTGATTTTTCAAAGGATTCAAAAATATATTTTTCTTGGATCACCGTTTCATTATTTCGTGCAGACAATATAGCAGCCTCATTAATCAAATTTTTAAGTTCTGCGCCTGAAAAACCATCTGTTAATTCAGCAATAGCTTTTATGTCAAATGGTTTGTCTGTTTTTTTATCTTTAATATAAAAATCTAATATTTTCTCTCTTGAAAATTTATCTGGGACTGGAATTCTAATAATTCTATCAAACCTTCCTGGTCTAAGTAAAGCTTGATCCAAAACATCTTTTCTATTTGTAGCAGCCATTACTACAATATCTTCATTATCATTGAAGCCATCCATTTCGTATAATAATTGATTCAATGTTTGCTCGCGTTCATCATTTGCCATATTTATTCCAGCTCCACGTTGTCTACCAACTGCATCAATCTCATCAATAAATATAATGCACGGCCTATTCTTACGAGCTGTATCAAACAATTCTCTAACACGTGAAGCTCCCATACCGACAAATAGTTCGACGAACTCTGAACCAGACATAGAGATAAAAGTTGAATTCGTTTCAGTAGCAATCGCTTTCGCCAATAACGTTTTACCAGTACCAGGCGGTCCTTCCAACAAAATGCCCTTAGGCATGTCAGCACCAATTGCTTTGTATAACTCCTTTTTCTCAATATAAGAAATAACTTCCTTACATTCTTCAATAACTTCCGGACTTCCTGCCCAAGACGCAAGCGATACATTCGGTTTGACAAACAAATCGTTTTCTTTTTGGTTAGAGGGAAAACTAAATGGTGTCATGGGTCCTCCTCCCCCTCTCCCTCTCATTCTACTGTTCAATCTTGGATTCATTCCGCCTTGCATTGTATTTGCGCGGTACAAAGAAGATAAAAAAGAAAGTAAGAATAATATTGGCAAACCATAACTTGCAATGTTTAAAATTTCACTTGCTAAGTTTTGCACATTAATAATACCTTGTGGAATGAAATTTGCAAAATACAAAGGAACATGCATTTCTGACGTTTTTTGAATCAAATTAGGTATTACAGCTTGATTAATATCACTTATATGATAATGATTGTACAAAATATCATCTTTGAGTAAATTATCTACACTGACTACCTGATTGTATTTATTATCTACATAAATTTTAGATAATTTATTGTTTAATAAATCTTCCATAACATCATTGTAATTTTCTTTTGTAAAATAAAATTTGTACTTTTGAATTAATTGCAACTCTTTAGAAAAATCATAATCATTTGTAACCATAGATACAAAATATTTATGCTTTAAAAGAGCATTTTGTCTTTTTACATTTTGAAAACAATATATTTTACTTGTAAATAAGAGAAATAAACAGCCTATTTTGTATAGCATTTATTTTATTATTTGATATTATATTTAAGTTTATATTATAAATAAATAATATAAACTCAATATGTTATAATATACTATAAATATAATATAACTGTTATATGTATACATTTTTTAAATTATATACTATATTGTCTTTTCTAACAAATTGCCATAGTTTTATTTACACAAATAAATTCATTGATAATAAAATACATCAACAACATAAAATTAATATAAAAATACAAAAAGATTTGTTAGATCAAAAGGTAATAAATGAAACAAGTCACAATTATTATTGTTATGGAGAATTTCCTAGATTAGATGCGCCAAATGATAAAGGACAATTAACTTGGTATCCTATTGGGTTTTCTGGTGATTTCAGTACAAAACCACAAAAAATAACAATTAGAGATGTCAATTACGTTGTATGGAAAGATAAACATGCGTATTATGGTATGCGCGATGTTTGCAGTCATCAAGGTTCATCTTTTTTGCTTGGTAATACATGCAAAAACACTATTTCTTGTCCATATCACGGATATATTTTTGATGGATCAAATGGTGAATTAGTACAAATACCAAAATTGCAATACATTGAATCACATTCACATAATATAGATTGTTTTAAAGTTGTTGAAAAAGGCGATATGGTATATTTTAATACAATACCTATTCAAAACGAAGAAATTAAATCACAAATAGATGAGTCTCATATATTTACCGAACCTGAATTTTATGATAAATCGCAAAGAGTAGTTTATCTGGCGGAAGATTTTGAACACTATGCAAAATTTGTAAGTGTGAATAGTTTGGACATTTGTCACATAGGGTTTGTTCACACTTTTGGCAATAGAAAAAGCCCAAATCCTTTACATAATTCAAAAGTATTGAAAATGGATGATTATGATAATCATTATAAAATAATATATGAATATGTGGCTGGAGAGAATTCGCTGGTTAACAAAATATATAATTTTGATAATATTACAGTTGAAAATGAATATGCATTACCGCATACAACTGTCGCAAGAGTAAAATTTGGTACAATGACTTCAACAATTATAACACATGCGTTACCTATTTCAAAATTCAAAACCAAATTGTTTGTAAAGGCTTATAGAAGTTATTGGAGTTATTATCACGAAAAAAACACAATGTATTTATTACACCCTTTTGAAAGCATGATAAATTATCTTGGAGATAAAATAACATATAATACAATGTATACTACGTTGAAACAAGATAAGGAAATTGTAGATAACATTGATAAAACCAGCTACGAAGGAATGCATGGAAAATTTAGTATTATTTATGATATGTTTTCTAATCACTACAAAAATAATTATAAGATGTTTTACGAATCAACCTTTGGAAAAGGTTGAGCCAAATCTACCGTTGGAAAAGGTTGAGCCAAACCACCTTTGGGAAAGGTTGAGCCAAATCAACCTTTGGGAAAGGTTGAGCCAAAAGTTTTGCTCTACTTTTTTGAAAAGTAGATGTTTTGCTCTACTTTTTTGAAAAGTAGATAAAGTAGATAAACCAAACTTAATTAAAGACAATAGAATAATAAATAATAATAGCGAAACTTATATTTTATTATTTATTATGGAAAATGAACCGTTTATTCCACAAGATATATCTCATTTGGCAATCCGTTATTCAATACCAATTATATTAATAGCATCTATGTTTTCTTTTTGCAGAAAACATTATATTTTATCATGTATGCAATATTTTCTATATTTAACATCAAATGCACATTGGAATTGTATATATAAGACTGGTTTTGTTCGCAATTTAGACATGTTTCAAGCAGTAACAACATTATCATACGCAACATTTGTTAGTTGTAATTATATTGATGAAAAAAAAGCAAACATATGGGTTTTCACATTAAAAACAGGTATAACAGTATTTATTTTAAACGAAACTTCTTTATTTATAGGTCTTAAGTACATAAGTAATAAAAAAAAACGCGAGGATTTAATGTTATCTATAGCAATTATACATATGATATTTCTTCATTATGGTTTCTCATGTGCCTCTATATATTGTCTTTTACCATAAATGTATTTTTGATATATAAAATATAAAAACAAATATTTTATATATATATTTAAAAATATGCACGAAACTGATGAAACTCTGCAAAATTTCAAATATACCGCAATCATAGTTGAACCTCGTAAGCACAAAGCATTGGAGTTTGTCTTAAACAACGTATGTGATTGTTTATCAGACGAATGGAAGATTATATTATTTCATGGTAAAAATAATGTTGAATATGCTAGTGAGATAGTTAACCGACTAAATATTATGTTCAAAAATAGGATTCATACAGTTAATTTAAATGTTGATAATTTAAACCTAAGAACATACAGTGAATTATTAGCTGATAGAAATATAATTTATGATCACATTGAGACGGATGTATTTTTAGTATTTCAGACAGATTCAATGATTTTTAAAAAAAACGCACATTTAATTAATGATTATTTAACTTATGATTACGTAGGAGCACCTTGGTTAATATCTAATTATGAACTCACAAAAAGATGCAACTTTATTGGTAACGGCGGATTCAGTTTGAGAAATAAAAATAAAATGCTTGAAATTATTGAAAAAATACCATACAATGATGTTTGTGAAAGTTTACATTTTTGTGAAGATTTATATTTTTCCATGAGTCATGATAATATTTTAGTTAATAAACCTTCTTATGAAAAGGCAACAGGGTTTTGTGTAGATGAAATTTTCAATTTAACACCATTTGCATGTCATAAATTCTGGGTACACCAGTTTTGGCAAAACCCTCCTTGGAAAGGCGAAGAATATCAATTTTTTAAAGAAACATATCCTGAGTATGAAACTTTGATGAATTTACAATGTCAAGAATAATTGAATGTAAACTGTAAAGTGTAAAATTATATTTATACATAAATATAATATAAAATTATATACATTTAATTTTATATTATGGAGAATATTACAATATTGCAAGCAGACAATAGACCGGACTTGAACTATTTATTATTAACACAAGAAGTAAATAAAAAGGTCTGCGATTATTTTGGTTATAAATATTCATTTATAAAAATTGATGATAACACCTATACCGACCTTCATCCAGCTACAAAAAAAATTTATGTTGTTAATGATTTTATAAATAATACCAATGAAACTAACAACAACAATATTGTTGTTTTTTTAGACAGTGATGCTTGGGTTCAAGACCCCTTTAAGTTACACGAAATAATAGAAAATTTACAAAATAATGAAAACAAACATGGTTGTTTTTCAAGAGATCCATATTTAAAAAAAAATACGTTTGTTAATAGCGGTTCGTTTATATTAAAAATAAATGATTACACAAGAAAAATGTATGATGAAATCATTAGTTCACTAGAAAATGTTGAAAGTAATTCACAATATAAAAATAATTGGCCATATGATCAATTTTATATAAGTAATTATGTATTTAATCATAAAAATGAGTTCAATATTTTTGTTCCTGACATTTTAAATACTCCAATGGGTAAAGTATTAAGACACAATTGGCATAAAACAGGACGAATGTATCATGACTTGTATGATATAATTCATAATCCTATAGTTGATAAAAATATAGATAATTCAGTAGAAACATTAGAAAAATATTATGATGAAGAAGAATTTCCAAATATTCATGAAATAAATCATGAATACATTATTTAGACAAATTAAACATTGTCCGTAATAAAACGTGGCGCAATATTCATTGTGTTCAATTCTTGAAATAATAATTTACATGCATAAGGAATTTCTAGATATGCGAAATCAGTTCTATTGTCACATACTCTACAATGATGAATACGCATTTCATCATTATAGGCTGCAATCAATCCGCATTTTTTACAACTATATACAGAATATTTATCTGAAACATCATACATTCTTCCACGTGTAAATCTTGCTGCACCATGTGAAACCATCGCATCTTTTTCCATCTCTCCAAACCTTAAACCACCATCACGACTGCGACCTTCTGCGGGCTGTCTAGTTAAATTTACCATAGGACCAATAGAACGACTGTGTGCTTTATCATTTACCATATGTTTTAATCTTTGGTAAAATACTGGTCCCATGAAAACACTACACTCTACTTGTTCGCCAGTTAAACCATTATGTAACAGTTCATTACCATGAGCTTCATATCCTAATTTAATTAATTCGTCGCAAATATCTTTTACTTCAAATTGTCCAAACGATGTTCCATCACCAAACAGTCCTAATTCTACTAATACCTTTCCTAGTACTGTCTCTTTTAATTGACCAATTGTCATACGAGACGGTATAGCATGAGGATTAATAATAATATCAGGTTTTACCCCGCTTGCTGTAAATGGCATATCGGCCTCTGGAATGATATTACCAATGGTACCTTTTTGACCATGACGCGATGAAAATTTATCTCCTATCACTGGTTTTCTTACGATTCTCAATCGCACTTTGGCGAAATTATAACCTTCGCCATTTCTATCAATATAATTTTTATCTATGTACGTTTCTTCAGCAGTTCTGTGAATGCGACTTTGATCTTCAAATTTGATTACTTTTGTGTGATCATTTCTATTTTCTTTAATAGGCGTCACCTTAGCAATAATAATGTCGCGATTTTCTACCAATGTATTTTCAGGAATGACGCCTTTACTATTCACCTTGTTATAATTACCAAACTTCATTCCTTTGGTTTTACTTGGATCTGGTTTACAACGAATTTCTTCATCACCATTTATTTTTTGTTTATCTTCATCTTTTTCTGTGTGATAAATAGTTGTAACAAAGAGCCCTCTATCAATGGAACCTTTATTGAACAACAATGAATCTTCTTGATTATAACCTGTGTGTGTCATAATAGCAACCACAACATTTGTTCCGGATGGTATTTTATTCAACTGAATTAAATTCATAACACGTGTATCAACTAAAGGTCTACTTGGGTAATTCAAAACATACGCGGTTTTGTCCATGCGATTCTCGTAGTTGGTAACATAAACACCCATTGCTTGCTTTCCTTGCGCACATTGGTAACAATTTCTGGGTGACTGATTATGCTCTGGGAAAGGAATACATGATGCTAATACGCCGAAAATTGTACTAGGATGTATTTCACAATGAGTAAATTTGTATATTCTATCACTAGCCTTCTGTAATAAATCTCTAGGTTTCGTCGCAATCATTGACCATGATTGTTCTTCAGAATCAATATATTCAATGACTGAATCTTTATTATCATAACCGATTAATAAATCATCCCAGTTAATTTCGCTAGTTTTTAACTTGTTCATCATTGTATCTGTAATCAAAATATTTTTATTTTTTACTCTCAAAAGCGGTCTCATCAATCTACCACCATCATTACAAACGCGTACTTCCTTGTTTCTGTAATCAAATATAATAGATGTGTAAATATTGATAATACCTTTGTATTTTTTCTCTTTCAAAGAGTTGTACAATTCTTCCGCTTCATTTGTAATACCTACCCAAGCACCATTTATAAATACTTTGACTTTACCGTGCAAATCATTGGATGATTCTATATCGCTTATATTAATTATATTAGGCATTATGTAATCATACAAAGATGCTGAATGTGAATATATGGTTATGTGTGCCATGTAACTCAAATTTTTAACAATACCAACTGACTGCCCTTCAGGAGTATTATGGACTGACAGACCATCTTTTAAAAGAAATCTACCTCGCTTATCGTGTAGCTGCCATCCTACATACGGACCAACTCCTACTTCTACTAATTTGAATTTACTACACATAAAAGATTTACTTCTTACAAGGAGGTTTTCATCTTCTATAGGCAGTAATTTTTTACGTGGAAGAAGTGTTGGTATTTCACAAATTTGATGTCCCGTAATTGTTAATTCTTTATAGGTACTAAATTTTTTATCTCCACTTTTTTCATCAGTCCATTGACTTTTCCCTTCTTTTATTCCACATGAAAATCCAAGAGACATTGACAAAGTATACGCATCTTCTATTATTCTATAATTTGCAGGTCCTTGACAAATACGTATTTCACGTCCTTCAGCGCGAACAGAACCATCCGTATCTATTAATCCAGCCAAAACTTGTAATCTTGTTTGTCTATCATTTGTAAGATATTCATTTGGAATATGTTTATTTTTTAAAAGATTGTATTTACGAAGATATTTTTTAAGAGGAGCTTCTTCAACTCTATTACACAATCCTTCATTATATGCTTCTTTATTTTTTTTTGAAAATACGCTGTAACTGTATTTTTTTCCCTTTACTACATCAGCCCCATTTTCTTCTGCCCATTTCTCCCAATAAGCGAGTGTTTCAAAATCCGTTTTATAATTTAATGCAAAACCAGTTCCATCGCTTAATCCATCACCCAACCACATACCAAGTAAATATGGATCCATTTCTACTTCTTTTTTTGTCCAATTTATGCCTTCTGTTTTGAATAAAACCAGTTTATCCTTTGTTCTTTGGCTTAAAGTTAAATATTTTTCAATAGTTATATCAACCGTATTATCATCATCAAAACTATTTACAAATTCGGTTGCTTCTTCTAAAGAATTACAATGTTTATTTTCAAATGCTAATTTAGTACGATTTAAATATTCTACAACATGTGTATAACTTCTATCAATTCTATTAGATTTTCTAATTGATTTATGTCCTCGTATTTTGAGTGTAAGAATGTGATTATCGGTTACACGATGTTTCATAAAATTTTTTTTATCTGGAATAACATCATACATATTCTTAAAACCTTCGCAAGTAGAACGAACACTCGTTGAGTTACCTAAATCATCTATAAGAATGTCATCAATTTTTATATCACCTGCGCGTTTGAATGTACCATCCCACATTAAAATCATTGTTTCTGGATCAAAACATTCTGCAACGCACACAAATCCCCATGACGTGTTATGCAATTTACGCGGAGGAATCAATTTACCACTTTTGTCTGTAGGAGTAGAAATTCTTCGCGCATGACTCAAACTAGAAACATATGTCAATCTATTCAAAACTTGAGCAACACCAACTTTATTTGAATTTGTGTGTTTTATACCGAAATCACCTGTAGCAAGCGCTCGTTTCAACCCATTTTCAATTGTAGTTGATTTAATTATTTTGCAAATATTCGTAAAATTAATAATGTTTTCATAATCATCCTTGGATTTCCATGAACCAGTATTAATTTCACGAATAACTTGCTTTTCCATATCTTTTACTAATTTATTAAAATAATTTCTGAATAAATTATTCAATAAAGTACCAGTTAAATCAATACGCTTATTAAGAAATGAATCTCTGTCATCTTGTTTGATCATTTCAAAATTTGCTTGAAGTAACTTGTTTGCCATATATCCCAAGAAATATATTTTTTGGGTCATATTATGACAATGTGGAAACAAATCGTTATTTAAAATATCAATTGTAAATTCTAATTTTTTCTTAGCTCCAGTTTCTCTATCCATGTTAATAGGTGTATACATAGCAAATCCTGTAATATATCTTATACACTCTTCTTTTGATAAATATTTATTTGCATCAATGATAGATGCTTGTAAAGCTCCCAACATTTTTTTATTTTGCCCATCTTCGTCAGGTGATAGTTTTAATAAAATTTTTTCGCAGATTTCTTTATCTGAAATGACGCCTAATGCGCGAAATACTATGAATAATGGTATTGGTTGCTTCACGCGGGGTATTTGAACATATAATGGGTTACCAAAACCATTATTTTTGGAACTAATCATCATATTTATTTGTTTTGGTGAAATACATTTAAAATCAGGGACTGATTTTATTTCAGCTATCCACGTATATTTTGTATTATTTTTTGAAACATTGAAACAATATACTTTATTTTCAGCAGCTCTTTCTTGTCCTAAAACTGTCTTTTCAGATCCATTTATAATAAAATAACCGCCTGCATCAAATTTGCATTCGCCTGTTTGTGTGTTTTCAAAATGTTTATATTGATTTAGTACACAAATATTTGATTTTAACATAATAGGTAATTTTCCAATATGTATACCTGGCAATGTTTTATAAAATATTTGAGTGCTTTCTAAATCTTTACCAGTTCTCACGACATATTTAATATTGACGTCTACTGTCATAGCTGACGCATATGTAAAATTACGCAATCTTGCTTCTTGTGGAAACATCAATCTGATTGCACCATTATTTTCATGAATTTGTGGTCTATAAATATGAAAGTTTTCAAATGTGACAAAAATTTCCAATGAATATTTTTTACTATTTGCATCATAATCTTGCTCTGATACAATATGCACAGGATTAAACATTTCTATTGTTTTTGAAATCTGATGCCCCACAAAATTATTATATGATTCCAGTTGATGTCTAACTAACCTCTCCAAATGCTGACCTCTAAAATAAGATTCTATTATATTCCACGGTGTTTCTATGTATTGATCATTTTCTAGATCAAAACGTTCAAAATCATTTACGTTCTTATCAAAACTCATTTTTTCAGTATAAATCGGTTCATTTGACATCATTAAAGGTATATTTATTATTTCAATTTATTTTTATATTCTTTTAAAATGATTATTAATTATTATTAAACGGACCAAAAAACAAATATTAAAATCTGTAAAAGATTTAAAAATATTGACTTCTTCATTTACTAGTATGAATGATTACATGAATCCATTGAAAATTGTGATTTTTAATAACTATTTGAAAAAAATAGATTCTAAAAATAAAGACTTACAAAAATCTCGCACGAATTATCTAGCAAGATCAATGCCAATGCCAACACCAACGCCAACACCAACACCAACACCAACACCAACATTATTAACACACTCGTCTTTGATACCAAAAATGAAGAGGTCAAATAGTCAAAAAAAAATGTACGAATTACATGAACAAAACTTTTTGGATTGTTCAAGAAAAGAAGAAGCTATTTTGAATATTAATATTGATATGGAAGTTAATAATATTTCAGATTTGTTAATGTTGATTGATAAATATAAGGTTGAACCAAAATTTAACTATAATATTGATATTGAATCATTACATAAAATCAAAGAACCTTTAATTGAATTGAATAATATGGTAGGAATGAAAGAATTGAAGACCAATATTGTTGAACAAATCATATATTTTATACAAGAACTACACAACAATTCGCACGATTTTATGCATACAGTAATATACGGACCGCCTGGCACTGGTAAAACCGAGATAGCAAAAATAATGGGAAAAATATTTTCAAATATTGGTCTCCTTTCTAAGGATACCGTCAAAAAAGTGACAAGAAGCGATCTTATTGCTGGTTATGTCGGTCAAACTGCATTAAAAACAAGAGATGTAATAAAAGATGCGCTAGGAGGTGTTCTTTTTATTGATGAAGCTTATTCACTAGGAAATAGTGAAAAAAAAGATTCGTTTTCAAAAGAATGTATAGACACTTTATGTGAAGCACTAAGTAATCATAAACAAGATTTAATGGTTATCATAGCTGGATATGAAAATGAATTAAATCAATGTTTTTTTAATTACAATCAAGGGTTAGAATCTAGATTTGCTTGGAGGTTTAAAACTGACGAATATTCTGGAAAAGATTTGCATGATATTTTTATTAAAAAGGTAAGAGAAATTGAGTGGTCTATATGCGAAAATGAAAATACTATAAAACCTAGTTGGTTTGAAAAAAATATTGAGTATTTTAAATTTTATGGAAGAGATATTGAGAGTCTTTTAGCAAAAACAAAAATAGCGCATAGCAAACGAGTGTTTTGTAAAGATAAGTTATATAAAAAGAAGTTAACACTAGAAGATATAGAAAACGGTCTAAAATTGTATTTGAAAAACAATGAAACTCATAATAACCGTAGTAATAACTTAATTAAAAAACAACTACAATATTCTATGTATAATTAAACAGTTGAAGAAAATTGAATATAAAAATTTATTTACTAGTTTATTTTTGATTATATTTTATAATTTATAAAATATAGTAAATGTCAAATAAAAGAATAGAAATTAATCCTGCTTTATTTTCAATTAATGGAGGAAATAAAACAAAAAAGAAAAAGGAAAAGGTGAGTAAACCAATAATTCCTACTATTATTAGCCCGAATGTTTTAAAAAACAAATTACTTAAAAGAATAAAAGAACACAAAAATCGTGAAAATGCGAGTGCTAGTGCTAGTACTCCATCTAATGATAATAATATGAAAACAAATACTGAGAATATTATAAATTATGAAAAAAATGATAATATTGTAAAATATTCTGACGAGTTTAATGATTCTATTAGTTATTTACAAAGTTTGTCAAAACAAAAAAAAATAGATAACGATAAAATATTATATGAAAAACAAAAGGAAAAAAGACGCGAAGAATTACAACGTAGCACTTTAAGAAATCATAATAACAATAATAATTCTCATTCTATGCCATTTGTTTATAATGAATTACCAGATGATTTAAAAGAACCTTTAATTAAAGTAGATATTGCAAAACTCAATGTTAACAACGATTTTAATGCGCCCATTAATTTAAAATATAAAGTAGACACTATTGTTCCATATGGTGTATTAAAAGGTGGTGTTAAACCGACGATGCGTGAATGGAATAAGACACAGAAAAATAGGGAGATGCCAATTAACAATGTCAATAATATCAGTAGTAATAATGAAAGAGAGAATAAGCTGAATGCGTTGAAAGAAAAAATTAAAGAAAAACAGCTGCAACAAGCGGTGCGAACACAACAGATGCAACAAGCATTGCAAACTCAACAGTTGAAACAAGAACATCAAGTAGAGCAACCGAAACGTCTAGAAATCCAACAACAACAACCATTACCAACAAACATAGAACAACCACAACAAACACAAGATAAACAAGAAAATCTTGATGAAAAAAATAAAAATTCACAAACTATAAAACAAATTTGTAAAAAAACAATTCGTAGAAAATATACTCTAGGCAAATCAAAAATAAAAAAAACAGTTGGTATTTTATTAAAAGATAGAAATACCAGAAAGAAAGTACTTATTGCACAAAAAGATCTCAAAGAAAAATCAATCAACGATGTCAAGAAATACTTACGAGATCATCATTTAATAAAAATTGGCAGTAATGCTCCTAATGATGTTTTAAGAAAATTATACGAATCTGCTATGTTAACAGGTGAAATCAATAATAACAACAAAGATACTATGTTACACAATTTTATGAAAGATGAAAATTCGGATAATTAATTTCCTTTGTTATTATAACATGGAAACTACAAGAAATAAATTGACTAAACAAGAAAAACAGTTTTTTTATAAATTAAGTAATTATTTGGATACAAAATTATATTATTTTGGCAGCGTACAACGGTGCGATTATTTTCCATCTTCAAGTGATATTGATGTTGATATTTTTACTAACAATGAAAAATCTACAATTATCCAATTAATGAACTATTTAAATGTTGAACGTAGCGAATTCAAAAGATTTGTTTGGAAATTAAATAATTACAACGACAAACTAGCTCATGGTTATAAATTAATGTACAAAAATGAAGAAAATAAGTTTTCTGTAGAATTTTCTATTTATAATGAAAAATACAAAAAACAAATTCTTTTTGAACACAATGATAAAAAAAATATACCATTGTATGCAACAATTTTACTCATTATTGTTAAATTTTTATATTATACGCTTCATATATTACCATCAAAATGGTATAAAAATACTAAAAGGTTTATTTTAAGTACACTAATTTTTAAAAAAGATGATCATTTTGTTATTATAGATCCAAAATAACGCAGTGAATAACTTTATAATAAGCTTTTGTGCCAGTGAGTTGAACAGTCTTCATCTAAGCAAAGTTTAAAACCATCTGTTGTATGTTTATCCCAATAAGGTACTGCGTGTGGATTATTTTCATCAATCATATGTTTATGTTCATCAATATGTCGTATACCTAATACTCCGGTATTTATATAAATCTCCTTGATATAACTTCTTAATTCAGAATTTATCATATGTCCATAGCGTAACATATGATTATCAGGAATTACAAGTGATTTTGACCATCTTGTAGAACAAGCAACGGATATATCTGTTTTGTTATAAACTGAATGAAACCATGACATCGGATTATATAAAATATCACATTCTTTTAATTCGGCTTCGTAACGTTCAGCATATTTAAGAAGAGGAAATCTATTAATATATCTAGTATCATCAGTTTCATAATCTAATAATCTAGATTCAGAGCTCACATAAATTCCCTTTTTTGAGAAAAATGGATATAACAAAGCTAACTGGTTTGGATTGTAAAAAGTCCATTTTTTCTCTCCTTGAATCATCAAATAGAAATTATTTGTATACGCAGAATGTAGAGGTGTACCCGTACCTTTACTAATCCCTAAAAATAATTGTTTGCTATCGTTTGACATATAACCATCAATTAAATTTTTAATATTATCCATATCCGAATCTGGTAATAAATCCTTATAATAAGAAAATAGATTGGTTGAATTTGCTATATAACATTTATTTTCTAAAATATTTTTCAATTCAGTAAAAATGTTATCTGGGCACGTTGTTTCTCCGCTAGGACTCATATATACTTTTTTATTTCCAGCTATTTTCATAAGATTTTCAAATTTCATAGTTTCAAAACATTTTAAATTCGCACCGCGTATTATAAAAGGGTAATCATTTTTGATATAATACATAATTTTTTCTTTAAAATCAATTTGATCTACATGAAAAACCTCTATTGATTTTGCTTTATCATATATTTTACCATTTTGAAGCAACCATTGCAAATTCCTATTACAAATTTCTATGATTTTTTTGCTATTTATAGTATTATCGCCACTTGGTATTCTAGGAAATATTGCTTTGTTAAATTCAGCGTAATATTCTAAAGGCATGACTGGTGTAAAACCAAATTTCATATTTGAACAATATTCTGGTTCAATTTGCCAATACAACCCAAATAAAGCATAAATAT
>Ga0209400_1001206_pt1 | contig 21328 bp, 18 predicted proteins | sample M_130807_EF_Meta_FD_187313 | JGI IMG/M metagenome (GOLD analysis project Ga0209400, IMG submission 187313) | Freshwater microbial communities from Lake Montjoie, Canada to study carbon cycling - M_130807_EF_MetaG (SPAdes) (version 2) | ecosystem: Environmental > Aquatic > Freshwater > Lake... | reverse complement strand
CAACAATGTACAAGACCCACCCAAAATGGGTGGCATCTGGGGTGATCTGATTGATCGTACACACCGTCTATTGGCCGAGCAACAGAACCAAATCCAAACTGAGCAAAAGCGGCTTCAAGATTTTCTGTCCGCCATTCAAGCCTCGCCCAATGGCGTGGTGCTGTTAGACCCTGAAGCGCGCATTGAGTGGTGCAACCAAACTGCGGCTCAGCATTTGGGCATCGATGCCAAAAGAGATTTGATGCAGCATGTGGTGCACTTGGTGCGCGACCCTGTATTTAAAAAATACATCAACAGCGATCATTACGAGACAGAGGCAGTCATTGATGGACGCAACACCTCTTTGCAGAAAGCTGTCAAGCTTTCTGTGCAACTTCACAACTATGGTGAAAACAGGCAACTGCTCCTCACGAGGGACATTACGGCCGTGGCGCAAGCTGAGTCCATGCGAAGAGACTTTGTGGCCAATGTGTCACACGAAATTCGCACGCCTCTGACCGTGATGAGCGGCTTCATTGAAACCTTGCAAAGTCTCAATTTGAATGGCGAGGAACGCGAAAAATACTTGGCCCTCATGGCCACCCAAGCTGATCGAATGCAAGATCTGGTGAACGACCTGTTGAGCCTCTCGCAGCTTGAAGGCAACGCCATTCCCACGGCCAATGAGCCCGTGTTGATAGCGAGCCTGATGGCCAGCATTGAATCGGAAGCACGCGGCTTGTCAGCGCAACATTTCGGTGCTGAAGATTCGCCCCAATCTTTGCGCTTCAACAACCTGAAAGGGGTTGAGCTGTTAGGGGCTGAGAAAGAAGTGCACAGTGCCGTGTCCAATTTGGTAAACAACGCCGTTCGGTATACGCCCGCAGGCGGCACCATTTCTGCCTTTTGGACCCTGCTGGCCGACCAGCGGGTGCAATTCAGTGTGGTCGATTCTGGACCAGGCATCGCGCCTGAACACATTCCTCGTTTGACAGAGCGTTTTTACAGAGTGGACAGAAGCCGTTCTAGAGAGTCGGGCGGTACGGGCTTGGGCTTGGCCATTACAAAGCACGTGATGCAGCGACATGGTGGCGAATTGAAAATAGAAAGTGAATTAGGAAAAGGTTCCCGCTTCACGCTCATTTTTCCGGCCTCGCGGGTTCAAATTGTCAATGAATTGATTGTCGAAGCGAAGCTCGCTTGATCTTTCGGCGTTCAAAGGCTTTGAGGCCTAGAAAAGTGGCGTAACCAATGATGATGGACACAAGAACAAATCCACCATAGGCAACAGGCCAGTCAAGCGATTGGGTCATCATTGAAAACTCAGACATGCCCCCCATGCCCGCCAATATGTTGATGGGCATGCAAACCACGCTAAAAACTGTCAGTTGGTTCACCCTTTTATTTTGATTGATGTTGATGAAGCCAATGGTGGCGTCCATCAAGAAATTAATTTTGTCGAATAAAAAAGCGGTGTGGCTGTTCAATGACTCGATGTTGCGACTGACCTGCTTGGCGTCTTCAATTTGGGAGTCTTTAAGCAAACGTGCTCTCAGTAAGAAGCCAACCGCACGTTGGGTGTCCAAAATATTGCCCCTGATGCGGCCGTTCTCTGATTCTTCCTCTGCAATGTTGGCCAGCGTGATGGCGGCTTGGTCGTCGCTGACATTCTCATTGAGGACAAGCTTGCCAACAGCATTGAGCGTGGCATAAATACGCTCGAGTGAATCGGCAGAACACTCGACATCAGCCGCATACAGATCGAGCAAAACATCTACGCAATCGGTGACATAGCCGGGTTGGGTGAGGGCGCGTCTTTTTTGCAATTTAAAGACAGGCAACTCTTCATCGCGCAAAGAAAAAATAATGCCGCCATGCAAAATAAAGGCCACAGACACGCTTCGAGCTTCACCTTGACGCTCAAGTAAAAAATTGGAGTGCAAGTGGATGGCGTCGCCCGCATCGATGAAAAAACGCGAGGAGACCTCGAGTTCGGTTTCGTCTATGGGGTCGGGCAGTTCAATTTTGAAGTGCGATCCAATGAAGGCTCTTTCCGCCTTGGTGGTGTTGATTAAATCAATCCAAATAGGCTTGATGTTCTCTAGGTCTGTTCTGCCCTGAATGGGGACTTGATTCAAGCGGCCGTCTTTGAGTTCAAAAACACTGACTTTGGTGCTTTCAAAGTCGGGTTCTTTACCCTCTGCTAGCAGGTCTCTTCGCTCTTTGGACAACTCCCACAAAATTTCGTTCTGTTTGCGTTGAGGGATTTTGCCCCAAACCCATTGGGCTTGATCTGTGTTGATAGCCTCTAGGGCCGTTGCAATTTGTGACGTACTTTGCGTGTTAATGTAGTTTAAAAGTTCTGCGTCATGCTGCTTGTTGACGACATTTTCAACGCGATCGTGGTGAACCGAAGATTGTTTTTTTACAAGGCCATCGACCAGCTTTTGCTTGTCAAGAATGGCCAGTAATTTTTCTTTGGACATGGTTTAACAATGAGGTCGGTGTGAAAGTTTCAATCGGCAAATAGATATCGAAATGAATTTGCCACGATGGCACCAATATAGTCCAAAAAAAAGGTGACAGAAACATGATTCCATCACCTTGGTTCTATGTGCTTAGGCAGCCCGTAGACTGCGCTAAGCAAAAGCAACAATTATTTTACGATGTGCTGGACCATGACTGGCTCAATGTCGAACACAGATTCGCGCTTGTCATCTACAGTCACCTTGACCCAATGCAAAGAAGGACTGCCAAAAGTTTGCAAACGAGTGAGGTTTAGCAATGTCTTGCCAGGACTGTAAAGGGGTTTGTCAATTTTGAAGAAGTGTGTGTCACCATGGACTAACAAGACTTGACCATTGAAGCTTTCAGCTTCCTTCACAACCGCTTGCAGGAAGGCTTGATAGCCACTGACCTTAGCATCTTTGCTCTCGTCTAACTCTTCTGTTTCAGGCAAATCAAAGCCAGGGTCGCCTTGGAAGGCTAGCAAAATGCCGCGGGCTTTTTGCTCTTTTGCTTTTTGGAAACTTGATTGCATCCAAGCAATGTTGGCAGCGTCACGTGCGGCGTACTCGGCATTGCCTTGTTCACACTGCAAAGGTGTGCGAGCGCTTTTATTTTTGCAATCTTTTTCGTCCAAAATTTTGTTGTTGTTGCTGCCAGGAATGTTCAAGGTGACAAACATCACTTTGTTTTTGCTAAAGCGCTTGTTCTCAATGTACAGGCTGTCGGCACCACTGGCGCTTTCTAACGCAAAACCTTTGGGTCCAAATGCCACGGGCTTGGTGAACATCACTTTGCGGATGTGGGCTAAACGCTCTTGAGAGTCGTAGCCGCCATTGTTCAGGCGGTGGCAGTCGGTCCACTCGTTGTCGCCGGGTATATAGACCACAGGCTTGGCCATGCTCTCAAACATGCTGATGGTGTTGGTGTAGACGTCGTCTGTGCACTGTGAGCTGCCGTCTTTGATGTCGCCTACATAGATGGTGAAATCAATTTTGGCCGAATTGATGCTTTTCAAAACAGCAGGCAACTTGGCCATGTCGCCAGCTTTGGCATATGGCATGTCGCCCCAGAGGCCAAAAGAAAACGATGCCGCACTGGCAGACAATGCTGTCATGCAAGAAGCTGCAAGGACTGCAGATTGGAAGATGTGTTTGATTTTCATGGACAGTTGTATGAGGAGTAGTGAAAAGAATAGTTTCAAATTAACGCGCCATTGTTTCACAGGTGTGACAAAATTGTTGTGGTTGCACTGCAGCAACATTTCACATAAGTGTCATGCGAATGGTTTGAAATCAACTCAGCTTCTATTTAGAAGTTAATTTTTTTCTTAACTTTTTATATACACACCATGAAAATTCAACACACCTTGTTGGCAACTGCCTTGTTGGCTGCCATGTCTGCCCAAGCGCAAACTTCCATCACTGTTTATGGCAATGCCGATATTGCTTACAACAACTTGATCGCCACACAGTCTACGGGCACAAAAACCGAAGAAAATTCCATTGTTGCTGGTGGTTTGTCAACCAGCAATGTGGGTTTCCGCGGTGACCGTGAGATTGCACCTGGCCTGAAAGCCACTTTCCAATTCGAATTTGAAGTTGATCCTACAACTGACACCGGTATCGTTAAAACACGCGCTGGCTTGGTTGGCTTGTCTGGCGGCTTCGGTGCCCTGACTTTTGGCCGCAGAACCACTTTGGTCAAAGCCGCCATTGACGCTACAGACGCTGGCGACGGTATCAACACCATCGGTTTCTTGGGAGACAATGCCCGTGATTCACGTCGCAACGACATGATGACTTTCTCTACACCTGCAGTGGCTGGTTTCTCTGCTGACCTGCAATTGAGCTTCGGTTCTGCCACACGCAACACCAGCGTTGCTGGCGTGATCACACAAGACGGCAAAACTGAAGATGCTAATTCTGTTGGTTTGAACTATGCCAACGGTCCTTTGACTGTGAAGTATGCTAACGAATCTATCAAAAACTATAGCAAATCTGTGACTGCTGGTGGTTACAGCGTTGCTGTTCCTACTGCCATTGCTGCACGTAAAAACGCTTCTATTGGCGCTACATATGACCTCGGCTTTGTGAAGTTGTTCTACGTTGATACAAAAATGGAACAAGGCACAGTGGCCACCATGGTGAAGTTTGACACACAAACTGTTGGCTTGCGCGTCCCCGTTGGCGCCTTGACTTACGTTGCTGAAGTTGGTAACGGCAAAGCTCAGTTGACCAACTCCACCATCAAAGCCGACCTGACTGGTTTGCAATTGTCAGCTCTGTATTCTTTGGCAAAAGACACTACTTTGTATGTTGCTTATGGCAAAGAAACAGCCAATCACCCTTCTTTCGTCAAGAAGGCTGAGCAGTTGAATACACAGTTTGGCTTGCGTTACAAGTTCTAATTGTTAAGATTTCCAAGGTAATTTCAAAGGCCCGCTCAGCGGGCCTTTTTTTATGCAAAAGCCTTTTTTTTAAAATGCCTTAATAAAAAAGTCACATAGGATTGAAATCATCAACTTCGAGAAACTTTTCTTAACTCGGAGCTTCAACAATGCCTACTCATGACAATCTCGATTGCAACGATTCCGCCAATAGCCACTTCCAAGATGTTCTCAAGGAAGCACTGAAAGACCCCTCGCGCCGCAACATTTTGCGAGGTGGTTTTGGGCTGGCCTCAATGCTGGCTCTGCCTATGTTGCCTGGATGCGGCGGTTCAACCACCACGACTGCCAAGCTTGGAGAATTGCCTGCTGCCACCACATTAAATTTCACCGCAGTGGGCAAGAGCCTTTTGGACCAAGTAGTGGTGCCCTCTGGCTACACGGTCAAAGTGTTGCATGCCACCGGCGACCGCTTGACAAACAATGTGCCAAATTATTCAAACCTCGGTACAGAAACAGACGACTGGAGCGAACGCGTGGGTGATCACCACGACGGTATGGACATTTTCTACGCCACCACCACAGGCGCTTACAGTGCAGTAGCAACCACCAAGGCCGTCATTGCAATAAACCATGAGAGTTCTGCTGACTCTCACTTTTTGCACCCCAAAGGTCAAACATCTGGCGGCGTTAATTCAAAGAAATTCGACCAATTCGGCACTTGGGATTTGAAAGAGCGTCCAGGTTTGGAAGTTTTGAAAGAGATCAATTTGCACGGCATTTCTATTGCCGAGGTAACTCTCAATTCCGGCGGAACACCCACAGCATATGTGGTTGGTTCTTCTTTGAATCGCCGGATCACTCCCCAAACGGTAGTGGACGTTAAGGGCCCTGCCGCTCATTTGAGCGCCATCCGCAGCATGTTTGTGACCCGCTTTGACACCACGGGTGCTACTTCTAGAGGCACCTTGAACAATTGCGGCCATGGCAAAACACCATGGGGCACATACTTGGGTTGCGAAGAGAACTGGGCTACCTACTTCAATATGCCCATTGGCTCCACATTGCCCGACGCCAAGACCATTGCCTCGCGCAAGCGTTATGGTGTGAGTAACGTGGCTTTGACAAGTTCTTCTACTGCAGGAGCCGGCCAAGGTTGGTACACCCCTACAGATTTGCCAGATACCGATTTCCGCTTCTCACGTTGGAACGTTGCTGCAAGTGGTGCATCTGCAGCTGCTGACTTCCGCAACGAACCACAGACATTCGGTTATATTTTGGAAGTTGACCCCCTTAATCCGACAGCACGCCCTGCCAAGCGCACTGCCATGGGCCGCTTTGCTCACGAGGCTGCAGTATGCGGTGTACCTGTCGTAGGTAAGCCCTTGGCTTTCTACATGGGCTGTGATAGCCGCAACGAGTACATCTACAAGTTTGTGTCAACAGCCAACTGGGATGCAGCTGACGTGGGTGGTGGCATGGCCGCTGGCGACAAATATTTGAACGAAGGCAAGTTGTATGTTGCCAAATTCAACAGTACAGGTTTTGGTGAGTGGATCGAGTTGTCCTTCACCAACTCACTCATCTCTGGCTACGCAGGTGCCGTTGGATTCACATTTACCAATCAAGCTGAAGTTTTGGTTCACACACGTTTGGCCGCAGATGCTGTAGGCGCCACGAAAATGGACCGTCCAGAGTGGGGTGCAGTGAACCATGCCAATGGTGAAATCTATTTCGCTTTGACAAACAACAATTCATCCAACCGCACGCCTGCTACTGCAGACGGCGCAAATCCACGCTCTTACAATGATCCAGATGGAAAATTGGGATCAGGTAACCCCAATGGACACATCATTCGCTTCAAAGAGCAAGACAGCCTCAGCACTGCACTCACATTCCAGTGGGATATTTATGTGTTTGGTGCTGAAGAGGACAGCGCAGCCAACGTCAATCTTTCTAAGTTGACAGCCAACAACAGCTTCTCTTCACCTGACGGTTTGTGGTTCAGTAAGAGCACAGGTATTTGCTGGATTCAGACCGACGACGGCGCATTCACAGACGAAACCAATTGCATGTTGTTGGCCTCTGTGCCCGGTACTGTAGGCGACGGTGGTGAGTTTTATGTCAATAACTCCTTGACCTTGACTTCTGGCACCCCTCCTACTTCTACCACTACGACTGGCATCACTAAGACATTCATTGGCGGTGTTTTGGGTGAGTCTCGCCTGCGCCGTTTCTTGGTGGCACCAAAAGGCGCTGAAGTGACAGGTATCACTGAAACAGCTGACGGTAAAGCACTGTTTGTCAACATTCAGCATCCTGGTGAGAACACACCAGCATGGGGCACTGGAGCAGCTTTGGCTACAGAGAGCACTTGGCCTGGCAATGGTGGTGGGTTGACAGCCGCCTATGGCCCCACAGGACGGCCACGTTCTGCTACCTTGATCATTACCAAAAATGATGGCGGTAAGGTTGGTTTGTAATTTAATGATCTGAATGGATCACTTCCAAAAGGCCCGCATCTGCGGGCCTTTTTTCAATGTGTTGAACTAAGCCAAATGTAATTGGTTATGCAATTCTTCAACTCACTTAAAATCAAAGGCATGCGCGGCATGCCTTTTTTTTGACGCTTTTGTTTTCTACCCACGCAATGGCTTGGAATCCTTTTGCCAAAGAGGAGATCCTGGATGTCCCTCTTTCTAGGGCAGAGTTGCAAAGGGTGAAGATCAATGCAGGCTGGCCCAAAGGCGACGACCAAACCCTTATTTTTGAAGTTAGCAATGGCTTGAAAGGCCCTATTCAATGCGGGGCCGCCAACGCAGAACTTTTGAACGGCCAAACAGTGGGAAAGGTCTTTGTGCCCAAGGTTGGCATTCCAGCCAACCTGACTCGCAATGCCAGCATGCTCGTGCAAAAAGGCACGCTGAAGTCTTACACCTTGAGCTGTTCTTGCTTCAAGAAAAAGCAATCAAGCGACTGCATCAACCCCTTGAATTAAAACTCCAGGGTTTGTCCTTCTGTCATGACGATGACCTTGGTGCTAGAGCCCTTCATGGCTTCTACAAACTCTGCGGCCGTGCCTTTGGCCAAGGGGTTGGAGCCGTGGTGAATAGGGATGACCATTTTGGCTGGAATCCAATTTTTCATACCATAGGCCGCATCTTCAGGGTCCATGGTGAAATTGCCACCAATGGGAATTAGAACCAAGTCGGGTTTGTAGCGGTCATAAATAAACTTCATGTCGCCAAACAAACCAGTATCGCCCATGTGCCAAATTTTGAAGCCGTTCTCCATTTGAATGATGTAACCCACAGCCTCGCCCGCAGGATGTGATTCATTCTTTCCGGTGGCGGGGTTGTTGTGAACCAACAAAGAAGAGTGTTCGGCTTGAACCGCCGTGACCTTGATGCCTGGCAAGGGGCTCACGTGGCCGGTTTTGTTAAAACGATGGCCTAAGTTGGCGGGCAATATGCCCAAGGTAATGAGCGGTGTGACCATGTCGGCTGGGCCATACAAAACGGTGTTTTGTGCCTTCGCAATGGCAGGCGCATCGCCAATGTGATCGACGTGGGCATGCGTGACTAACAATAAATCAACTTTGCCTAGCGCTGAGATGTCTGTTTTGTAGGGGGCGGGAGTTTTGGGACCGCCGGTGAGCCAAGGGTCGATCACGATGGTTTTGCCGCCAGGCGTTTTAATTTTGAAGCCGGCTTGGCCAAACCAATACAACTCTGTTTTGCCAGTGGCCGTTTGCGCCGATGCGCCCTGTGGCGCTAGGGCCAACAGGCCTAAGAGAAGGCTCAAGCCCATGCCGAAAATGCTGAGCTTGGCCAAGCTCAAATATGCCGAAATTTTGAAGTCAGCCTGAAAGCCAGAATTCAGTTTGGGTGTGCGTAAAAACATTTTTTCTCCAATGACATAAACTGCATCCTAGATTGAATTGCTGTCAGAGTCACTAGGGTTTCTCTCGATTCATTCACTTGGAGTCACTGATGAAATTTTCTGTTCGAATGTCTTTGATGCATGTTGTCGCTTTGTTATATTGCTTCACAACCATGACCACCCACGCACAAAATTTGTCAGCCTTATCCCAAGCATTTGCGCCAACCGGCACGCTCCGCGCCTCGATCAATTTGGGCAACCCCATCTTGGCCAACAAAGACGCTTCCGGCCAGCCCGTGGGCGTGTCTGTAGATTTGGCCACTGAGCTGGCCAAACGCTTGGGTGTGCCGCTCAGCCTTGTGGTGTTTGATGCCGCAGGCAAATCGGTAGAAGCCGTGACACAAGACAAAGCCGACTTTGGCTTCTTTGCCATCGACCCAGTCCGTGGCCAAGGTATTGCCTTTACCGGGCCCTATGTGCTGATTGAAGGCAGTTATTTGGTAGCCAACAATTCGCCCTTAACCAGCAACGATCAGGTCGACAAAAAAGGGATTCGAATTGCGGTGGGCAAGGGCAGTGCCTACGACTTATTTCTCACACGTGAAATTAAAAATGCTGAATTGCACCGCGCGCCGACCTCACCGACCACGGTTGATTTCTTTGTCTCAGAAAAACTTGAAGTGGCAGCAGGGGTCAAACAGCAACTCGAAATGGACGCCAAGCGCTTGCCAGGTTTGCGCTTGTTGCCTGGTCGCTTCATGGTGATTGAGCAAGCCATGGGTTTGCCTAAAACACGCAGCGCAGAAGCACAGCTGTATCTGAAGCAATTTGTCGAAGACATGAAAACTTCAGGCTTTGTAGCGGCCTCTTTGGCGCGTCACAAAATAGAAGGCGCGGCTGTGGCGCCATAAAGTAATTGGGGTCCTGGCAATTGGGGTCAGATGAACATTAATTTGGCCTTGACCAAATTAATGTTCATCTGACCCCAATTGCCGGACCCCAATTGCCTGACCCCGATTAGTTAGGCTAAGTAAAGCTGCCTCAACTTTTGGTGTGCGGTGGGTGTCAGCCCTAGTTGCTGGGTCAAGTAGTTTTGCATGCCGCCATGCTCAGCTTGAATGACTTCCAATGCAGCTTCAAGGAAGCTTGTCTGTACTTCCCAAACAATCTTTAAAACCTCGGGCGAGAGTGTGCTGGCACCCGTGCTGTTCCGTTTGTAGAGTTGGTTGGTCAGCAAGTAATCTTTCCAGATGTCTTCCTCAGAAACACCCAAAGCAGACAAGATCAATGCACCTGCCAGACCTGTTCGGTCTTTGCCTGCTGTGCAATGAATGAGCAGAGGCTCGGGTGTGGTCAGCAAATGTTCAAACATCTCTGCAAACCGATGTGAATCTAGTCTCACAAAGTCTCGGTAGGTGGTTTGCATGGCGTCCAAAGCGTCGGCCGCTGACAACGGGCGACCCAAGAGGTGCTGAGATTGCAGCCGTTGAACCACCGTGGGTTCAATGCTGAGACTGTGACGCTTGATGCCTGGCCATGCGTATGCTTGCGATTGGCTTTCTCTCTCACCTCTAAAATCTAGACTTGTTTGAATGCCCAGCATTTTGAGTTCTGAAAGATCTTGTTCATCAAGAAAAGCAAGATGATCCGAGCGAAAAATTCTTCGCCACTGGACTGGCCGGCCCGCATGACCCACATAGCCACCTAAATCGCGAAAGTTGGACGCGCCTTTAAGGGGGATGTGCCTTTTGGAGAGATCATCATTGGGTTGTTTGAGCATCAAAAGATATTACCTTGATTTAATGTCAAGACATGCGAAGGCGTCCCAACATAGCCCGCTGGGCACGATTGAGCGGGTGTCTTTGATAAGATTTTGGAGAACCTGGCCAGTGCAAAAAATCCCGTGCTACAATCCAACGCTTCGCGGCTGTAGCTCAGCTGGATAGAGTACTTGGCTACGAACCAAGGGGTCGTGGGTTCGATTCCTGCCAGCCGCACCAGAATTTCGATTCTAGAACACAGCTTAGAGGCTTAACCCTCTAGGCTGTTTTTCTTTATAGACACCATGAGCAATGCATTGACCCGCCAGCCTGAGGCCGAAGACGATGGCGAAGATCCCAGTCTGCCGCCATTGCCTGCGGGCGCACGCAACTACATGACCCCCCAAGGCTACGCCCATTTGCGAGCAGAGCTTTTTTCACTCATGGACGATGAGCGTCCCAAAGTGGTGGACATTGTGCATTGGGCCGCCAGCAACGGTGATCGCTCAGAAAACGGCGATTACATCTATGGCAAAAAACGCCTCAGAGAAATAGACAAGCGCATTCGTTTTTTGAGCAAGCGTTTGGAATTGGCCGAAGTGACAGACCCTAGCGCCCACCATGGCAAAGACCAAGTCTTTTTTGGCGCTACCGTGACGTATGTCGAAGAAAATGGCGATGAAAGAACAGTCACCATCTTGGGAATTGACGAGGCCGACAGCCTGAAGGGTGAGGTCAGTTGGGTCTCACCCATCGGTAGAACCCTGCTGAAGTCGAGCACAGGTGATGTGCTCAAGTTGGTCACGCCCCATGGCTGGCGCGAGATAGAAGTTTTGGCGGTCAGTTATCCTAAACCGGAAGCATAAAGCGGCAAGCATTGCCTGAAAGAGGCCAGCACGTTTAGGAGGCCACTGGGCCCTGCCCTCGGCCTCGGTGCAAGCTGCGTTCTGCATTTAACACGGCCGGTGCGCGTTTTAAATTGCGCAAAACCATGTCAAGGTGGTTCAAATCGCGCACCGAAATGATGAATGTGTTTTCGGCGGCGTCTTGCGCGCCGGCCTGGCCCATTTCCACATGCACGATGTCCACTTCGGAGTCGGCCAAGGTGCCGGCGACGCGCGCCAACACACCTTTGGTGTTGACCACCGTGACGCTGATGCTGGTGTCAAAACTGCGGACGGGTTCGTCTGACCATTCGACACCAATGAAACGTTCGCTGTCTTTTTGCTTGAGTTTGGCACCCACGCTGCAAGTGGCGGTATGAACCGCCAAGCCCTCGCCGCGGCCCAAGTAGCCAATAATTTTGTCGCCAGGAATAGGGCGGCAACATGGGGCATACACCACCGAAGCATTCTCTGACCCATCGAGCATGATGGCGCCTTGCGACACCGATTCGTGCGCCATGAAGCGTTCTCTGGTCATGAGGAGGGGATCTGGTTTTTCCCCCATTTCAGACAACATGCCGGCCATTCTCTTGGCCACGATGCTGGCAATGCGCTTGCCCAGTCCAAGGTCAACCAGCAAATCGTTGCGGTTTTTGTTGCCCGTGAAACGCAGCAATTTCTCCCATAACGGCTGATAACGCGCCATGTCGGCGGGCATGTTTTCAATGCCTTCTGCGCGCAATGCTTGTGTGAGCAGTTTCAATCCCAAGTCCATGGATTCACCCTGTGCCATGGTTTTGAGGTAATGCCTGATGTGCGAGCGAGCGCGACCTGTTCTGACAAAGCCCAGCCATGAGGGATTGGGCGCCGCTTGCGGTTCTGTGATCACCTGCACCACATCGCCGTTTTTCAACTCGGTGCGAAGCGGCACTTGAAAATTATTGATTTTGGCACCGACCATGTGATCGCCAATGTTGCTGTGGATCATGTAAGCAAAATCGACCACAGTCGCACCGCGCGGCAACGACATGATTTGGCTCTTGGGCGTAAACACATAGACCGCATCAGGAAACAAATCGACCTTGACGTGATCCCAAAATTCAGAGGCATCGCGAGTTTCTTTTTGGATGTCGAGCAGAGACTGCAACCACTGGGTGCCCAAACGCTCGGAGTCTTCGGTGCTGTGAGGATCGTCTTTGTATAACCAATGCGCTGCCACACCAGACTCGGCCACCATGTTCATGGCCTCGGTGCGCATTTGAAATTCAACATTGACGCCAGAGGGCCCCACCAAGGTGGTGTGCAAAGACTGATAACCATTGACCTTGCCAATGGCAATGTGATCTTTGAAGCGACCCGGAACCGGCTTGTACATTTGGTGCAAGATGCCCAAGGCGGTATAACAATCGATGACCGATGGCACGATCAGCCTGAAGCCATAAATGTCGGTCACTTGGGCAAAGCTCAAATGCTTGCCTTCCATTTTTTTGTAGATGGAATAGAGCGTTTTTTCGCGGCCCGAAATTTGGGCTTGAATGCCCGATTGCGAAAAGGTGGATTCCAGTTCGCCTTGTACTTTTTGAATCAAATCTCGGCGCCGATTGCGCGCTTTGGCCACCGCCTTGGACAAGATGGCGTAACGCCAAGGCTTTAAGTGTTGGAAAGCTAAATCTTGCAATTCGCGATAGGTTTGATTAAGGCCCAATCGGTGTGCAATGGGTGCATAAATTTCGATGGTTTCTGATGAGATGCGAGCCCACTTTTCGCGCGGCATGTCGGACATGGTGCGCATGTTGTGGGTGCGATCGGCCAGCTTGATGAGGATGACCCGCACATCGCGGGCCATGGCCAAAAGCATTTTGCGGAATGACTCGGCTTGGTTTTCTTCGTGCGTATTGAATTCGAGCTTTTCTAACTTGGTAAGGCCATCGACCAAATCGGCCACGGAAGAACCAAATTTTTCAATCAAGTCGGCTTTGGTAATGCCGCAGTCTTCCATCACGTCGTGCATCAAAGCGGCCATCAGGGCTTGCGCGTCGAGTTTCCATTCGGTGCATTGGGTGGCCACCGCAATCGGGTGGGTGATGTAGGGCTCGCCGTTTTTGCGAAGCTGACCCAAGTGCGCTTCATCGGCAAATTTATAGGCCTTGCGGACCCATTCAATTTCAGCGGCGGTGAGGTAGCTCAACTGTGCCACCAAGGCTGCAAAACTGGCTGCAGCGGCATTGGCCGCATTGGCGGAGGGGCTGCCTGCCCGAACATCCTGGGCACTGCCGCGCTCACCCGGTAAGAATGACCTTGCGGGTTTGTGAAAAAGTGATGAAAAGGCAGCTCGCATGCCTTAAATGTACCGCGAGAGGGCTGCCTAGATAAAGCCCCAATGAATCTGGCGAAAATTCGCCAGCTTTTTTCAAGCCTTAGAGGGCGTTAAAAAGCCCCAAGTGCACGCACCTTGGGGCTTTGGCTGGCGGGCCGAGACAAGCCTGACAATTTTGAAGGGCGTGTCAATTAGTTTACTTTTTTAAGCATTTCCAAGCCCACTTTGCCAGCTGCAATTTCGCGCAGGGCCGTCACGCCAGGCTTGTTTTTGCTCTCAACGCGGGGCGTATGGCCTTGGCTCAACATGCGGGCGCGGTAAGTGGCGGCAAGCACCAATTGGAAGCGGTTAGGGATTTGTTCCAAGCAATCTTCAACAGTAATGCGGGCCATGACGGTCTCCGGTAAAAAATCAGGTGATGTGGAGGGATTCGAAAGTTTCAGCGCGGGCACGGTGCTGGGCTGCGTACTTTAGCCGCTGAGCGTGCACGATGGCCTTAAGGTCAAACAAGGCGCGATCAAAAACTTCATTGATTATAACGAAGTCAAAAGCCTTGACCTGAGCCAGCTCCGTGGCGGCATTTTGAAGTCGCAATTCGATGGTTTCGGTGCTGTCTTCGCCCCTGCGCTCCAAGCGGCTGCGCAGCTCTTCCCAGCTGGGCGGCAGGATAAAAATAAGGATGGCGTTGGCGTACATCTGCTGAATTTGGATGGCGCCTTGGTAGTCAATTTCCAAAATGACGTCGGAGCCTTGCGTCATGCGCTCTTCAAGCATCTTCTTGGAGGTGCCATAGCGGTGACTGTGAACACAAGCCCATTCTACAAAGGCGTTGGTGGCCACCATGGCGTCAAATTCTTGTTCAGAGACAAAAAAGTATTCGCGGCCATGCTTTTCTTGCCCGCGCGGTGCCCGGGTGGTGTGCGAGACCGAGGGCAGCACACGAGCGTCAAGCTCCATGAGGGCCTTGACCAAACTCGACTTGCCTGCACCACTGGGTGCGGCCACAACGTAGAGGTTTCCAGGATATTCCATGGCAAGGAGTGTAAAGGCGAGTGCAGGTTTTGTGCAGAGTTTTGTGCAGAGTTTTGTCGCTTGATTTGAACGACCTACTCAATGTTTTGAACTTGCTCGCGCATTTGCTCAATCAAAACCTTCATGTCAACTGAAATTTTGGTGAGGTCGAGGGCTGCCGATTTGGAGCCCAAGGTGTTGGCTTCTCGGTGCAATTCTTGAATGAGAAAATCAAGGCGTTTGCCAATCTCGCCGCCTTTTTTGATCAGCCGGCTGATTTCGTCCAAGTGAGAGGCCAGGCGGGTAAGCTCTTCCGCCACATCAATTCGAATGGCAAAGGCAGTAGCTTCTGTGAGGGCACGGTCTTTGGCCACATCGGCAGAGATGTTGCCATCAGACAAAGCCAGTGCCTCGTTCCATCGATCAAGAAAGCGCTGGCGCTGTTGTTCCACCAATTTGGGCAACAAAGGACCCGCTTGCTCGGCCAAAGTGCGCAGCTGGGCAATGCGGTCTTGCAGCATCTCGGCCAAGCGAGCGCCTTCACGGGCACGCGCATCTTTGAGCGCTTTCACGGCCTGGGTGGCCAAGGGCAAGAGGTCGGCTTCTTGCAGGCCCGAACCCGATTTTTCGTGAGAGGCCAGCTTGATGACGTCAGCCACACTCAGGTGCGTGGCTTCGGGCAACCAGCTTTGGATTTTGTTTTGCAGCCCCAGAAGCTTCTGCAGTGAACTCACCGAAGGGTCGACCAACTCGCCTTCATGACCATTGTGATAATGCGCCCGTACTTCCACTTTGCCGCGCTTGATGTGCTGCGTGATGTGGTCGCGCAGTGCTGGTTCGGCATGCCTTAACTCGTCGGGCAAGCGAAAACTGAGGTCTAAAAAGCGGCTGTTGACAGACCGAATTTCCAAGCCAAAGCGAGTGGCGGGTGAGGCCGAAGTGTCGGGGTTGCTGCCTGTGCTGGACGTGCTGGATTGCACACTGGCATACCCGGTCATACTGTAAACTGCCATGGATTCTTTCGGTCTGTTCTTTGGGCTACTCTTGAGCTTCAGTGAGCTCAGGTTAAATTATCTCAAACTTATTCTCTACATCTGGCAACACCCTCTATGACAAGCACAACTCCCCATACTTTCCGCGCGCAAGACCGCAGTCATGACCAATTGCGCAATGTGCGCATCACTCGTGGCTACACCGTGCATGCCGAGGGTTCTGTGCTCATTGAGTTTGGCCACACGCGCGTTTTGTGCACGGCCTCCGTCGAAGAAAAAGTACCTTCGCACAAAAAGGGCAGTGGCGAAGGTTGGGTCACCGCCGAATACGGCATGTTGCCTCGCGCCACACACACTCGGGGCGACCGGGAGGCCGCAAGAGGCAAGCAAAGTGGACGCACCCAAGAAATTCAGCGGCTCATTGGCCGCTCCATGCGCGCGGTGTTCGATTTGAAAAAGCTGGGCGAGCGAACCATCCACTTAGACTGTGATGTATTGCAAGCCGATGGCGGCACACGCACCGCCAGCATCACGGGGGCTTTTGTGGCCGCGCAAGATGCCGTCGATTGGCTCATGCATCACGGCAAATTAAGTGAGTCGCCCATTTTGGATTCGGTGGCCGCTATTTCTGTAGGCTTGAAAGAAGGCCTGGCCTTGCTCGATTTAGATTACAACGAAGACTCATCGTGTGACACCGACATGAATGTGGTCATGACAGGTGCAGGCAACTTTGTCGAAGTGCAAGGCACGGCAGAGGGTGTGGCCTTTACGCGCAAAGAAATGGACAGCTTGTTGGCCTTGGCCGAGAAGGGCATTGCCGAGTTGGTGGTTTTGCAAAAGCAATCACGCCAGACACACCTGCATGCCGCTGTTTGATGCCATGAAAATTGTTTTGGCCTCTAACAATGCGGGCAAATTGGGTGAATTGCAAACCATGTTTGCGCCGCTCAATGTGCAACTGGTCCGGCAGTCTGACCTGAATATTTCTGAAGCCGAGGAACCCTTCAAAACGTTTGTAGAAAACGCATTGGCCAAGGCCCGGCATGCCGCATTGCACAGTGGCTTGCCCGCTGTGGCCGATGATGCAGGTTTGTGCATCGATGCTTTTGGTGGTCTGCCCGGTGTCGACACGGCGTTTTATTGCACCCAATTTGGGTATGACAAATCGGATGCCAACAACGTGCGAGCGGTGCTAGAGCAAATGACCCAGATCGACAACCGCCGAGCCGCCATGGTGAGCACCTTGGTGGCCCTTCGAAGCGCATTGGACCCCGAGCCCTTGATTGCAGTGGGCCGCGTGGTGGTCGACATTGCACGCGAACCTGTGGGCCAAAATGGTTTTGGATTTGACCCTGTTTTGTGCTTGCCAGAGTTTGGCAAAACCTTTGCGCAATTGCCACTTGAAGTGAAAAACACCCACAGCCACCGCGGACGATCTTCGCGAATCATGGTGGCGCTCATGCGTGAACGATGGGGGCTTTAAACGCATGAGCCAAGCCTTTGATGTGGTGCACGCCATGCGGCCTGGCTTGCTGCAATTGCAGTCTTTGCCGCCCTTGTCCTTGTATGTGCATTTGCCTTGGTGCATTAAGAAATGCCCGTATTGCGATTTCAATTCGCACGAGTGGCGCAACCCTTCGCAGACCCCGGCACTGGCATTGCCACAACAAGCATTGCCTGAGGCCCGTTACATCGATGCACTGCTGCTTGATTTAGAAACCAGCTTGCCGCTCATTTGGGGGCGGCCTGTTCACAGTGTGTTCATAGGCGGCGGTACGCCCAGTTTGTTTGAGCCGCACAGCATCGATCGTTTGATCAGTGGCATTCGAGCCCGTTTGCCTTTGGAAGCCGAAGCCGAAATCACCTTGGAAGCCAACCCCGGTACCTTTGAGAAAGATCGCTTCAAGGCCTTTCGGGCGGCAGGCGTTACGCGCTTGTCGGTGGGCGTTCAAAGCTTTAACGATGCGCACCTCAAAGCCTTGGGCCGAGTTCACAACGCAGACCAAGCCTTGGCTGCTGTGGCAGAAGCACAAGCCAGCTTTGACACCTTCAATTTGGATTTGATGTACGCTTTGCCCGGCCAAAGCTTGGCCGATTTAACGCAAGATATTCAAACGGCTTTGAGTTTCAAGCCACCGCATATTTCCATCTATCAACTCACCATTGAGCCCAACACCTTGTTTGCCAAACACCCGCCGGTGTTGCCCGAGGATGACGATGCCTATGCCATGATGGACCTCATCACTCACATGACAAGTCAAGAGGGCATGCAACGCTATGAGGTGTCTGCCTATGCCAAGCCAGGCCACCGCTGCTGGCACAACCTGAACTATTGGCAGTTTGGCGATTACTTGGGGATTGGCGCGGGCGCTCACAGCAAACTGAGCTTTGCGCATCGCATCACCCGGCAGGTGCGCTTTCGAGAGCCGCAGCTTTACATGACCCAGGCTTTCAAGGGCGAACCCGCTACGCAGCAGGAAGAAGTAAGCCGAGATCAGTTGCCGTTTGAGTACATGTTGAATGCACTTCGGCTCAAAGAGGGTTTTGCCTTGACCGACTTCATGGCCCGCACAGGCTTGGCCCTCACATCCCTTCAAAAGGGCTTGGCCATGGCAGAAGCCAAGGGCTTGCTTGGGAGGGACTTGTTGCGGGTTTGGCCCACTGAGCGGGGCTTTGACTTTTTAAGCGACTTGCAAGAAATGTTTTTGGCAGAGCTTTAAGCGCCGTTGGCGCACACCACATTCATCTTTTTGCCCAAGTCGGCAAACATGGCCAAGGTTTTTTCTGATGGCAAAAGGTATTTGGCGCGCTTGTCGTCAGGCTGATTGAAGGTGAGCAGCAAATCGCGTTGGCGCAAGCGTGTGATGCGTTTGTGCAGGGTGGCGGGCGAACCCAAGTGCGCCAAGCTGATGGCTTCTCGTACGGTCACGGGGCTCTTCTCAAACCAGCGCAAAGCAATTTCTTCGAGCAAGGCGTTTTCGTTGGCATCCAGAAGGGGCGCATCCGGCAATTGCTGAATGGCCTTGGACAGCTTCAAAAAACGCATGTAAGCGTTGGCGGAGGGGGTACTGCTGCTTTTGGTCATGCCATGATTCTAAGTGAATGGAGCCTGTTATCAATAGTAGAAACAATATTTTCACTTATAATTTATTGAAAAATAAGTCACGTAAACCCTTTAAACGGTTTGCATCGTTTCCCACAGCCTGAAAGGCGTTAAGGGCATTTGCAACAATGGCGCCTTGGCCGCAAGCCCATTGCGCGCCAAGGCATCGGCCACCGCATTGACCACGCAGGGCGTCGCACCAATGGTGCCCAGTTCGCCCACCCCTTTGACACCCAGCACGTTGTTGGTACTGGGCACAGTTTGGTTTGTGAATGTCTGAAACATTTGCGGCATGATGTCTGCGCGAGGCGCGGCATAGTCCATCAAACTGCCAGTCACCAATTGACCACTTTCGGCGTCATAGACCAAGGCTTCTAGCAAGGCCTGACCCATTCCCTGAACGGCACCGCCATCGAGTTGGCCCTCCACAATCATGGGGTTCACAATGCGTCCCACATCGTTCATGGATGTGTAAGACACCACGCGTGTTTCGCCGGTCAGCGGGTTCACTTCCACCTCGCAAATATGGCAACCATTGGGCCAAGTGGGGCCACTGGCTGTGGTGCTCGATTGCAACTCAATGCGGGCTTCAGGCTGGCGCTTGGCCAAATCGGCCAACGTAATTTGCAAGTCGGTGCCCTTCACGCTGAAGCGGCCGCTTTGGTAGGCCAGATCGGCAGGGGATGCCTCCAGTGCATGGCCCGCCAATTCACGCGCTTTGTCCAATGTTTTCTCTGCGCCTACACGCATGGCCGAGCCACCTGTAAAGAGGGAGCGTGATCCCGCACTGCCAAAGCCATTGGCCCTGTCGGTGTCGCCCAGCACCACGCGCACTTGCGCAATGTCCACGCCAAACACATCGACCACCAACTGCGCCAAAGAAGTGGCAATGCCTTGACCCATGCTGTTGACGGCAGAAGACACTTCAATCATGCCATCGGCCAATATTTGAACTTGCACGGTTTCTTCCAAGGCATTGCCGCCAGTCCATTCCAAGAAAGTGGCAATGCCCAAACCTCGCCACAAGCCTTTGGCCTTGGACTGGGCTTCGCGGGATGCAAAGTTGTGCCAATCGGCTTTGTCCAGAGCCTCGTTCATGATCATCTCAAATGCACCCACGTCGTACACCTGCCCCATGGGGTTTTTGTAGGGCATCTGAGAGGGCTGCACAAAGTTGGTGCGCCGCAGTGTGATGCGGTCAATGCCTGAGACACGAGCGGCCTCGTCCATCAAGCGTTCAATGTTGAAGATGGCTTCGGGGCGACCCGCACCGCGGTAGGCGCCAGTACTGGCGGTGTGGGTCATGACGCCGGTAAAGTGATAGTCGATGGTTTGAATGTCATACACACTGTTTTGTACCCATGGGCCAATGAGCATTTGGATGGCCAAACCCGACATGGTGGGATAGGCGCCCACATTGGCCAAGGTTTCGATGCGCAATGCCAAAATTTTGCCATCGGCTGCCAAGGCCAAGGATGCTTGCGTTTGAATGTCGCGCCCGTGTGAGCTGCTCAAAAATTCTTCAGAGCGATCGGCAATCCACTTCACGGGCTGGCCCAAAAAATGGGCGCAATACGCCGTGACGACGTCTTCGGCGTAGCACCCGGTTTTCATGCCAAAGCCGCCGCCCACATCGCCCACCAACACACGCACATGTTCTTTTTCCAAGCCCAAGGAGTCGGCCACAGTGTTGCGAACCGCTGTGGGCATTTGGCTGCTGAGGCGAATGATCAATCGGCCATTTTCAGGATATGCCAGTACGCTGCGAGGCTCAATGGACAAGGCCGCCAATCGTTGGTTGACGATGTCCAAGTGCACCACATGGGCAGCTTGGTCAAAAGCCGCTTGGGTTGCTTCGGGGTTGCCGTAACGGGTTTCGGCCACGCGGTTGTCTGGCGCGTCGGTAAACAAGGGCGCATGGGGCGCCAATGCATCAGCCAGATGGGTGGCGCTGGGCAGGGCCTCAAAATCAATTTGGACAAGTTCTGCAGCGTTTTTGGCTTGCTCCTCGCTGCTGGCCACGACTGCGGCGATGGGTTCGCCCACAAATCGCACGGTGTCGGTGGCCAAGGGAAATCGAGTGGTGGTGGCCAACGCCGAACCGTCTGCACGTTTGAAATTGGCCGCCTTGCCCATGGGCTTTAAGCCCGCAGCCACCAAATCGGGGCCGGTCAAGACGCACAACACACCCGGCATTGCCAGGGCTTGTTGGGTGTCAATGGACTTGATGCGGGCATGGGGGTAGGGAGAACGCAAAAACACCAAGTGGCTTTGTTGGGGCAAGGTGAAATCGTTGGCGTATTGGCCAGCGCCCTTGAGCAATTGGTCGTCCTCCAACCTTTTGACTGCTTGACCACTTCCAAAGCGGCTTGTCTCTAGATTTTGTTCTGTGGATGTTTGTGCGGACATGTTTAAAAAGGTGTTTGTTGTAATTGAGAATCGAAATCAAGCAAAACTGCTTAGAAGTGTAGCTTTGAAGCCAAGTTTTTGCAGAAACCAAGGGGCT
>Ga0209400_1001205_pt1 | contig 21339 bp, 19 predicted proteins | sample M_130807_EF_Meta_FD_187313 | JGI IMG/M metagenome (GOLD analysis project Ga0209400, IMG submission 187313) | Freshwater microbial communities from Lake Montjoie, Canada to study carbon cycling - M_130807_EF_MetaG (SPAdes) (version 2) | ecosystem: Environmental > Aquatic > Freshwater > Lake... | reverse complement strand
CGTGGCCGGTTCGTTCGCGACCGCCGGCAGCACGCGTGCGAGCGCGAACGGCGCCTTCGACGGTGCAAGCTGTGCCAGTCGGATGGAGTGCACGGCGTAGACGGCGGTGTGCCCGCCGAGCGCCTGCAGGTCGGGAAGATCACGCGGGGGCAGCCGAAGATCGGTGACCATCGCCAGCAGCGCGCGCGAGACAGGCGATGCCATGCGGCGCGCCAGGAGATGCGACGCCGGCATGTACGCGGTGTTGACTGCGTCGCTCATCTGTAGTCCGCACTCGCCGGGCTCGATGCTGCGGGCGATCTCCTCGAACGTGCGGCCGATGAGCGGTTCGCGCGCGCCACCAAGCTCCAGCTCGAGCGTGGTGAGGGCGCCGATCGATTCGCGTTCCTCGGCGGTGCTGGTGTGCGATGCGCGGTGGGCGCGCGCATCGTCAAGTGCGGCGCGCAGCGCACGGTCGACGATGCTGCCGCCGGTCTCGTTGCCGGCATCCTTGCCAAGCCCCACGATGGCGCCGCGCAGGCGCAGCACCACGGCGGCGCTGCGCACGTCGGTGGGCGTGGGCACCACGGCCTTCGGGCCGGCATCGTCCAGCCAGCGGCGGGCGGCGAAGTACGTCTCGACGGCACCGGCGGCGTCCGGGAGCGGGGCAGGGGGCGTGGCGCGCGGGGCGGCGGCTGCGTCGATTCGCTCGGTAAGGGCCTGATTTGGCGCCTGTGCGGCGGTTTCCTGGGCCGGCACGGCCGCTGCTGCGGTTTCGCAGAGTCCGAGAATGACCGCAAGCAGGGGAAAGGTCCGCATAATCAGGATCATTTCAGGGGTTTACGCGCAGAAGTGACACCACGAGGTGGACGCGCAGTGCGTAACGGGGCAGACTTCCATCGTAGCGCGGGGGTTTGCGGCGCAAGCCGCACCCCGCGCCTCAGGTCTTCCAAAAGCAAAGAGCAGAACCATGCGCGCAGTCGCCATTGCAGCAACCCACGTCGTCTCGGTCGAGGAAAACGCTCGCCGGATCATCGTCCTGGCTGCCTTCGCTTTCCTCGCCCTCTGCTGACGCAGCAGACTTGGGCACGAACCATGGCGCCGCCTCACCGCGGCGCCGTCGAGAGCGCGGACGAAGTTCCGCGCTCTTGGTCTTTTTTGGCGTGAGGTGGTGCGGTGAGGTGGGTGATCGCGTGGGGCGGGGGGCGAAATGCGCCCTTCGATGTTCCACTCGCGCCCGAGTACTGGCCCCATCGCCTTGCGGGGCGGGCGGCATGGCGCCGCCACTGCCCCTCCGGCGAGGGGGCCAGGCACCCGTTGTGCCAGTGGCGTCGGTTCGGCAATGGCCTCACCGCCGCGTGTGGGGGAGCCGCATGACGTGGATGTCAGGCTTGCGAGCACCCGCAGCGAGCACGGGACCCCTGGCCCGAGGCGTCGACAAGCGCGAAGTCCGGCAGCATCGCTTCCGATTACGCCCGGGTGCCACCCGGACGAGCGCTTGTCGTCGAGGCCGAGAGGAGCCGGGTGGAACGAGGCCGTCCGCGGGCCAGGGGTCCCGCGCACAGCGGAGGGTGCGGCCGAACTTCGTCACGCCCCGCGCGCAGCGGAGGGTGCGGCCGAACTTCAACCGAAAATAGGGACAGGCGTTCCTGGCACCAATTTCCAAAAGCACCGCAGGCGCCCCGTGAAGGGCGCCTGCGTGGAGTGTTGCGTAGTCGCCGGCGGTCGCTCGATCAGAACTTGATCATAATTGACTCATAAACAACTGCCATACAAGACTTTACGAGTTACATGATACAAATAGACGATTGACAAGACGATTCTTCTGGTGATTCCCGTTCATTCCTTCATCGCCGTTTGCTCATCCGAGCCTCAATCTGCTCCCAGATGGCTGCGTGTGCGGCTCTGGGAATTTCAAAGTAGCCGCTGTTGCCTACTTTCAGTTTCAGCCCGTCTTGTCCCACGCGAACCCAAAGAAGGTCGCAGTACTCACCCAATTGAATTTCAATCGGGTCTGACGGCAGCTTTGGGGCGGCTAGCACAGTTCGCCCTTTGGGTTGATCCACGACAGTCTGGCGCAGTTCAGAGATGAACTCAAGGTAGTCCTTCATGGCTTCCGCCCGTGCAAGAATTGGCTCACGGATTCGCTTGGCACAATGATCCGACTGCCAGCCCTTACAACCGGTATGGCTCCCTCACGAATCAGTTTCAAAATCGTGAACCGAGATACTCGCAGGTGCTTTGCGGTTTCGTTGACGGTGAGAGCGAGAGTGTGTGGCTCCATGCTTGTTTGCATTCTGTCCTCCAATTGTTGGTGTCTCTGTATGTAGGCACAGGGATGTCCTGATGGCTTCATGAGGAATTTGAAAGTCAGAGCCGCCTTTGGGGGATTGGCGGGGCGAGGCTTGGTTCGCGTTCGTGTTAGGCAGCGGAGACTGAAGGCGTGGAGAGCAGAAGTTTATTTTTCTGAATTTGCGTTCACCGAGCATCTGGCGCACCTAGATAACTCTATGAACACACATCAACATCTCCACACATCTTTCTACGCTCCCGAAGCAGCCGACCACATCCGCGAGTGGATCTCACAGACCGCTTGGAACTTCGGACTCACGATCCAGCCATGCAACCCGCGCTACAAGGCGGACGATATGGAGCCGCTTGGATCAGGCATCATTGACTCTTTGGCGGGAATGCTCGGTGTCAGGCGTGGTCTCTGGATCTGTTTCATTCGGGAACAGTCACGCGCCGAAGGTCTCTGGCATCTTCACGGTCTGATGCGCTTGGAATCAAGCAAGCGGATCAAGTGGATGCTCCGACACGGTGAAGACAGGCTCCGCTTCTGCTGTCACCAGTTTGCAGCCGATCGCGGTAGCCGCCATAGCGATCCATCAGTCCACATCTTCAACGAGTCCATCGTTGGAGGAGACAAGTGGGAGTCATACATCAACAAGGAAGAGTTCAAGGATCCAGATAGTGATCGCTGGATCTTCGGTCGCCCACACTAACTGCATTCGGTGCTGTGGCGGCTTTGTCCCGCCTCAACGAGCAGCACCGATTCGGGATCAGAAATCGGCATGGTTCCGTAAGGAGCCAATCTAGGTCTATTACCCCCAAACCTCACCACGCCTACATACAACTGATGAACCACGACAGCACTCAACCACAACCCCAGCCCACCCAAGATGACCTCCCTCCGGATCTAGTGAAGAAACCCATGCTCATCATCGGAAGCCACGCACTACACGCCCACAAGACTATGCCCAGCCAATGGACATCTCGGGTCTACATCCCCGTGAACGAGTTCTCATCTGAAGGAGACGACCATGCTTGATGGTCGCTTTTCTCACGGCACACCCCAAGAAATGGCAGCCAAGCAGCGTCTGGCGTTGCCCCCTCGCTTCAGGGACCGTCTCGCCATGTCACCTGCTGAAGTGGCAAGGCTCCTTGGCAACTCGGATCAGTTCGTCTTGGACCTCTGCCGGTCGAAGGAACTCCTCTACAAGGCTTACGGAGACAGGCTGTTCATCGATGTGCAGTCGCTTCTCAACTGGCTGGACAGCGGAGAGGTTGAGGAGATTCTGTTTGACGAGGAGTGAGTCGCTTTGACTTTGTGAGAAGTCGTTCGCGGAATATCTGCCATTATGGCTACCGCAGAAACTGCATTTTGATGATGCCATCCATCATGCGGACATAGTCGTCCCCATCCGCCCGATTGGGATACTGCTGCTGATACGAAAGCAAGTCCACATCCCGCAACTGCTGCAAACTAAAGGAGCCGTCCGACATCGCTGTCGGAATGCTGTGAAACGCATCTGCCAGATGTCCTGCCTGCGTTGCCGAGCCTTCCCTCCCGAGACGGCGAATCTCACAGAAGGCGCGGTACATCATGATGCACAATGCCTGTCGCTTTGCATCTGATAGCGGCTTTGAACCTAGATCAGGCGTGTTCATGTAAAGATGCAGGCTAGTAGGGCGACATGGCTCATCAGCCCCCGATCCTTCTGTAGCGGTGGCGGGAGCCGTTGATGCTGCTGAAGTAATCTACGGGAATGGGTCATTCGGGGATCATTCATCAGTCGCAGACTTGGGAGCAGTTCCGCTCTCTGGTCGTCACCTTGCCCACCACCAAGGCGAAGGGCGATGCCTTTGAGGCTCTTTGTGCCGCATTCCTGCGTACAGACCCGCGCTATGTGGCTGAACTGAAATCGGTCTGGCTTCGCCACGAAGTCCCCGCCGCGATTACCAAGCGGCTGAACCTGCCCTCATCGGACGAAGGGATTGACGGCATCGCCCAGACGCACAGCGGCGAGTTCTGGTCGTTCCAATGCAAATTCTTGTCTGACCACAAAGCGACCCTGACCAAGAACGATCTTGACGGGTTCGCCCATCTGTCATTCACCCATTGCAAGGGAATCGTCAAGGCACTCGTCCTGCACACTTCATCCGCTCCGATTCGCAAGCACAAACTGCTTGGGGTTTCCGAGATCGGTTTGCGGGAGTTTGAAGGGCTGGACGAGGAAGCATGGGCGGCGATTCGGGTCGCTGCTACCTCCGCAAGCCCCCGTGCGGTCACCCACAAACCGCGCCAGCCGCGACCGCATCAGGAAGCCGCTGTCGCAGCCATCACTACTCACCTACAGACCCATGATCGCGGTCGGGTGCTGATGGCTTGCGGCTCGGGCAAGAGCCTTGTCGGGTTTTGGGTGCAGGCTGCGATGGAGGCGAAGCAGGTGGTTGTAGCCGTGCCGAGCCTTTCCCTTCTCAATCAGACCCTCAAGGAGTGGGCAACTGAGTGGGCTGCTCGGGGTGAGACGGTTCGCTACACGGCAGTCTGCGGAGACGAGTCGGCAGCCGATATTGGTGACTCGTTTGTTGAACACGCCTACGAACTGGGGATAGATACCTTCACGGACGAGGCTCGGATCGCGGAGCGACTGAAGGCTCTTCGCGGCGAACACCATGTGGTGTTCACGACCTACCAGAGCAGCCACAGGCTTGCGGCTGCTGCGAAGGCGGCGAAGCACACCTTTGACCTCGGCATCCTTGACGAAGCGCACAAGACGGTTGTGGAGCGCGGCGGTCGCTATGCCACTCTGCTTGATCCGAAGGTAGCCATCCGCAAGCGGATCGCCATGACCGCGACCGAGCGGGTGCTGAAGGGTTCTGATGACCGCGTGCTGTCAATGGACGATCCGAAGGTGTATGGAGGGGTTGCGTTCTCCTACACCTTCAAGCAAGCGATTGCGGACGGCGTGATCTGCGATTACAAGGTAATCACGCTAGCGGTGTCCGAGTCGCGGATGCGGGAACTGATCGCGTCCAACAAGCACTTGAAACTTCATGGTCGCGGGAAGGAAGACCGCCTGCGGATGGCACAGGACTTGGCGGCAGGCGAACTGCTGGCGAAGGCGCAGAGTGAACACAGGGTGCGCCACGCCATCTCGTTCCACCGCAGCATTACCGCGGCATCGGGATTTGCCGACCAATGGGAGACGGTGGATCGGCTGGTGAAGCGGCGTGTTCGCAGCACCGCGTTCCATGTCTCCAGCAAGGTTCCCACAGGGCGGCGAGTTGAACTGCTTCGGGAGTTCCGTGAGTCGCCAAGTGCTGTCATCACGAACGCGCGTTGCCTCACAGAAGGCGTTGATGTTCCGAATGTGGATGCGGTGCTTTTTGCCGATCCTCGCCGCAGCATGATTGACATCGTGCAGGCGGTCGGGCGGACTCTTCGCAAGAACCCGAAGAATCCCGACAAGATCGGCTATGTGCTGCTGCCCGTCTTGGTTGAAGACGGTCAGACGGTGGACGAATTCCTTGAGAGCAGCGCGTTCAAGGAAATTGGTCGTGTGCTTGCGGTGCTGTCAACCCATGACGAGCGGATTGCTGAGGAGTTCCGTGCTGTTGATGGTGGTGGCAAGCACAACACCCGTGAGTCCCGAATCGTGTTTGGTGGCGATGTCCCTGTGGGCATTCGGTTGAGCGCCGAGGAGTTCGTGGAGCGGTGCGGAGCGCGGGTGTGGCAGCGCGTAGCGAAGGTCAACTGGCGACCGTTCAAGGAAGCGCGGGAGTGGGTGCGTGGGTTGGGTTTGCGAGGGCAGATGGAGTGGAAGGACTACCGTGCAGGTCGGCTTGAGGGCAAGCCACCGAAGCCTGCAGACATTCCGAGCCATCCCGAGACGATATTCAAGGATGATGGTTGGGCGGGTGTGCCAGACTGGCTCGGCACGGACTACCGCCCGTTCACCGAAGCCCGAGCGTGGGTTCGTAGGTTGGGTTTGCGGGGTAAGCAGGAGTGGATGGACTACTGTGCGGGTCGGCTTGAGGGCAAGCCTCCGAAGCCTGCGGATATCCCCGCGAGTCCCGTATCGGTCTACAAGAGTGAAGGCTGGGTGGGCTGGGGCGACTGGCTCGGGACAGGGACACTCGCGCCGTCAATGCGAACCTATCGTTCCTTCACCGAAGCCCGAGAGTGGGTTCGCGGGCTTGGGCTGCGAGGGGTTGCTGAATGGAAGGACTACTGCGCGGATCGGCTTGAGGGCAAGCCACCGAAGCCTGCGGACATTCCGAGCAACCCTTACACGAATTACAGGCATGAAGGCTGGATCAGTTGGGGTGACTGGATTGGGACAGGGACTGTCCACGGATCCAAACGAACCTATCGCTCCTTCACCGAAGCCCGAGAGTGGGTTCGCGGGCTTGGGCTGCGTAGTTGGGAGGATTGGCAGGACTATTGCGCGGGTCGCCTCGCAGGAAAGCCTCCCAAGCCTGTTGATATCCCTAAACATCCTTCTGCTGTCTATAAGACCGAGGGTTGGGCGGGTGTGCCAGACTGGCTCGGCACGGACTACCGCCCGTTCACCGAAGCCCGAGCGTGGGTTCGTGGACTCGGATTGAGTTGCCAGCGGGACTGGGATGACTATTGCAAAGGTCGTTTGGAGGGTAAACCGCCAAAGCCCGCAGACATCCCTCGCACGCCGTCTGGTGTCTACAGGAACGAGGGTTGGCTTGGTTTGGGCGACTGGCTCGGGACAGGGACACTCGCGCCGTCAATGCGAACCTATCGTTCCTTCACCGAAGCCCGAGAGTGGGTTCGCGGGCTTGGGTTGAGTAGCGAGAAGGAATGGAAGGACTACGGCGCGGGTCGGCTTAAAGGTAAGCCGCTGAAGCCTTCGGACATCCCAGCCTCTCCTGCGGCGGTCTACAAAGATGCAGGTTGGATCGGCATGAGCGACTGGCTCGGCAACGGTCGCAAGCCCTGCAAGCCGAAGAGTCGGAAATCGTGACGCAGGTGGAGCCGTGTTGGAGTCTCTCGCGGCTAAAGAAAACACCCCGCCAACTCTGACGGGGTGCGGTGAGCCTGACTGGTTCAGGGCGTGGAGTTCAACGCCTGCGCCGTCCTCGGGCGGTCAATCCAGCGAGAGCGAGGAGCGGGGCAGCGGAGGGGGCTGGGACTGCGTGAAGATCAAAGAAGACACCGCCGCGATTGTTAGTCAGGTCTTGGTCCCAGATTCCGAAGTAATAGGTTCCTGCGGTGGCAACCGTGAAGCGATACGGTGCATTACTCGGGTAGCCCGTGGTTCCCGCCATCCGATCTCCAGCGAGAGCAGCATTGAATGCATCCATTGCCCCCGCAGGGTCGTAACCGCTGGGGTTGCCGTAGTTGTTGGTTCGGAACCATGCAATGCGATCAGCGTTGGTGGTGTCGTGATTCGCATCGCTGTTGGTGTTCCAGATCGCAACATTCCATTGGAACGAGTTCCAGCCGCCTCCTGAGAAGAACGCGCTCAATCCCTCCCAGCGACCGTCTGGATTCAGCATCGGGGTGAGTTCGTACTCACCTGCCGAAAGTTCAATTGGCGTGGCAAGCGATGGCTTCCATTGGTCGTAGCCAAGCGCAACGAACATTCCTGCATTCGTCTCCGACATGAGTGCGAGTGATGCAGATGCGGCAACAGCCTTCATGAGGGTCATGGTCTGAAGTCCCCGAATATGGAAAGGGTTGGGAAAGGGAAGGAAGCGAAAGGGAAGGGAGATAGCCACCTTGTGGGGCGACCCCGATGATTCTGTCGCGGGATCGGGTTCCGTCCAGTAAGTGTCGTGTCTGCTGCTGGCTTTGGGGGTGATTGCTGCCAGTTTGTAGGTGTTCGTATGACCAATAACAAATCACAATCAGATATTAGAATACTACTTCTAGAAACCAATGATATACTGGGGGCATGGAGTCCCGAAGCCTGTCCCGAGTCCCGCAGCCAGCCCTCGTGGTCGCCACCCAGACGGGTCGTGCGCTCACCGATGCCGACCTGTTTGCTCTTGCCGCCCAAAGCCCTGCGGCGGCATATGTCCGCTCCCTGACTACCGATGCGGGACGAGCCTCCACCATGCAGGCTCTGACGCTTGCTGCCGACCACCTCGCACCCGAGTTTCTGCCTCCTAGCAAGGGCAAGGGCAGGGGCGGCAACGGGGCAGAGCGGTTCGCCAAGACCTGCACCCTGCCGTTCCATGAGATCAGGGTTGATCGGCTGGCTGAACTCCGTGCCTCCTTGATGCGCTCGGGTGCTGCTCCTGCCACCGTGAACAAGGTGCTGGCTGCGGTGAAGGGCGTGTTGGAGCAATGCTGGCAGCAAGGGATGCTGGACGGCGACAGCCTCGCCCGTGCCAAAGCCGCCCTCAAGTCGGTGCGGGGATCAACGCTGCCGAAGGGTCGCCACCTCCCGAAGGCAGAGATTGCCCGTCTCTTTCGTGCCGTCTCCAAGACCCCCAATCCCGCCGCTGCCCGTGATGCCGCGATGCTGGCTCTCCTGTGCATCGGACTTCGCCGTGCCGAGGTCGCAGGGCTAAAGGTGGCTGACTACGACCGCGCCAGCGGCAGACTCGTTGTGCGCGGAAAGGGCGGCAAGGAACGCGCCGTGTGGCTCACGAACGGCGCGAAGTCTGCGGTTGAGGACTGGTTGGAGATCCGTGGCGAAGCAGCCAGCGAGTGGCTGCTGCTTCAGGTGAACAAGGGCTGCAAGATCGCGCCTGCTGGCATCACGCCGCAGTCCGTATATGCGGCTCTCCTCAAGAGGGCAGAGCAGGCGGGGCTTGAGGTTTCTCCCCATGATTTTAGAAGGACATTCATTGGTGAAGCACTCACCGCCGGTGTGGATGTGGTGACCGTTCAACATCTCGCAGGACATTCATCGCCTACGACCACGGCGCGTTACGACAGGCGCGGGGATGAGATCAAGAAGTCTGCGATGGCTGTGGTGAGTGTGCCATATCTAGCGAGTGCGGTGTGACTGCGTTGTAGGCGGATTCAGCCGTTACTCATCTTCTTCATCGGACTCTGCCCAACGCCTCACTACCTGCTCGGTGAGTCCGAAGGAATGCTCCATGTAGCAGAGGACTCTGTTCAGATTGATGAACGGGGTTTCGGCGTAGAACCGAGCAGCCATCGTCTTTGGCTTGTGTGCCAGATACAGAACTTCGGTGCCAAACTCACGCTTTGCACAGAAGGTCGCTCCCGTCTTTCGCAGCGTCTTGAATGACCGTTCGTCACTAGTTCCATCCTCCCTCGGGAAGGTCTTCGTCACGATCTTCTTGAACTGGTACGCAATCGGGGAGTCAAACTGCCCCTTATCTGTTCGCATGATCGGTCTGCCGTCCGGCATGGACAGCAGCGGATCCATTGAGTTGTAGTCGGCGTTCTTGCGCTTGAATTTCATCAACAGGCGTTCAGTCTCCTGCCACAGTATGAATTTCCCGAATTGCCCTGACTTTGAGCGGTTGCGTTCAATCATCTTCCATCTGCTGGTTTGCCACCTAAACTCGCAGGTCTTTAGGTCGTGAATATCCTTCAAAGTGAAGCCACAATTCAGGCCAAGCAGCACACAGAGATAGAGAAATTCGTCCTCCTCTTTGCGGCACGCGTCTAAGAGGAGACGCACCTCGTCCCCGCGCCTCACTCGCCAATCAAATATCAGGATGTCACTTTCAGGTGGAACTCCCGATTTCAAGTCGGACAGATTGCGAGGCAACTCGTCTATCAATCTGCTGCTCCAGCAGTAGCGCAGAAAGTTCTTGAGGACGGCAAATCGCTGGAACAGCGTGTGGGGCGAGATGCGACCCTTGTCTCGCGCCTCGCGTTGCACACTTCGGTATCGCGTGATGACCGATTCGTCTACACCGTCAATTCCCCTTTTGGGGAACTCTGTCTCCATGAAATCCGTGAAGGGCTTGAGCCAACCCTTGACCCCGATTGCGCGTCCCTTGGAGACACCTCCCTCGGGTTTGGTGATCTTTGTCCGCTCGTCAAGAATGCGGTGGTATTCGCTCACCGCGTAGGTGATGCGCTTTTTCGGGTTGCGGGTCGGTCTGTCGGAGTTGCCGCTGCTGTGGAGTGCGGCACTTCCGACTGCCTTGCCAGCCAAGATTTCGGGCAGCAACCGCTGATACTCCGCAAGTGCCTTGAGGTAGTCCTCACGGCTCGTCTTGGCGGCGACCCTTAAAGAAAAGTAATACTTGCGCCCACGGATGACCTTGACCCACCGGTGGAGGGCCTTGTCAAACGTTAGTTCGTAAGCCCTCGGCATCGGTGCAAGGTAGCACCGGAGGGAAATAGACGATGATTAGACGATCCAGCCGCCGCTTTGAAAAACAACGCAAGTGCCTGTTTGAGAGGCACTTGCGTTGAATAAGTGGCGATGTTTGTTCTATTAGAACTTGATCTTGCTGGTGCCGAGCGAGCCGTGGTCGTCCATGCCGCCGCGGGTCGGGCGCAGGGCCGGGTCGCGCGCGGGGCGACGCTGGTTCGGATCCTCTTCCGCAGACGCACCCCACTGGGCGCGCTTGAGGCTGAGGCCGATCTTGCGGTCCTCGGTGTCGACGCGCAGGATCTTGACCTCGACCTCCTGGCCGGGCTTGACGACGTCCTGCGGGTTCTCCACCTTGGCATCCGAGAGCTCGCTGATGTGCAGCAGGCCCTCGAGACCGTCCTCGAGCTCCACGAAGACGCCGAAGTTGGCGATCTTGGTGATCTTGCCCTTGACGATCATGCCCGGGCGGTAGGCGCTCGGGATGGCCTCGGTCCACGGATCCTCGGTGAGCTGCTTGACGCCCAGGCCGATGCGCTGCTTCTCCTGGTCGACTTCCAGGATGACGCACTGGACGCTGTCGCCCTTCTTGTAGAGCTCGTTCGGGTGCGCCACCTTCTTGGTCCAGCTGATGTCGCTGACGTGGAGCAGGCCGTCGATGCCCGGCTCGATCTCGACGAACGCGCCGTAGTTGGAGAGGTTGCGGACCTTGCCCTCGATGACGGAGCCGCGCGGGTACTTGTCGGCCACGAGCTCCCAGGGGTTGACCTCGGTCTGCTTCATGCCGAGCGAGATCTCGAGCTTGTCCTTGTTGATCTCGAGGACGACAACGTCGACCTCGTCGCCAACCTGCACCAGCTCGCTCGGGTGGTTCACGCGGCGCGTCCAGCTCATCTCGCTGACGTGCACGAGGCCCTCGATGCCCTCTTCCAGCGCCACGAAGGCACCGTAGGACATGAGGCTGACCACCTTGCCCTTGACGCGGCTGTTGACCGGGTACTTCTTCTCGATCTCTTCCCAGGGCGACGTTTCCTTCTGCTTCAGGCCGAGGGCGATCTTCTCGCGCTCACGGTCGATGTTCAGGATCTTCACCTCGACCTCGTCGCCGATCTTGACGACCTCGGTCGGGTGGTTGACGCGGCCCCAGCTCATGTCGGTGATGTGGAGCAGGCCATCGAGGCCGCCGAGGTCGATGAACGCGCCGAAGTCGGCGATGTTCGTGACCGTTCCGCGGACGATGTCGCCTTCCTTCACGGCGCCGAGCAGCTTGCTCTTGGCGGCGTCGCGCTCTTCCTCGATCAGCTTGCGGCGGCTGATGACGATGTTCTTGCGCTCCTCGTCGATCTTGAGGATGGACGCGCGGACGTTGCGGCCCACGTAGTCGCCGATGTCGCCGGGACGACGCACGTCGACCTGCGAGGCCGGCAGGAAGACCGGCACGCCGATGTCGACGAGCAGGCCGCCCTTGATCTTGCGGAGGACCTTGCCCTCCACGACGTCGCCTTCCTTGCGCGTGACCAGGATCTGCTCCCAGCCGCGGATGCGGTCGGCCTTGCGCTTGGAGAGGACGACGGAACCTTCCGAGTCCTCCATCTGCTCGAGGAGGACTTCCACTTCGTCGCCCACGGCGACGCCGGTGTCCTCGAACTCGGCCTTGTCGACCTGTCCTTCGCTCTTCAGGCCGACGTCGACGATGACGAAGTCGCCGGACATGCCGACGACGCGACCCTTGAGGATGCTGCCCGGCTCGATTGACTTGGGCTCGGCGCCGTCGACGGCGCTGCCGGACTGGATGCCGGCGAGGAGCGAGGTGAGTTCTGCGTCATCGAGGCCAATGTCCTCGATCAGGTTGTAGTCGACCATGATGTCTTTCTGGTGGTGCGTGGCTGGCCGTGACGACGCACGTCGTCATGCGGCGGTGCGATTGCCCCCGGCAACGGCGCAGGGGGCAGAACGGCGAAGGGTACAGGAAGCTGGCGGGGGATCGATGGGGGAAACAGGGAGCCGCGCGTGTCGCGAGTGCCTGGCGTTCGGCGGCTCGACGGACCGCTCCATCCGTCGCATATGGGACCCGACCGCGGGTGCTTTCGCCCGAATTGCCACGCCGTCTCGCAGAACTGTATGCCAAGAACATACAATCCATGGATGGACCAATCTCGCTCCCTGCAGGCCCTCGTTCGGCTCGGCGAGCATCTCCGTGATGCTTCGGCAGGCCCCGTCGACATCCTGGTCGTGGGGGCGTGCGCGGGAATGCTCACCGGCGAACTTCCGCGCGGCCGCACCACCCTCGACTGTGACGTCATGGTCATCGCGCCCATCGGGGCCGAGGCGGACCTGCTGTCCGCGTCCGAGCGCGTGGCGCAGGAACTGGGAATGTCGGCGCGTTGGTTCAACACCGATGTACAGCTTCTCCGTCACGCGCTGCCAGCCGGGTGGGAAGGGCGGCGTGTGCATGTCCTCCACGCAGGCGCGCTGCAGGTCCATGCGATCGGGCGGATGGATCTCCTTGCCATGAAGGTCTATGCCGGCCGCGCCCAGGATCTGGACGATGTGCGCACCATGCGCCCGCGTCCGGAAGAGCTGCACTTTGTCGCGGCATACCTCGATGCACTCGCTGTCGCAGGTGAGCCAGCGGCGCACATCGCCGATGCGCGCACCGTGCTTGATGCGTTGGAGGATTGGCATGGGCGCTGAGCTCGGCACTGCATCCCCTGACGAAACCATCGGCGCCTGGGCCGCGCTCGGCATCGCATTCGACTCGCCGCCGCGTGGGCATGCCCCGGACCTGGAGCGGCTGCTCCTCAACACTGCGCGCCGGTTGCCGGGCCTGCCGCGCCTGCTGCCGACCGTGGTGACGTGGCTGCGGATCTATGGCGATGCCGTGGCGTGCCATCGATTGCGACGCCTCGTTGCCGAGGAGCTGGAGCCGGGCGATCGGCCAGCGCTCGGGCTCCTCCTGACGCTCGCCGACCATGGCGTGCGTCCTGCGCGGTTTGCCACCGTGCTGCGCGGCTTGCGGCCCTGCGCAGCGCCGCGTCCGCTCTTCAGCGTGGAAGCCGCAACGCCGTCGCTCGCGGCGCGTGCACGCCGGCGCGCCTCGCCGGAGTCGCTGCGGTGGGGCCTGTGGACCGAGCCGTTTGAGCCGCGCCCGGACGTGATGCTTCCGACGCATGTCGTCCTGGCGCGCAACCCGCGGCTGCGGCTGGCGCTCGACCTGCGCGGCGATCTGCGCGCCTCCGTGCTGGCCTCGCTGCACCATGATCCCGACGCGAGGAGCAGCGAATGCGCACTTGCTCGTGCGGCGGGCGGCTCGCGTGCGCAGGTGCGCAACGCGCTCTCGAACCTCGAGCTCACGGGACGCGCCACCCGCGTGCGGTTGCCCGGGGTGCGAAAGACGCGCCTGACGGCAACGCGCGCCGGTGGGGTGACGGTACCTCGGTCCCGGTAGCGGACAGATTGAGGTTTGTCGCTGCGCATCGACGAGTCAAGCTGCGGAAACGATCCCGGGAGCCCGCCTCAATCCCCGCGATCGATCGACGCCTGGATCTGCGTCAGCGGCTCGTCCTCGTCGATCGACGCATGCTTCTTCGCGCCGCGATCGAAGCCGGCCATCCTCGCGCGCATCCCTCGCCACTGGAGGACGAACCCGGCCGCGCCCACGATGTTCACGGCAAAGCACACGGCAAAGGTGAGGTGCGAGACACCGGAGGCGTTCAGCCACTTGTAGAGCGCCACGGCCGCGAACGGCGCGATGACCCCGCGGATGCCGTTGAGCGTCACGTGGACGCTCATGTAGAGGGCGTCGCGCTCGGGGCTGGCGAAGTCCTGGTGGCCGATGTTCCAGGCGATCGAGCCGCCCGCGAAGCCGACGCCGAGCATGGCGCCCGAGACGTAGAACAGCCAGAGCGATTCCGTCCACGCCGCCAGCCACATGACGCCGGCCGCGGTCACGAAGCTCCAGCCGTGGATGGCGCGGAACTTCACGATGTGCACGCGGTCGAGGAGCCGCGCCCACACCGGGATGATGATGGGCATGGTGAGGAGCGGGATGATGGTGGTGGCCAGGATGGCCTGGAGGTAGCTCGCGCCCAGGCGATCCTCCAGGAAGATGGCCTGCGGTGCGCCGATCATCAGGTTGCCGAGGCCGAAGACGAACATCCACGCCATGAAGGTTCGGTAGGGGCCGTCCGTCACCAAGACCTGCCAGTTGGTGCGGAGCGCCTCGCCGGCGATCGCCGCGGTACGCACGGGGTTTGCGGACACGTTCGCCGTGCCGGCCTCGGCGCGTTCGCGCGCGGCGAGGCGTCGGCCGCCGCGCAGGCGCACGTGCCGGAAGATGGAGTTGCCGTAGACGCCCACGGCCGCCAGCACCGGGAACACCACGTGGAAGCTGGCGGGGTTCAGGTCCATGGTGGCGCCCACCACCCAGCCGGCAAGCGCCAGCATGATGGACTGCACGGTGGCCATCTTGCCCGCGATGCTGGCGCGACCGTTCTTCGGGTAGTTCTGGCGCCAGATGGCGGCGCGGACGGTGATGACGCCGGTCCACGTGGCGCGAGCCACCAGCACCAGGAGGCAGGTGCCGAGCAGGCCCCACGCGTTCGTGGGCATGGCCGCCACCAGCGCCACGCACGCGCAGGTGGCCAGCTGGATGCGCGAGATGAAGGCCACCTTGTCGCGGCCGTTTCCCACGCGGCTCCACAGGAAGCTGGTGAGGTTGGCGAAGTTGGGCGCGGCGCTCACGAAGGCCACCGCAAAGTCCAGGAGCTCCGGAGAGATGCCCGGCACGCCGGTCCACGCCTTCTTGACGATCACCGACATGGTGCCGCCCTCGATGGCGCCCAGCATGACCGGCAGGAACGCCCACGACAGCAGCTCGCGCGCGTAGTTGGCGCGCTGCATCGGCGGCAGGTTGCGGGGATGGAAGCTCCACAGCCAGCCGGCGAACAGGTCGACCAGCGAGCGTGGATGTGCGGCGTGCTTCATCGGGAAGGGAAGTGGATCGACGGAGCCCGACCCCGCCGGGGGCCGGCCAACGCGAAGCTCGAACCCCAAGCGTAGGTGGGTTCGCCTGCCGTCGATCCCGACCTTCCACTCAGAGGAGGCATGGTCATCGTCGCAGCAATTGAGGGGCGATCCCTTGGGGTTCGCATCGGTTCGAGCAAATAGGCGTCGAACCTGCTCCCGAGGGGGTCGGACCCCGTCGATCCGAGGGGGAGTCTAGCCCGCAACCAGGCCAGTGCGAACCAAAGACTCCGGAAGTACGGTGCGATACGCGTCAAAGGTGCGTTCAAGCGCGTCCGGGATCATGCGCGTGGCGCCGAGAACGCTCATGAAGTTGGTATCGCCGTTCCAGCGCGGCACCACGTGGCCATGGAGGTGTTCGGGGAGGCCGGCGCCGGCTGCGCGGCCGAGGTTGATGCCCACGTTCATTCCCTGCGGCGCGAAGGCGTGTTCGCAGAGGTCCATGGCCAGCTCCATCAGGCGCCAGAAATGCGCGCGGTCCGCGGGCGCGTAGCGGTCGATGGTGGGCTGCGGCTCGCCCAGCGCCACCAGCAGGTGGCCGTTGGTGTACGGGTAGCGGTTCAGGAGCACCATCCCGCGCGCGTCCCGGTACACCACGTGCTGGGCATGGTCGCGCTCGGGGTGCGCCCAGTATTCGGCCAGGAAGTTCGGGTTCCCGGCCGGCGGCGAGGCCTTGGCGGCGTCCGCCTGCGATTCGAGGGCCCGGATGTACGCCAGCCGCCAGGGTGCCCAGAGGGACGAATGCATGGGTTCGAGTGTACGGAGGGGCTGGTGCGCAGGGCCTCGGAAGGGAATCTGCAGATTTTGCGTTCTGCCATGATCCATTCGGTGGACGCTTTGCGCCTCCATGGGCGGAGGGCAGCACCTCAGACCGATCTTCAAGCTGCCCCTCTTCTCACGGCAAACGCGCGCTTCCTTGAGCGCGCGTTTGCCGTTTTGCGCCGGTGGCCACGCGGCGCGCAGCCGGGGCAAACATTTTGACGACATAGGTGATACGTTCCGACCGATTCTTTCGCCTCCACTATCGAAGACAACCAGATCGGAGCACTGGCCTTTGCGGAAAGGGAACCCCTCGAAGGCGAGCAAACAGTGTTCCGTACGCAGCAGCCCCATGCTTGATGTTCGGTAATGCGGGCACGGCCGCAGTCCTGACGTAGGGAACGCAGGACCGCGGCCGGGCTGTTTTTGGGGCGCTCGCAACTCACCGCGAGAAAGGCACTTGTGCGCTGCACCGCATTATTCGGCAGCGGGGGCGATTCCGGGGAATCTGTCGCCTTACGGCACGGTTCCGCCGTTGCTATTCGCGGCACTTCGGGTACTTATGAAATCCAAACCGTTCCAATTGGTTGACTCGGTGCGGATCGGGGCTATGGTCGTGCCCGGAGGAGGGAAACTCCATGAGTGCTATTTCGGTCCAGGCAGAGGAAAAGGTTGTTGATGTACGCCCTCGCAGCGGATCAAGTCTGCGGTCCATCGCGGATGGATTCAGCGACATCTACCCACAGCTCCGTTCGATGGCTTCCGTGCTGATGCGCCAGGAGCGCGCCAGCCACACGCTGCAGCCCACGGCCATCGTCAGCGAGGCGTTCCTGCGCCTTGCACACCGCAATCCCGGCGAATTCGCCACGACGAGCAACCTGCTCGCGGTCGCTGCGCACGCCATGCGTTGCGTCCTCGTTGACCACGCCCGCACGCGTGGCGCCGCCAAGCGCGGTGCCGCCAAGCGCATGGGCGATGCAGCGCTCGCCTTCGTCGCCGCCGACGGCGTCGATCCGTCGGACGTCTTTGCGATCGACGAAGCACTGACCGAATTGGCGGAGATGGACGAGCGCGCCGCGCGCGTCCTCGAATGCAAGGTGTTTGCCGGCATGACCGTGGCGGAGATCTCCGAGGCAATGGGAGTCTCGCGGCCCACGGTCAACCGTGATTGGCGATTCGGACGCGCCTTCCTGGCACAGAAGCTCGGCATCGAGCTTTCGGAAGAAGATGGCGCGGAAGTCGAATCGGCTCGTGGGGGCGTTGCCGGCTGAGTGCCGGAGTTCCGGGTGTTCTGGGTTTGGAAGTTCTTTTCGAGGGCCAGCCTCGCGGCTGGAAGGTACGAGCAATGATCGAGGGAAGTGTTGATTCACAGGTTGGAGCGGTTCGAGTCGGCGACCCGTCGCGGGCACATCGCCTGCGCCGTGCGCGCGCCATCTTCACGTGCGCATGCGACATGCCGCCGGAAGAGCGTCCCGTCTTTGCCCAGGATTCCTGCGGCGGCGATGCTGCGCTGCTCGAACTGGTGATGTCGCTGATCCGCGCCGACGAGGAGTCCGTCTCCGCATGGGACTGCGCCGGCGTCGACGTGGCCCCGGTTGCCCCGACGCTGAAGCTCCCGGCGGGCTACGAGCCGATCCGTGAACTGGGCCGCGGCGGCGTGGGCGTCGTCCACCTCTGCCGCGAGGTCGAGTCCGGACAGCTGGTGGCCGTGAAGCTCGTGCACCTGGCAAGCTCGGGCCGGAGCGCCGCCGCGCGGTTCCGCCGCGAGTGGCGCCTGCTTGCCCGGCTGCGCCATCCGGCACTCGTCGCGCTCCGCGCGGCCGGCACGCTGGAAGACGGCTGCGCGTACCTGGTCATGGAGTACGTCGACGGCAAGGACATCCGCAAGCACTGCCGCGAAGAGCGCGTGCCCGCGCATCGTCGCCTCGACATGCTGGTGGCCGTGGCGGAAGCGCTTGGCGTCGCCCATGGCCATGGCATCATCCACCGTGACCTGAAGCCTGCGAACATCCTGGTCGAGCGCGGCCATCGCGCGCGCCTGATCGATTTCGGTGCCGCGCGCGTCCTCGACGGCGAGCTGCACTCGCGCCAGGAGCACACGCTCACCGGCCAGATCGTCGGCACCATGAGCTACCTGAGCCCCGAACAGGCGTCCGGCCATTCACGGCGCGCCGATCACCGCTCCGACCTGTACCAGCTGGGCGTGGTGGCGTTCGAACTGCTTGCGAATCGGCTGCCCTACGACATGGAAGGCCAGACCTCGGCGGAGATGCTCCGTTCGATCATCGCCGAGCCGGCGCTCCGCATGGATTCGCTGGGGATCGTCGAGGCGGATCATCCGGCCGTGGCGTTCTTCGAACGCGCGCTTGCCAAGGATCCGGAGCAGCGCTTCGGCAGCGCCGCGGAGATGGCCGAGGCGCTGCGCGCGCTTGCGGCTTCGTTCAGGAGCGCGCGTCCGTCAGTCGCACGCACAGGCGCGCGCCCGACTCAAGCCTGACCGTCACGCGCATCCGACCGCTCTCCAGCGGGATCCGGGTGCGCTGTTCCTGTTCGTTGCCATCCGCATCGTGCAGCGGCCAGTCCCAGGAGTCTTCGACGTTCAGCCAGCTTCCGCCGGGAAGGCGGTAGAGGAGGTCGACGACCGAAGGCTCGCTGCCTGCGGAGATTTCCACCTCCACTTCCAGGGTCCGATCGTCGGTGGAGGCCATGCAACGGTCCGGCAGCACCAGGACGCGCGCGGTTCCCTTGTCGAATGCGCTGCCGCCGTCGATGTCGGGGTTGAGCCATTCGTGCTCGGCTCGGCCGTCACGCGCAATCGCGTGATCGAAGGTCGCGCTCCGCTTGAGCTGGGGGCGCCTCGCGGTGCGGGGCGGTACCAACGTCGCGTTGGGTTCGTTGGTGGAGGGGACGGATGGGAACTGATAGTCCATGGGGAACTGAAGCCTCACTACTCGGCGAATCCCTCTTCCCATGCTCCGACACCCTCAAGGCGCAATCCAGGACGGGCTGATATCACGCCCAGATCCGGAATTCGGGAAAGTTTGTCCTGTAATTGCGCCGCCCGGTCAGGGCTGGAGCGGTTCAGACCGGAATGACCGCTTCGGCGCCCGTGCCGCACGCTCACCCACGCGCAGGGGAAATTCGAGTTTCCCAGCCCAGAAACGCGCAGTTCCCGCGCCGGCGCGTACCGCGTCCAGGGCTCGCAGGGCGGTCGCCCGGTCGCCGGTGACTCGCAGCGTCCAGCCGGGCACCAACTGGCCGCCGTCCGGGTGGTTCTGGAGATTCGCCGGCTCCTCCGTGCGCGCCCGGAGCCGCCGCAGCGCGTCCAGGTCCTCCATCTCCACCTCCCAACCGGTGCGTTGCTGGTTGCCGCCGGGCCACCAGAGCCGCGAACGGCGCCGTGCCACGCCGTCCTCGCAGAGTTCCACCGCGACACCCAGCAGGAGGTCGGCGAACGGCGCACCCGCGAATGGCCGGGTGTTGAAGCGGATGCCGGCGGGGCGGTCCTGGTCGGACCAGATGGAGACGGGGTAATCGAACGATTCGCGCACGGCGGCCTCGAGCACGGCATCGTCCGCGGCAACGACGCTTGCTGGCGCAACCGTGCCCACTGCGGCATCGATGGCGATGGGTGCATCCGGCATCCATGCCTGCCACGGCGCATCGGGCTTCGGGCGGCGGCGGTATTCGGTGACCAGGCGTGCGCGCACGTGCCCGTCCGCGTCCGCGTTCGGCAGGAGCAGCGCGCCGAACGCGGGCTGCATGCGCATGGTGGACATGCCGTCGCCCACGATCCATGGCGAGTGCCCATCATCGACGCGCATGCGCCATTCGGTCTCCTGGCCCCAGACCGTGCCGCGCACGCGAGCCACGGGCGGGGTGCCCGGGTCCCACTGCTCGGGAGGGAGCACCTGAAACCATGGCAAGGAAGCAGCCAGCAGCTGCTCCCGCGCCAGCTCGAACGAGGCGCGTTCGCGGGTGCGTGCATCCGCCGCCGAGCGCGGTTCATCGACACGCGGGCGCAGTTCGCCTGGTTGGTTCCACGTGGCCATTGCCAGCGCGCGCACCGCGGGATCGTCGGGGTCGCCGATGCGCCGCGTGCCGGGATCCACGGCGCGGATCAGGTCAAGCACGTGGCCGCTCGCGAGCGTCTCCGCCGCCATGCGGTCGGCCAGCTCAATCCACACCCATCGGGGCACGCTGTCCGCCGGCAGGATGCCCGGCAGCTGCACCAGCACGGCGTCCGGCACCTGTCCCACCCACGATGCGTTGAGCATTTCCAGCCGCGCCCAGCCAGTCACCGCCAGGATCGCGGCCAGCGACAGTGCCGCCATTGCCCAGTGACGGCGCGTTCGGTGGAGGTCGGCCTCGGTGCGCGCCGCGAACCCGCACTCGCCGCAGGTCATCCCGGGCGTGCCCGAGAGATCGTGCAGGCAGCGCGGGCAGCGACGGTGGCGTGCCTTGTCGCCGAAGAGCGCCCACCACGTGGCGCCCACGCCAAGTGCGGCAAAGAGGAGCACCAGCGCGGCGCTGGAGAGGAAGAGGAGGAGGACGCTTCCCACGGCGTCACTGTAGCCGCGCAGGCGGCGGCAGCGCATGGGCCCGTGGTCGATGGAGATGCCGCGGGGATCCGTCGACGCGCTCGTTGCGTGCGGGGTGCGCGGTGGTCATACTTGGCGCATGCAGCCGGCCTTCATCCCCACCCGCCGGCGCGTGCCGGAACTCATGGACGACGAGGGCATCGGACCGCGGGAGCACGATGCCGCGCTCCGCGGATTGGCACGGCTCAACCGCGTCTCGCGGAGCGATGCCATCCTGTGGCCGGTGCTCCGCCGCGTGGCCGCATCGGGGAACGGTCGCGTGCTCCGCGTCATGGACGTGGCCACCGGGTCGGGCGACGTTCCGGCCGCGCTCGATGCCCGCGCACGGTCGGCCGGCATCCGCATCGAATGGACGCTGTGCGACCGCAGCCCGCACGCGCTGGCGCGTGCCGAGGAGCGCGCGG
>Ga0209400_1001203_pt1 | contig 21397 bp, 23 predicted proteins | sample M_130807_EF_Meta_FD_187313 | JGI IMG/M metagenome (GOLD analysis project Ga0209400, IMG submission 187313) | Freshwater microbial communities from Lake Montjoie, Canada to study carbon cycling - M_130807_EF_MetaG (SPAdes) (version 2) | ecosystem: Environmental > Aquatic > Freshwater > Lake... | reverse complement strand
TTCCAAACCTTGTTTGTTAATGACACACTCAAACCTCTCAAAGATCAAACCAAAACTAAGAACAACTGGTCAGGTCTCAGGTAACTTTGGAAGACCTAAGTCCAAGGCAGGATCAACACTTAATGACCTTGGTGGTAGTGGTAACATAGGGGCATCACAAGACGAATATCTCAGTCGTCTTTATAGTGCCTTTGATAGTACCACAAACAAACAACTTCGTCAGTTTGCATTTATTGAAATCCGCAAGATTTTGATACAACGAAACTTATGGGAAGATTGATACAATAACTCAAAGGGGGGACGTGTAAAGTGTCACTATAGTGTAAGCACAAAACCAATCAACTTTCAAACCAAAATGACTATTCACTTTGCTAATTTGTTCGCAGAAAACACCGATCTTTCTGTGAGTTTCCCTAACTGGGATCGTCGTTTTAAGAGCAACACTTTTGATGTCTATTCACAGGAAGGTAATAAAATTGAGGTGCGACATCGTGTAGATCGTAACACCAAATGCGATGTATTTTCTGTTCAAGCAATGGTTTATGAGTATAAAGGTTGCTTGGTTGGTAATCAAATCAACTTTGGCGAGTTTAATACTTTTGCTGAGGCAGTTGCTTGTGCTGAGTGTTCACAACTTCCGGAAGGTAGTATCTCTGAAGATAGTGCAATTGCTCTAAGGTAATAGAAAGGGGGGACGCATAAAGTGTCCCTATAGTGTAAGCACCAATCCAACAAACCAAGATGATTACCTCTGGAATCCTAGTCCTGCTTGCTTACAGTTTAGGAGCAGGACACATTCTTCTTATCAACTACTTGAATCGCAAATGACACACTACAACCCTTACGTTCAAAACTTAATTGAAATGGGTTATGATGAACAAGACTGCCGCAATGTTGCTGCGGTAGGTAACATTAACGTAACCTATCCAAGAACAATCTATGGTCGCACATTTGATTCCAAAAAAGATTATGATGATGCGGTTGCCGACTTCATCAATGGTATCTAATATAAAGGGGAGGAGTCATAAAGTGTCTACCTATAGTGTAAGCACCAAACCCAACTTTTCTAAGCAAAATGAACAATGTAATTGTTGAACCAAAAAGTAATAAGGCAAAGAACAGATTTGCCAATCTTATGAATAAGAACCCTGAGTGTATTGTTGAACAAACTAAGGGAGATCTTATGTTCTTACGTTCATTCAATGGTAAGAACTTTTTCTGGGTAAATCTTCACAATGATTCTGATTGGATAGTTAAAGTATGAAGAACCTTATTCATTCTATTGAACAGAGAATCAAAGATCTTTCTTCTATTGATGAAGATCTTGCATATCAATTTGAGTGTGATTTATATTACGAAACAGATGGTGATGATGTGCCTATTGTTGAACTTTTCAATCAAGAACTTTTAGAAGAACTTAATCAATTGATAGAGAGTTGCAAAGGGGGGACGTGTAAAGTGTCCCTATAGTGTAAGCATCAAACCCAAACTCAAATGACACAATTCTCTCAGGTAATGCAATCTTTCCCTCAATTTGTAGGTGAAACTCAATGTGATTTTGAACAAGCACTTGATTGGGTAATTGATCAATGTAACTTCCGCAAGTTGACAGATGCAGAAGTTAATGAAGTGGAGAAAGTATTTGATGATAATATCTAAACCTTAACCAACTTCACACAAACTCAAATGACACCCACAACTCAAACTATAGTTGCAGAAGCAATTGCAACACTCATAGTAATTCCAACTTTTGCTACTATTGTATGGGCAATTCTTACACTTATCTTCGGATTGAGTATTTCTTGGTTGCAAGTGTTAGGAGGAATTATTATAATAGATCTGCTCAAGGGTTGGTTATTTCCTAAGAAGTAACACTCACTCAAAGGGGGGACGTGTAAAGTGTCTCTATAGTGTAAGCACCAATCCTAAACCAACTCCAAACCAAAATGACTGCCACCTTTTCTGATTACGTTGCTGGACAGGATGCTCGCAACACAATTCAACTGAATATAGTTAAGTATTGCTATCAGTTGATTGATGCTCTCAAAGATAACTTTTGTGAGTATTCTATTCGTGGGCATCAACACTCTATAAATCGTGGTGATAGTTTAGAGTATCACTTGAGTGCTATAAAAGATCTTGAGGCAGGTATTTGCCCGATTGATTATCAGATTGAGAGTGGTAGAAAGTATCACAAAATTATGTTTGTTGATGGTGGTGGTCATCATAGTGTTCACTGCTTCGTTGATAAGCAGACTGGTGAAATTTATAAGTCTGCATCTTACAAAGCACCAGCAAAAGGTGTTAGATACGACCTGCGATTAATTAAAGATCGTGAATACTTATTTGCTAATGCTGATTGGAGTGGTGGATATCTTTATCTCGTTGATAATGTGAAGGGGGGGACGTGTAAAGTGTCCCTATAGTGTAAGCACAAACTCAAACCAAACCAAAATGACATCCACAACTCAAATGACCGAACAATCCTACTCTTTCCGTGGTATCTTCACTGACAAAAACTACTCTACCCGACTTGGTTATATGGCAGAAACTGCTCAAGATGCCTGGAATTTGTGTGCAAAACTAAATCCAACTTTTCTTGTACAATCTTGGGGATTTGAGGGTCAAGTTGACTGAAACTATTCAAACCAAAATGAACACAAACTCAAACCAAATGCAACTCTCTGTTCGATGTACTTCTGCCCCTTGGGAGAATGAAACCACTGATCAAGATCGTGCCATTGACATTGCATATTCTCTCTCTGAAGAATACTCTTGCGATGTGCAGTTGATATATACTTCAACTGGAACTATTCACTCTGTTGTTTCAAACTACTAATCAAACAAAATGAACATCAACGACCTTTTCGATTCTATCAAACTCACCGAGACACTAGCACTCGAAAACTATCAAGCAAGGAATGGAGTTGTTGATTATAGACTTAATGGAGTTTGTAATCACTACTTCCAATACAATAATGGTGAAATAGTTCTCACCTGTAAAGTATCTAAAACAGTCAAAGGTCAGTTACGATATAACTTTCTTGTGAATGGTAAGAGAATTGCAGAGAAGTCAATTAGATCTGAATTTGTTAAACTTGGTGCCTTTGCAAACTAATATTTAAGAGAGGAAGGAATTTGCCTCTTGGTTATAAAAAGTGATTCTGTAAAGTATGAATAATTCTCAAATAGTGGTGAAGGAAAAGGTCAACTATGAGAGAGAGGAAGGAGTTCCTTTCTCTCATTTTTTTGTGTTATTCATAAAACCAATAACAACCTTTCCAGGTATATTTGTGTGGATGTTTAAGAGATTTGCGGCATCCACTATCACCACCAGAACCCAATTCTCTGCCTGCGGATCTTATACTTGGAAAGGTATATTTCACTTTATTTGTAATTTTATCTATACCATAGATTGCATAACTTTTACTCTTATCTTCTAATTTGATGATTCTGTGCTCCTTAATTTTCCATCCATTCTTTATACTACGAACAATATATGGAACTGAAACATTTAACCCAATCGCACATTCAGTTATACTATCATAAAAAGTTTCTTCTAAAGTATTAATATTAATCGTTTTTACTTTTACACAATGATGCTTACCATCACCTCTAATAGTAAACCCGAGACCCTTTCTTTTCATTCCTTTTATTATATTTTCAATATGTTCTGGTGTTTTCTCAACTCCGGACATTGTTTCAGAAATTCTATCTTTTACATCTTCAGATATCTTATATTGACCACCTGCACCTGTGGTTTGATTGTATCCTTTAGAATATGAATTGTGTTCATTTATCCAATAAGTTTCTTTCTCATCCAAGTTATCAATAGGGCATTCTTCTAGCACCTTAATATTAAATTTATCCAGACCATACTTTCGCATTGATTTGTATAGTGGAGCAGGATTCATTTTGATTGATTGATAGATATGTTCTTTCCATCTTTTATTCAGTTCGTGTGTAGTCTGTCCTATGTAATATGTCTCGGTTTCTTTATTGTAGATTGCATAGATTATTCCTTGTTTCATATTACTGATATGATGTTTTTATTATATGTATATGTTGCAACATCTTTACTGATAATATGCTTTACTAATGGATTAAAAAATGATATTAATTAAACACAATAAAGAATCATTTTAAGTGTTTTCTTTCATTCTCAATAAGGTGGTGCAATTGAGAATCAATAGTGTTATTCTTGTGGTGAATAAGGACCTGATAGATGATAGATAAGTATCTTATAAAGACCTTATAAATGCTTGTTTTCCTTGTGATCTTAGGCGTCAATCTAACAGCACTTCGAGAAAATGTCAACCCCAGGATATATCAAAATCCACACACAAAGGTTCATAAATACTCTCAACATTCTTGACAACCCTCTCAGAATAGTCTAGAATGAACTTATACACAAATGGAGGTCAACTTTCATGTCTGTTTCTTATCTTCAGAGTCAAAGACAACGTTATCGTGTAACATTAGAACTTGATGTTTTGAATGATTTTGACCCACACAATATGGAATGGGAGAAGATTTTTGACCTAGAACCCAATGAGAAAGTTTCTGCATATGTAGAAGATCTCGATGTACCTGTCCGTTGGTAATCTGTGGAAAAAGAGTTTTCCACAACCTTAAGAGTATGAGTCTATAAGAATACCTGTGGAGAACTCTTTTTCCACAGGTATTTACTTTATAAATAAACATATCAGATTTAAGAGTTATTAACTGTTTCAATCTGAAGTATAATTCTTTCCCATAAAGCATCGACAGACGGTTAACCCGGTGAGTAGAAGTCTTTAAGAGTGGATATAAAGAATTCCCTGCTTCTTTTGAGCACTTAAGAATCATTAACTGATACATTCTATTTGTATACGATCAAGGCAGAAGTGGTTTAACGTTAGTGTTCCAGAGTTGCCGACTCCCAAGTATATTTTAATAGAGCACAATTAAGAATAACAAAAACAGGGACGATTCCTGATAGAATTGATTTTCAATTCATATCACTTAGGAGTCGATTTATAGTGTTTATAAACCCTTAGATCTTATAAGGTTTATAAAGGGGGGACGTACAAAGTGTCTCTATAGTGTAACCACCAAACTCAAACCCAAAATGACAATCACCAAAGTCTATGCTGTTATCGGAGGATACGATTATGAGGGTGAAGACTTCAAATCACTCAGACTATTTGATTGTTTCTCTGCTGCCAATGCTTATATGGTAGAACTGGAAGATGGTTTCTACGATTATGTTTTGTTAGATACCAGAGAGGTTAACATAGAGTCTGCACTCGTAAGCATTACTTAAGCAAAGGGGGGACGTACAAAGTGTCTCTATAGTGTAACCACCAAACTCAAACCCAAAATGACCTACAATCCTTGCGAAGATGCTGCCACTGCTGAACATTTTGCACGTTGGGAAGCAGACTCTAAAACCTTAGATATGTACTCCTTAAAGTATATAATCAACGATTGCAAGTCTGCTGCTGAGAATATGAAGAATTGGAAACCAATTAGGGAAGGTTTCTATCTAGATCAGGCAGCAACTTATGGGATGGAAGTAACACGCAGGAATGCTAAGTTGCCTGCTGGTTTGCGTCATAGAGTATAGCACTAAGTAACATTGACCCAACGGGAGTAGGGGTCATTAAATATACTCCTCCCAGCACACATTTCACTTCAACTTTCTTTTTTTATTATGTCTAAGTCTGTGATTCTTTCTCTATTGGCACAAGGTAACACTGGCACTGAAATCTTGGGTATTCTGGATACATTAATTGCCGATATTGAACAGGAGAATATTGATGACGTTGCTGAATACTATGCAGCATTGTAGTTAGTAACTGAGTGCCCTCTAGTTAACTCTGGGGGGCACTTAAGTTAGTTACGTTGATCAATGAAAGTAGTAAGGTTTAATAAGGGGGGACGTGTAAAGTGTCCCTATAGTGTAACCACCAAACCAACTCAACTTTCCTCCCATGCGTAAGATCGAATCCGCAATGATTGAAGCAATTGAGAATCAACTCAATTGGCAGGTTGCTAACACTCAAGTGATCAACTCTGAATTGGCAAGTGATGGAACTGTTGTGAGTGTAGTTAAACTTCACGGGCACAAGATTGCCGTGATCGGTGACAATTTCATTCAACTATTTGATGGTGGTTGGCAGACTGCTACCACTAAAAGTAGGTTGAATGCAATACTCAAAGGGTTCGGAGTTGCTGGTGAAAGTGTATTTCAAAAAGCAGGAGAATGGTTTCTTCGTAGACAAGTAGACTTCAAAGTTGATTTTGAAGTTGTTAAGTTTACCAGTGGAATGGTGATCTAAAGTAACACTCACTCAGTGCCCCGTGATTGACACTCTGGGGCACTTATGTTAGACTTGTGAGTGTCAGTGAAATGGCAGTGTTTTGCGGGTTCGTTGTTATCGTTGCGGGGGGCGATGCGTATATAAAAACCCAAACTACCCTAACCTACAGAGGTGACAAAACGAGACCTCTATCTCACACTTATAAAAAAATTCCCAGTGAAAAAAATCTTCCCTCAGAAGTCTTACACACAAATAAAAACTCCATACTGGAATTTCTATAGAGTTGTACTTGCAGGATGGATGATAAGATATCCAAAACCTTTTTTTGTCTTTTTAGGATTTTGTATTGTGCTTATATATAATGCGGTCACAAGATAATTCAAGATAAAAAAATTTCCGGTAAAAATTTTATGACTCAAATCGAAAAAATATATCACATATATGCAGGGGATAGATGTTTATTTCATTCTATCAAAGAAGAAGAATTTAATACAACCTGGTCAACACTTAAGATTATGGTCGGTCTGATGAAAACAGACTATACTATAGAAGACTTGTCGTATGAAGAACTTACCTTCAATAAAGATCTGGCACTTCATTCTTCTCATTGACAATTTAAAGGTAAAAGACTAAAATAAAAAATGAAAATGGATTGATTCACTTATGGCAAAAGGATTTACAGTCAAAGCAAATGCACCAAAACCAAAGGAACAAGAATGGGATATTGATGCAATTAAAGAAAGAATGCGTGGAAAGTCAATTGTATTTTGTCTTCCTGGTCGTGGGTGTTCTTTTATTTTTCTCAAGGCATTTGTACAACTCTGTTTTGATCTCGTACAAAATGGAATGAGTATTCAAATTTCTCAAGACTACTCATCAATGGTAAACTTTGCACGTTGTAAATGCCTAGGTGCAAATGTATTACGTGGACCAAAACAAATTCCCTGGGATGGAAAACTTCAATATGATTATCAACTTTGGATTGATAGTGATATTGTTTTTGATTCTACCAAGTTCTGGCAATTGTGCGATATGGCACTGCCCGCAGAAGGAGACGAAAAGGAAATCGTTGGTGGTTGGTATGCCACAGAGGATGGTGTCACAACTTCTGTGGCACACTGGTTAGAGGAGGATGATTTCCGCAGAAATGGTGGTGTGATGAATCACGAAACTGTGGAGAGTATCTCAAAAAGGCGTAAGCCATTCACAGTGGATTACACTGGTTTTGGTTGGGTACTGATTAAGAAAGGAGTTTTTGAAAATCTTGAATATCCTTGGTTTGCTCCCAAGATGCAAGTCTTTGAATCTGGTGCAGTACAAGACATGTGTGGTGAGGATGTCTCATTCTGTCTCGATGCAAAAGAAGCAGGATTTGAAATCTGGTGTGATCCGCGCATTCGTGTCGGACATGAAAAAACTCGTGTGATCTGATGAAAGAAAAACTTTATAATTTACTTTATAAAGGACGTATCATACACAAAAATCTCACTGCAGAGGACTGTGGTGAGATTCTTCAAGACCTCTCCGAACAATTTTATGCAGGAGAAGATATTGACCCAGAACTTATTGAACTTGAGGAGGTTTAAATGGCAGCAAATAAAAAATCACTGAGTGTCTCAGATGGTATTGAATCCCATTCCAAAAATACTCGACAGGGTTATGGAAGAAATACAAAGTACTCTGCAACCAGCAGAAATAAACCTCGTAAACCACGTAGAGGGCAAGGTAAGTAAAGAATATTTCTCAAGGCATTTGAAGAGTCTTCAAGTGTCTTTTTAATTCTTATAACTAATTAAGACTCTTATTTGCCTTATGATCTGGGTGGCGCCTCGCTTCTCGCTTGAAGGGAACTTGAAGAGAATAAAAAAAGAAATCTGTAAATGTCTTACCTAAATCACAATCTCCCAACAATCACTTGTTATATTCGTAACGAATTTCTCTATAATCATAAAAAAGGACATGGAGAGGTAACTTTATGCGACGTACACTCCGTAGCATCCTTAGAGAAGCACGTACCCCTCTTTGAGGCATTTCTAGAGAACGGAGTCAACTGGACAAGAAGACCAATTCATGCATTTTGTTGGAAACCAGATGCACAAGTTCCAAAATTAGAGGAATGTATGTGGTGGGATTGCTTTTCTCCTTATGTTGATGTTCAAGTACGTTCAAGACTTGCTAACTTACGTGCCGAACTTATCAACTATAAGGCGAAAAAGAATGAAGGAACTTATTTGTTTACTCTTGATTGGTCCTGGGAATCAAAATCTACTTTAAATACAAACTTTAGTGAGACACCAGAACATAAATGTGCTCATTTCTTTAAAATGGATAATGGAAACTTCTATGCATATCCAAATAACAAGATTTTATGGTACGATGATGCTTGGATACGCAATAGAATTGCCAAAAATCCTGGGTATGAAATCGATATGACTGAATATTCTGTTGAAAATATTCGTAAAATTGAAACATCTGACGATTTTATGTATGAAATCAAAGAAATTCGGGATAGCAACCCCGTAAAAAGTTCTGATTTACCAAATCAGGAGCAAACTCATGACCAAAAAGGTGGATAAGGACTCAGATTATATGAGAGACCAATGGGGAACATCATATCTCTCTAGTGAGTATGGTTGGGAAGAGAAGATAAAAAAGCAAAAGATGCTTCGTGAAATCTCAAATGATGATCTCACACCTAAAAAGCACGATTTTGTAGTTCAAAAAGAACTTCATGAAAAAATTCGAAATGATGATGATTATGATGATTGGGAGTATGGAACAGAACCAATTCCATTAACCGAATTTTAGTGAATAAATAATATAGATTCATAATATTCAATGCCTCTAGAGCGAGTCAGTCAAGGTTTCAAAGACATTAGTATGTCTTTTCAGGTTAATCCCCTGAATCTAGACTTAATTGCTCTGAAAAATGAAACTGCAATTGCTCGTTCAGTTCGTAATATTGTATTTACTCTTCCAGGAGAGAAATTCTTTGATTCAAATTTTGGATCTCGAATTTCAAACTCTCTTTTTGAAAATGTAGATGAAATTTCTGCATCAATCATTCGAGATGAAATACGAAATTCAATCACAAACTATGAACCACGAGTTGAATTGATTGATGTTCAGACAACTCCTGATTATGATAATGCATCATTTGATGTTTTAATTCAATATCGAATTATTGGTGCAGATGTGTTGCCTCAGCAACTTGAATTTGTTTTGCAACCTACTCGGTAATTAGGTAAATGCCACTAGTAAATTTTACAAATCTGGATTTTGACCAGATTAAGACAACTCTTAAAAACTACTTAAAATCTAATTCCAACTTTACGGATTATGACTTTGAGGGATCTAATCTCTCGACAATTCTTGATGTTTTGGCATACAACACTTATATCACTTCATATAATGCAAATATGGTTGCAAATGAAGTTTTTATTGATAGTGCAACACTCAGAGAAAATGTTGTTTCACTTGCAAGAAATATTGGATATGTTCCAAAGTCAAGAAAGGCAGCAACATCAACAGTTAGTTTTTTTGTAGATACTTCGAGCATCACTCCACCTCCAGTATCACTTACATTGCACAAGGGACCAATTGCAAGCACTTCTGGGTCCTTTGGCAATCAATCATTTGTATTTTCAATACTTGAAGATATTACAGTTCCTGTTTTTAATAATATTGCATCATTTGATGAAATTAAAATTTATGAGGGAGTTCTTTTAACCAGCAATTTTACATATAATCCAAGAAATCCAAATCAGAGATATATTCTTCCAAACTCTGGAATTGATACGGATTTGATTTCTGCAATTGTAAGACCAAATGAGACCTCTACGATATCAGTTAAGTACAATCTTCAGAACAGTTTATTTGGTGTAAATTCGGAATCAGAAGTTTATTACATTCAAGAAATTGAAGATGAAAGATATGAATTAATTTTTGGTGATGGTGTTTTTGGAAAAGCACTTGAAGACGGAAATTATATTCAGGTTTCTTATATTGTATCAAATGGTGATAGTGGAAATGGAATCAGTCAATTTACATTTTCAGGAAGACTTTCATATACTCGAAATTCAATTACATATAACATTACTTCGGGTATTTCTTTACTTACAACAGGTCTAATATCTTCAGGTGGAGAATCTATTGAACCAGTAGAATCTATTCGTAAATTTGCACCGAGAATTTATGCATCTCAAAATCGGGCACTTACATCTAATGATTATGAAACTTTAATTCCTGCAAAAATTTATCCAGAGACAGAATCTATCTCTGTTTTTGGTGGAGAGGAATTGATTCCCCCACAGTATGGGAAAGTTTTTATTAGTATTAAACCAAGAACAGGAGATTTTTTACCAAATTTAATTAAGGAAAATATTAAATTAAAATTGAAACAATATGCGGTTGCGGGAATTGTTCCTGAAATTTTGGATCTAAAATATCTTTACTTGGAAGTAATTTCGAATGTATACTATAATTCAAATTTAGCACCAAGTGCATCTAACATATCAAGTATAGTTCAATCAAATGCTCTTAAATATGCAGAATCTACAGAACTTAACAAATATGGTGCTCGATTTAAATATAGTAAATTTTTAAAAATTATTGATGATAGTCACGATTCAGTAACATCAAATATTACAAGAATTCAAATGAGAAGAGACTTACGTGTAGTTTTGAATTCTTTTGCAGAATATTCAATCGGATTTGGAAATCAATTTCATATTAATAGTATGAATGGATATAATATCAAATCTACGGCATTTAGAGTATCTGGAATTTCTGAAGAGGTCTATATATCTGATATTCCAGATACAAATCGAAGTACTGGTTCTATTTTTATGTTTACTATTCCAAATATTTCTTCTACAAATCCAACGATTATAAAAAGAGGTATTGGAAGAATTGATTACATAAAAGGTATTATAACATTAAATCCAATTAATATTACATCTGCAAAAATCAAAGATGGTCAATCAATAATTCAAATTTCTACAACTCCACAATCAAATGACGTGATTGGGTTACAGGATTTATATTTGCAACTAGATATTAATAATAGTATATTTGAAATGGTAATCGATGAGATTTCATCTGGATTAGATCCATCAGCATCAAACTATATCGTAACTTCAAGTTATAACAACGGAAATTTGGTAAGAGTGTAAAATGACAGAAAAAAGAATTCAATTCAGCAACATTGTTAAAAATCAACTTCCAAATTATGTAATAGAAGAATTTCCATTAATTTCTGAATTTTTATCACAATACTATATTTCGCAAGAATTTAAGGGGGCTCCTGCAGATTTAATTCAAAATATTGATAGATATGTAAAAATTGATGAATTAACGAATCAAACAGATTCTACAGTTCTTGGACAAGATATTTCATTTTTTGATACGGATATTATTATAGATCAAACTGGTGTTGGAATAGAAGATTTTCCAGATTCTTATGGTGTTCTGCAAATTGATGATGAAATTATTACATATACAGGAAAAACCTCAAGTTCTTTTACCGGATGTGTTCGAGGATTTGTTGGAATTACTTCTTTTACAAAACAAAATTATCCGGATCAATTAGTTTTCTCAGAAAGTGAGTCTGCAGAACATACATCTGGAGCAGTAATTAAAAACTTAAGTTCTTTATTTTTAAAAGAATTTTTACTTAAAACAAAATATCAGTTATTACCAGGACTTGAAAATAGAACTCTAAGTTCAAATATAAATCAATCTCTTTTTATTAAGCAGGCAAAGGATTTTTATCTGAGTAAGGGAACTGATGAGTCATTTAAAATTCTATTCAATGCATTATATGGTGAAAGTGCTGTTATTATTAGACCAAAAGATTATTTGTTTCGACCATCAGATGCAAATTATCGAGTCACTGACGATTTAGTTGTAGAAAGAATTGAAGGTGATCCATTAAATTTACTAAATGCAACATTATTTCAAGATGAATATCACAATATTTCAAGAGCATATGCACCAATTGCAGATGTTGAAGTTGTAATTTCTGAACTTGGAACTACTTATTACAAATTAAGTTTAGATTCTGGATATAGTCGTGATATTAGAGTCGATGGTGCAATTTATGGAAATTTTGTAGTTCATTCAAAAACACAATTAATTGAATCTGTTTCTACGGGAACTACCACATTATCAGTAGATTCTACAGTTGGGTTCCCACAAAGTGGAGAACTTTCAGTAACTTATAATGATAATACCACGGGAATATTATCATATTCTCATAAATCACTTACTCAATTTTTTGATTGCTTTGGAATATCTGGAATCATTGAAGATAAATCTCAAATTGGAATCAATACTTATGCATATGCAAATGTATCTAACGAATTAATTAAAGTAAGAATTAATTCTGTTATTAAATCTTGTTCAATTAGCAATGATACTCGTTACTATCATGTCGGAGATACTGCACAAATAAGAACACTTGGTGTAGATATTGATAATTATTTGTTTAATAATTGGTTTTTAAATATTGCATCGTCATATGAAATTACTTCAATATCTCTACAAAATACTTTTGATTATACCTACAATATTACAGTTAAAACTCCACATATTTTTAAAATTGGAGATTCTGTTAAAATTATAAATTCGAGTGGATCTGAAAAATTATCTACGATTAGTAATGTCGATTCTTCCACATCATTTTCAATATCTGGGCAGGGAGTTCTTTCAAATGATCAATACATTATAAGAAGAAATTTATTAAAGATAAATTCAAATACTTTTCTAAATTTATCAAATATAAATTCAAATGTTCAAAATTTATACAAATTGGATGAAAAATTACTGATTTCTTCTTCATCTATACCCACATATTATAACCAACCTTTAGATTTATACAACAAATCTGTAACATTTTCTGGAACATTTCCATCTTCTGGAGTTGGATCAACTAATATATTCAACATCACTTCAACAAAAGATCACGGATTTTATACAGGAGATATTGTTTATTATACTCCAGAAAAACAAACATCTATCAATCCAGATACATTAGAAGAAGAAAAAACTGTTATAAGTTCACTCTTTGATGAGGGAATTTATTATGTTAAAAGAATTGATCAAAATAATATACAACTTGCAAATAGTAAAGATAGCATTTATTATTCAAATTTTGAATATGTAAGTGATGCAACATCTGTAAGTAACAATAAAATTGAACTTTATGATTTTAAATCAAAAACTCTTCTTTCACAAAAATTATTAAGAGAAGTATCTACTCCGATAAATGATGGTCAGGTATATCCAACAAACTCAGGATTTACAGGAATTTTAATTAATGGTGTTGAAATATTAAATTATAAATCATCAGATTTAGTTTATTACGGAGCACTTCAAAATATTGATGTAATTGCACCTGGATTTGGATATGATGTCATTACTCCCCCAACTTTGATTATATCTGATGCTGTTGGATATGGAGCTACTGGATACTGTGCAGTAAGAGGATTTTTATCTGAAATTAAAATTATTGATAGTGGATTTGATTATCAAGGCACTCCAAAAATAAACATAACTGGTGGAAATGGTGTTGGTGCGAATGCCAGCGTGAATATGAAACTCATTGATCACGAGTCATCATTTAATTCGGAGAGTCCATCTGCTCTTGTTGGTATAGGAAGCACTGTTTCAACAATTGGATTTGGAACTTATCATAAGTTTAGAAATTCTGAAAGAATCATTTATAAAACAAACGGACAAACTGCAGTCGGAGGTCTCTCAACAGATTCTTCATACTATGTGTCTACAATTTCTCCGTATGTTGTTAAATTACATAAAACTTTAGATGATGCAGTTTCTGGAATTAATACTGTTGTTTTATCTTCTTATGGAGTTGGAAATCATACTCTTCAATCATACAATAAAAAATCTGTAGTTGGATCTATTAACATTATCAATTCTGGAAGTGGATATGAAAACAAAAAAAGAACATCACAACCTTCAGGAATAAGCACAGCATTAAGTATTGTTGAAATTGAAAATCACGATTACAAATCAGGAGAAGTTGTAGTTTATAATGTTGATGGGACTGCTGTGAGTGGTCTTACAACAAACACTTCATATTATGTTACAGTAGTTGATAGTGATAAATTTAGACTGTCTCAAGTGGGTGTAGGATCCACAAATCAAGATTTTTATTACAATACAAAACAATTCGTCAACTTTAATTCTGTTGGATCTGGAACACATATTTTCAATTACCCAGAAATCAGTGTTGAAATCGTTGGAGATGTTGGAATTTCGTCCGTGGGGTCAGAAACCTTTAAATCTATAATTAAACCAATATTTAGAGGACAGATTACTTCTGTTCATCTATCAGATAATGGAATTGGATATGGATCTTCAGAAATTTTAAATTATAATCGTCAACCAAGTATAACATTAGATAGTGGATCAAATGCACAATTAACCCCTATTATTGAAAATGGAAAAATTGTTGACGTTATTATTAACAATTCTGGAGTCAATTATTCTTCTCCTAATATTTCTATTACTGGAAGTGGATCTGGTGCTTCCATAACCCCAATAGTTCAAAATGGTGCAATAACTTCGGTTAAAATTATTAATGGTGGAATTGGATATTCACAAAGATCAACTTTTATTACCATCACACCACCAGGATCTTCTTGCAAATTTGATCCAAAAATACAAACTTGGAGAGTGAATTTATTTGAAAAATATTTTAATAATATTACAGATGATGATGGAATTCTCTCAAAAGGTCTCAATAAAAACTATCAATTAGAATATTCACATTTATATGCTCCAAGAAAATTAAGAGAAGCAGTTTATTCTGTAAATCAGAACGGAAACGTTTTATATGGAAGCCCTGATCTCATTAAAGTTAACAATACAGAACAATTATCAACAAAACATTCTCCGATTATTGGTTGGGCATATGATGGAAATCCTATTTATGGTCCATATGGATACATAACCAAACAAGGAGGAGTAATTTCTCCTATGAAATCTGGATATGAATTAAATTCTTTACAACAAAGACCAAATTTTCCACTTGGATTTTTTGTAGAAGATTATGTATATTCTGAAAAAAGTGATGAAACTGTTCTGGATCATAATAATGGAAGATTTGGTGTTACTCCAGAATTTCCAAATGGAACTTATGCATACTTTACGACTATAAATTATACTTCTTCAGATAATTCTGGACCATTTGTAAATTATAGAAGACCAGTATTTCCATATTTGATTGGAGATGCCTTCAAATCAATTCCAAACGAATTTAATTTTAAAATTGCATCAAATCAAGACGATTTTGATTTAAATCAAACAAATTGGTTAAGATTTACGACTCCGTATAATATTATCAATGGTACTGCATCATATTCATATTTACAAACTCCAAATAATTTAAATCAGACGGTTGATGTTAAGTATACACTTCCTGGTTCAGTTGAAAATATTGGAATCAATAGTGGTGGAGATGGTTATAAGGTAAATAATTCTATTGTATTTGATGAAAGTGGGACAAAAGGATATGGTGCAGCTGCAAAAGTTTCTAGAATAAAAGGAAAATCTGTAACTCTGGTCAGTACTGCAACAAGTACGATTAGTAATGTGGAATTTTTCTCTGGTGAAGAAAAAAATTCATTTACAATATATGCCGAAAATCCTCATAATCTGAACAATAATGATATTGTCAGTGTTTCTGGATTAAACACAACATCAACTTCTCTTCAATTAAGTCCATATACTATTGGAGTTACAACATCAAATATTTTGACACTCAATGTGGGAGTTGGAACTGCTGTTGCAACAGGAATTGTTACTTATTTTTCTGTTACTGGTAATTTAAGTCCAACAAGTATCCGTGAAAATGATATTTTTACAATATCTACAGAAAAAGTAAAAATATTAAATGTAGATCCATTCAATTCTAGAATTAGAGTTCTAAGACAGATTGATAGTACTGTTGGCATTTCTCATACTGCAACAGAAATTTTATATGAAAATCCAAGAAAATTAAAAATTACCTCTGGAATTACAACCTCATATGATTACAAATTAAACCGTCAAATATATTTTAATCCTAAAGACTCCATCGGACTTGGAACGATTGCAGGAGTTGGAATCGGAACAACTATTACAATATCAAATCCTGGGGCAGGAATAACTCAAATTTTTATTCCAACAAAAACAATTTATCTTCCAAATCACAAATTAGAAACTGGAGACATACTGACATATTCTCCAAATATCGGATCTTCAATTGGAGTTTCTACAAATGGAATTTCAACATCAGTTACTCTTACAAACCAATCACAGGTATTTGTTGCAAAAATTTCAGAAGATTTGATTGGTATTTCTACAGTAAGAGTTGGTTTAGGCTCTACAGGAGTTTTTGTTGGAATTGCTTCTACAACAAGAGGTTTGAGTACTCTCTTCTTTACTGGAATTGGAACAGGAATATATCACAGTTTTGAAACAAATTATGACTCAATTATTGGAAATATTTCTAGAAATTTGGTCACAGTTTCTACTTCACAAACACACGGACTAACAGCAGAAGATTTTGTTTATATTTCTGTAAACCCTTCTATCAGCACAACTTTTGCTGTGAAATATAATGATTATAATAGAAGATTGGTTATTAATTCAAAAGATTTTATTTCAACAGGAGTAAATACTTCTACCAGTTCTATTAATATTGTCAATCACGGATTTATTAATGGACAAAAAATTATTCATATCTCAAGTTCTCCATCCGGAGGTCTTCAGAATAATCAAATCTATTATGTAGTAATTGTAGATAATAATACACTTAAACTTTCAAATACTTATTATAGTGCTACAAGTCTGATTCCAGAAATTGTTGGAATCACGAGTGCTTCCAGTGGTACATTATCACCAATTAACCCAGCAATTCAATTATATAAAAATTCTACCATAACATTTGATCTTTCCGATTCCTCTTTATCATATACGGATCAATTCGCATTATATCCAGCATTTGAATTTAAATTTTATAAGGATTCAAATTTTACTGAAGAATTTACTACTTCAAAAACTTCTAATGTCTTTGAAGTTCAAAAAATTGGGACAATTGGTGTAACTACAACCGCAAAGGTAATTTTAAACGTAAATGAAAATACTCCAGAAAAATTATATTATAATCTCATTCCAATATATGATAACAACACTCCACAAATAAAAAGAGAAGTTGTTATTGATACTTTGATTCAGGACCATAATGAATTGCAAATTGAATCCAGCAAATATAATGGAGAACATAAAATTTCTATTGCCACACCAAGTTCTTTTACTTACAATTTGCCAGAATTTCCAGAATCTGTTTCATATGGATCTTCAACATCAGTAATAAGTTATGAAACAACATCTTCTTCGGCATCTGGACCGATTGCAAAATTCGAAATAAAGAATAGAGGGCAAAATTATTATTCACTACCAGGAATCACAACAATCGTGAGTGTTTCTGGATCAAATGCAATTGTAGAACCTTCTAGCACCAGTATTGGTAAAATTAAAAAAACAAAAATATCTGATATTGGATTCGATTTTTCTTCAGACAATACTGTTAGACCTACAGTATATCTTCCACAAATCATAAAAGTAGATCCTTTGGCATCATTTGCTTCAATTGGAATTTCTTCGGCTGGAAGAGGATATAGTTCTGCACCAAAATTAATTGTTATTGATGGTAAAACTCAAAATGTCATTCCAGAAGTTGATTTGAGATATTCGTTGGGTGATACTCAAGTCACTATTTTAAGAAATACTTTTGGAATTAATAATTCTTTACCGACAATTCTTCCTACAGAAAATACAAATGGTGTTGGTATTAATTCTATTAGTTTTAACAATTCAACTAAAAGTGTAACTGTTAGATTGTCTGTTGGATTTAGTACAGCAAATTCATTCCCATTTCAAGTCAATGACAAAGTTTTAATTGAAAATGTAAGTGTGGGAGTCGGATCTACTGGAAGGGGATATAATTCTAAAGACTATAATTATAATTTATTCACACTTACTTCTGTAACTCCAAATTTGGGTGGAATAGGATCTGTAAGTTATAGTCTTGCCGAATTTTTAGATTCATCAGAAATTCCTGGAAATTATGATTCAACCAATTCGTCTGGAAGAATTATTCCACAAAAATACTTTCCAATTTTCAATCCAATTTTATCTAAAAATAATTTTTTAATCGGTGAAACGACAACATCAGATTCTTCTACAGGAATAGTCGAAAATTGGGATCCAAAAAACAATTTACTCACCGTAAGTTCAAATGATAATTTTTATTCTGGATCTATTATTAAAGGATTTACTTCTAAAACTCAAGGAAATATAACTTCTATTGAAAGAACAGATTCTTTCTTTGAAACGGGAGCAACCTCTAAAGTTGAAAAGGGTTGGCAGATTAATGCAGGATTTCTGAACGATAATTTACAAAAAATACAAGATAGTTTTTATTATCAAAATTTTTCATATTCAATAAAATCAAAAATAGATTATGATACTTGGAATGATGTAGTAAGTACACTGAATCACACTGCAGGATTTAGAAAATTTGCTGATTATCAATTAGAGTCATCTTCTTCACAATCTTTATCTGTAGGAATTTCTACAGATTTAACATCTTTTGAAATTCTGAATAATATTGTGGGTAGTGCGAATTTAAACTGCGTTTATGATTTTGATTTAGTAAAGGAGAATTCTTTACAAATTGGAAATTCGTCATTTTCTGACGAAATTATATTTTCAAGTCGAATTCTTACCGATTATCAAGAATCTGTAGGAAATAGGGTACTTTCGATTGATGATATTAGTTCACAATTTAATAGTAGTCCAAGAGCAACTCGTTATTCAGATATTCATAGATTTAAATTATCAGATGCAAGAGTACAAAAATATTTTATATACACAAAAGATCAAAGGTATACTGACGAAAGACAGTGTGAATTTGTCACACTTTTACATAATGATGCAACTGGATTTTTAAATCAATATGCAAAGGTTTATAGTACTAATGATTTGGGATCATTCGATTTTAGCATTCAAGGAACCGAGGGAATATTAGAATTTTATCCAATAAAATATATCATAAACGATTATAATGTTTCTATTATTGCTTATGATGTAAAAGGCGTTCTGTCTGGTGTTAGCAGTGCTAATTACGGTGGAATTGTAAATATAGTAGGAACAAGTGTATCCTCAGTTTCGGTAGGGTCCACTTGTACAATTGTAAGTATTGCAAATACATATACTTCGGCAAAGGTTTTAGTTGAAATTAGTGCAAGTAATGGACAATATGAATTTGATGAGTTGAATATTATTCACGATGGATCAAATATTCAATTTTTAGAATATGGGCAATTAACAAATAATTCTACTCTTCCATATTCAAGTTCTGGACTGGGTACCTACAACCCATATTTTTCTGGTTCAAATCTAATTGTAGATTTTATTCCAAATACTGGATTAGCAGTTACTTGCAACACACTACACATCTCAATTGCAAATACATCATATACTGGTGTAGGAACTTTTAATATGAAGTATTCTTTGTTAGAAGCAAGAACAACTTCAATCGCATCATCAACATCCCCAATTGCAACTCCGGTCGGGCAATATGTCAATATTAATAGCGATAATTTTGATTATGACTGTGCTCACTTCTTGGTTCAAGTATCAGATACCATAAACAATCAGCATCAATTGTCTGAGGTTATAGTTCTTCACAATTCTACAGATACTTTTATTACTGAATTTGCAAATATAGAAACTGCATCTGGACTTGGAACAGTAGGTGTATCTAGAACAGACACATATACAAAAATTACCTTTACTCCGAATCCAAATATTCAAGTTCAGGTAAAATCATTTATGAATGCACTACAAATTACAAATGAAACGAGTGATATTACAGAAATTGATTTAACAAATTCTTCTATAGTCACAGATAACAATACCTATGAAGGAACTGAACGAAGCATAAAGAAAGATTTTAATCTCCAACATAAGACTGATGATATATTCCGGAGAAATTTTGATGGAAGTGATTCTCAGATTGTGAATATATTGAACAATACAATAACAATTCCAAATCATTTTCTGGTAAGTGGAGAAGAAGTTGTATATTCACACGCAGGTGCAGGATCAACTCAGGCAATTGGAATTGCCTCAACTAGTTTTGTTGGAATTGGAACTACTAATAAGTTACCGGCAACAGTTTATGTTGTAAAGGTAAGCAGTAATTTGATCAAATTAGCTTCTAGTGCTCAAAATGCATTAAAATCAATTCCAGAAGTTCTCAATTTTACTTCTGTTGGTATTGGATCTTCTCATACATTTAATGCAACCAACCAAAATGCAAAGGTTATTGTTGCTATTGACAATTTAATCCAATCTCCTGTTGTATCCAGTGCGATTACATCTACATTATCTAAACAACTTTTAATATCCGAAAATACAGCATACTTTACAGGAATCACATCATTTTTTGGTGGAGATTTAATAAAAATTAATGATGAAATTATGAGAATTGATGGTGTGGGAATTGGATCCACAAATACAATTCTTCTTAAGAGACCTTGGTTGGGAACTACTGTTGTAGGGCACTCTACGGGAGCTCTGATTACCAAAGTAGTCGGAAATTACAATATTGTAGACAATACTCTAAACTTCTCCGAAGCTCCATATGGAAATATTCCATTAAGTGCATCTACAAACGAACCGGATGAAATAGATTGGACTGGAATATCGGTATCTTCCACCTTTCAGGGAAGAGTATTCTTAAGATCAGGAACTCCTAATTCTAGTAATGAAACATATTCTAAAAATTATGTTTTTGATGATATTTCCAATAATTTTAATGGTAGTAAAAAGGATTTCACTCTTACTTCCAGTGGATCTAGTGTGACTGGAATTAGTAATGAAAATGCAGTCATTTTAATTAATGATATTTTCCAAGGACCAGGATTAAATGCAGATTATACTTTATCAGAAAATCTAGGAATTACAAGTATTACTTTTACCGGAACAGCATCATCAGTTTCATATGATGTAAATGT
>Ga0209400_1001199_pt1 | contig 21472 bp, 18 predicted proteins | sample M_130807_EF_Meta_FD_187313 | JGI IMG/M metagenome (GOLD analysis project Ga0209400, IMG submission 187313) | Freshwater microbial communities from Lake Montjoie, Canada to study carbon cycling - M_130807_EF_MetaG (SPAdes) (version 2) | ecosystem: Environmental > Aquatic > Freshwater > Lake... | reverse complement strand
GGGCTTTCACCCACACAACTTTTCGAGAGTTGCACCTTCGGCCGCTCGGACACGTCACCGCTAAGTAGGTTACCCCATATTCACGGGCAGTTAAAGCCCTTTATTCCCCTAAAACAGAGACAAGTTCGTTATTTATAAAGAACTTCTCTCGTCCAGAGACCAAAGAACTCAAAGCTCCTTGGTGTTCAAGGGACTCCAGCCAGGTAGCCGCAGTAACCCTAGTTACCCCACAACGCTCAACTACTTGGCCGATCTGAACATAAGGCTTCTCAAAAATCAATTGAATAAGCGAAGCCTTGGCATCGTATCTCTCAATGAAACTCAGCTGCAAGGCAGTCAAGGCCTTTAACTTAGCTGCCGACTCTAGCGCTGAAACACGAACAGCTTCCAACATAAACAGGACCCATGCAAGCCAATTCCCGTCCTCGTCTACCTGCCTCAGTCGCAAGTAGTACTCATCTCGATGAAGGTTCAAATACTGAGACATTTGCAACACCGGTTCTTGAAGAAGCCCAGAGGCCACTAAATGCAAGACACTTAGCACTCTGCCAGTTCTGCCATTACCGTCCGCAAACGGATGAATAGCCTCAAACTGGTAATGCGATAAAGCCATAACGATAAGAGGGTGTAAAACATCTTCTCGATTGATGTATTTTTCCCACTGCGACAGGCACGCCTCTAGCTCTTCCGGGCTAGGTGGAGTGTAAACAGTTTTACCCTCAGACTGGATGACAATTCCAGGTTGAGAGCGCATGGGCATCTCCCTGCCCAAGATCTCACTGCAAATCAACTGAGCTAACTTGAAAGATATGCCCCGTTTGCGAGCAACTTCCGTGCCAGCAACGATTGCTTTTCTCAACCTAAGTGCCAAGATGGTTTCTTGATCTGTCTTAGTTGAAGATACATTTGCCCTGAATATTGAGTCATGTGTGGTCACCACATTCTCAATAGCGCTACTAGCTTGAGCTTCTAGAACAGGAATAGTGTTCATGAATACAGGAGCATTCTCAAGAAGTTGAGATATCTCATCCAAACGAGCAAGAGCATTAGAAGCAGCAACAACTGCTCTGAACACTTCCGGAACAGCAAACTCCACATCAGAAGGAAAGTCTGGAAGTGATTTATGGGTCACAAGCCCAGACTATCAAACATGTATAGTTTTAACTATTTTCTATACAGGTTTAGAAAACCCGTATAAATCCTCTATTTCATTGAGCTAACTGTTAGTTGGTTGGTGTTATAGATGAGCCGGTGACATTGAATTTTAGGTAGCCTGGCACAGACGCCTCTGGTTTAGCTGTTATAGCTTTACCGAGATCTTTGTCCTGGATCACATAAGACTGGCTGTAAGCACCCAAAATCTTTGCTCCATCCCTGAACCAGAAATACTTCATAGTTGAGCCTTCAGGGTAAAGCGTATGCATCGCAGAAACAGTTGCACCCAACTTAGCTTGGCCTGTAACAGTCAAACTAGCAGAACCAGTCCACTTACCGTGCTTAACCAGTTTGCTTTTTGTAATCACAAGGTCTTTAAACCCTGGAGCTGAAGCAACCACCTGAACAGCGATCTGTTTCTGCACATCTGCTGCAGTCAAGGCATAACTGTTTTCTGCTGCAGAAGTAGTTGCAAACTCAACACCATTTCTCAACCAAACAAGCTTCACATCAACACCTGCAGGATAGACACCTGGGTCAACAACAAAGTTTGTTCCAACAGTGAACGTACCTTGCAACTTAGGTGCGACCAACGCTTTCAAAACACGTAAAGGAACGAAAACCATGCCAGCAGAGAGCTTCTCCACAGAGCGATAACCCTCTTTACTGCCAGAGACTATTACCTGAATGGCTTTACCTACAAGAGAGCTACCAAGATACAGCGAAGACTTGGAAGCCTCAGGAATCAGTTGGCCATCAGCAAACCACTTATAACTAAAAGTCGTACCTGCAGTCCAAGAACCTGTATCGGCTTTGAGTGTCTTACCAAATAGAGCCGTACCAGAAACCGACGTGACACCAGCAACAAGATCACCAAGGCTAACAACATCAGCATAAGCAACAGCAACCGAAGCATCAAAACCAGCAAGAGTCGCTTTCACCCTGATAGAGATTTGATGACCATAATCAGCTGCAGTCAACACATAAGTAGTTTTAGTAGCTGAAGCTATAGGACTTGAACCACGGAACCACTGCACCGAAGACACAACCCCTGCAGGCCACGAACCTAAATCAGCTGTCAAAGAACTACCAACCTTAGCGGCACCAGAAATAGCTGGTGAACTCAAAGGAACAATAGAACCAGCAGAAACAATAAAGCTTCTAGAGGTAAAGTAAGCATCCTTAAACCCTGCAACCCTCACACGAGTGAGAACCCGCATAGTAGTTCCAGCATCTTCAGCGGTGAACTGATAAGAGCTTGAAGTAGCACCCTCAACAGGACGACCATTTCTAAACCACTGATACTCAAAATCAGCGTCATACTCATCCGAAGTTCTAACCGTCATTGAAGAAGGCATTTTAGCCTCACCGAACAACTCAGGCTCCTGAGACCAAACCTGCGTACCCAAACCAACAGTTACAGGCTCAGACTCTAGAGACTTAGTCAAATATCCTTGCTTACTACCAGTAACCAAAACAGAAACATTATGTCCTGCATCTAAACCAGTCAGCTTATAACTAGCAGAAACAGCACCATCAATGACAACACCATCCCTAAGCCACTGATACTCAAAAGAAACTCCCTCATCCCAACCAACAGTGCTACCAGCAACAACCAAACCAGCCGCAGGAACACCATAAACAGAAGGCTTAGGAGTCGAAGTCAATGCAGTAGGAGCAACAACACCAGCAGTAACACCCCGCAAATTCAAAGAAGCACCATTCACAGAACCAGAAACAACAACAGAAAGAGTCCCACCAACATCCGAACCTATTGGACGATAAGACCTAGAAACAGCACCATCAATCACAACACCATCCAAATACCACTGATAAGAAACATCAACACCAGCACCCCAAATACCAGGATTAACAGTCACATCATGATCAACTACAGTATCTCCTGAGACGGTTGGGGTAATCTCTGAACCAGCAAACTGACTAGGCAGCATCATGGTGATTGTTTTGTCTTCAGTCAGCTCACCCAGAGGCGATATGGCGACACGGCCACTATTGTTTGGATCAACAGCAGAAACCTGAATTAAACCTCCGGAAACTGAAGATGTGTCGAAAAACTGAGCGATAGTATCCCCATTGGCGTCAGTTCGAGGAATGCTTCGCCATTCAGGGTAAGTATATCCCCAGCTCCAACCCTTGATAGCAGCAGGTTGAAATCCGAAGTGGCCTCCAGACAAAGAAGTGGAGGAGTTAAAAACTGGCTCTCCAGTAGCAGAATCAACAACATGGATTTTAACTGTCCGCATTATCGGAATCTCTAAATCCAAATTTTGAGCCACTCCATCAGATGAAATATCAACTCCATATTTGTATAGCTGAGCTGAAACCCATCTTTGAGAAACAGGTTCCACCCAACCATCAGTTCTCAAAGTACCAACACCAGGACTTAACAAGAAGCTATAAAAACCATTAACATCAGTCGTTGCAGAAGCAGAAAAACCTGCACCTTCAAAACGCAGGCTAACCCCAGCAACAGGAACACCACCACTAGAAACAACACCAGACAACGAAGTCAACGCGGGCAACGTCATGGTGATTGTTTTGTCTTCAGTCAGCTCACCCAGAGGCGATATGGCGACACGGCCACTATTGTTTGGATCAACAGCAGAAACCTGAATTAAACCTCCGGAAACTGAAGATGTGTCGAAAAACTGAGCGATAGTATCCCCATTGGCGTCAGTTCGAGGAATGCTTCGCCATTCAGGGTAAGTATATCCCCAGCTCCAACCCTTGATAGCAGCAGGTTGAAATCCGAAGTGGCCTCCAGACAAAGAAGTGGAGGAGTTAAAAACTGGCTCTCCAGTAGCAGAATCAACAACATGGATTTTAACTGTCCGCATTATCGGAATCTCTAAATCCAAATTTTGAGCCACTCCATCAGATGAAATATCAACTCCATATTTGTATAGCTGAGCTGAAACCCATCTTTGAGAAACAGGTTCCACCCAACCATCAGTTCTCAAAGTACCAACACCAGGACTTAACAAGAAGCTATAAAAACCATTAACATCAGTCGTTGCAGAAGCAGAAAAACCTGCACCTTCAAAACGCAGGCTAACCCCAGCAACAGGAACACCACCACTAGAAACAACACCAGACAAAGTGCTCATCTGAGCTGCTTTAGCAGGTTGAATAACACTGAGTGAAACTAGAAGAGCCAGAGTGGCTACTAGTAACTGTTTAGCGATGGTTACAAATCTTTGTGTGTTGATGTTACTCATCTGGTTGTCTCCTTAGATTCCCTTATGGAAACAGCCTATTTGTCTTTGCTGTTAGGGAACTGGCTTGTTTACTAAGAATTAATCAGGTTGATTTCCTAGGGATTGTTTAAGCTTGGAGGATCTTTTTCCCTGATTTCAGCTCTGAGGATTTAGGGCGTGCTTAGGTTTCAAGTTAAGTCCTCAAATACGTGTTCGTTAGCATATGCTCTTGACCTGTTGAATTTCTGCCTGAGTCTCAAGCTGTCTTGGCTGCTAACCAGAGCTGGTTGCTACTTGCCAGTGAGGGCCTGGTATAAAGACTCAATGTCTTTACCGGTATATCTGATCTCATCGATGGTTGGGTGATTGAGAGTGATAACCAAGTGTTTGGCTGCTCGGGATTTACTTAGCACCATGATCTTCTTGGCTCCTGCTCGGTACTCCCCGAGTATTCCGCTAAAGATGGAACTGCGTGAGACTTTAACGCCTAGCTCGGCAATCTTTATGCCAGAACCTAAGCTCACATCTGAAATTCTATTTAACTCAAGTTTGAGGTTAGGTCTTCCCAGGATCCTGCGCTCAATCGCACTTAGAGATAGCTCTAAATGCTTGCCAGTCACAACAAAACGAGCCATTTGTTCCCTTAGATAAATCTTCCTGTATGGGGACATACTACAGTTCTAGAGCCACAGAGATAGAAAGTATTTGATGAATAAAGGTAAAATCTGAGTTACTAACGCTTTTTCTCGAAGAACTCCTTCAACATAGAACTAGATTCTGAAGACAGCACTTCTGAGATTACTTCAATCTCAGAGCCCAGACGCCTATCTCTTACCAGATCGTAGAGAGAGCCAGATGCTCCGACCTTCACATCCCAAGCTCCAAAAACAACTCTTGAAATCCTGGCTGCCTGAATAGCACCAGCGCACATTACACATGGCTCTAAGGTAACAACCAACGTCATATCTTCTAAACGCCAATCCCCCAGCAATGAACTAGCTTCTCTAATGGCTACAATCTCAGCATGAGCGGTTGGGTCCCCCAACAGCTCTTTCTCATTCCTGCCCCTAGCAATGATCTCTCCTGAAGCAGAAACAATGACTGCCCCTACTGGAACATCACCAGAAACATCCATAGCAATCTGAGCTTCAGTAAGAGCAGCTCTCATGTATGGTTCCCATTGCTTACTCACCAACTGCTCCTCACGATTTCTAGATTCATGTTACGCCAACTGCTGTCCAAGAGAATGGCCTTCCCCTGAAGCACCCAGAACTAATTTGAGAATTTCAACTGTTAGATTTAGCACATGCGGATCCATGTGGCAGACCACCCTCTAATAACTCATAAGTTAACTGTTCTTAGAGACAAGAACACTCCCTCTCCTGTCTTTAGGCAGCTAGTAGAGGAACTTGTAACACTTCTTGCATATGAGGCAACCAGAGAAGTAAAGACCACCAAAGTAGAGATAGAGACACCTGTAACTAAGACAGAAGGTCTAAAACTTTCTCACCCAAGACCAATCATCATCCCAATCCTTAGAGCAGGATTGGGAATGCTTGAAGGCATAGTAAAACTGCTTCCAACCGCTGAAGTGGGTTTCTTAGGTATCAAAAGAGATGAAGAAACACTTCAACCATATACATATGCCAACAGGTTGCCAGATGATCTAACCAATAGACAGGTATTCATCATTGACCCAATGCTTGCTACCGGTGGAACGCTAATCGACTCAATAGATTACGTGTTCGAAAGAGGAGCAACAGATGTAACCTGCATCTGCCTACTAGGAGCACCTGAAGGACTCAAAGCAGTTGAAGATCACATAGGAAACAAAGACGTAAAGATAGTCCTAGGCGCTCTAGATGAAAAGCTCAACGAACTTGGTTACATAGTCCCAGGTTTAGGTGATGCTGGTGACAGGTTATATGGGTTGGCTGACTGAAGGCCTCAAGAGTGCTAAGAATCTAGTTTGTTTTTTACAGCATTTAGCCAGTCGGATTTGAATTTTTCTCTACTGACCATTTGACTCATCCAGGTCAAAGTTGCAGTCATCGTAGATTGGAGTCGCGCTGGATCAGCTTGAGCGGATGACACCACGTCACCTAGTTTTTCGAGCTCAGACGGATTGACGGTAAGCCAGCTGTATTCAGGAACTGCTTCTACAAGTTCTATAACCCAGCCCACTCGTGAAGTGAACACAGGACAGCCGTTTGCTAGTGCCTCAAGAATCGCGTAACTGCAAGCCTCGTGAATTGTGGGAAATATAAAACCAAAAGCATTTCTGTAAAGTGTTTGCAGTTCATTATCTGCAAGCGAGCCGAGGCTAGTCACTCTCGAATCACCAGAGCTCCCAGCAACCTTTAGCTCTACTCCAAGGTTTTCCGAAATCGATACTGCAAGCTCATACCCTTTTCTAGACTCTGGGCGCCCAACAAAAATCAACCCATGTCTTTCCTCCGAGGTGTAATCCGAGAGATGAATCACCTGTACGCCATTAGGAATAATGGTGACTAGATTGAACGAATACCACTTTCTTAATTCTTTAGCGGCTGAATTTGAAACTGCAATTTTGGTTGCGCCTAAAAGAGAAAAGAATTCGAGCATCCCTCCGATTATGAACCCTCTCACAAACCAATCACGAAGCTTTTGGAATTTCCTGTCGGCGTATTTCTGACTCATCATTGTCCCGTGACAAACGTGAATCCGTGGTACTTTTAGAAACAACATCCCCAAATCCCTATTGGAAACAACAAGATCAGGTCGCAACCTCTTGATAGCACCTCTGACAAAAATTGATTTCCAGATGGAGTCCAAAGAAGATTTTCGAACTATCTCTGGGACTGTCTTGGGATATTCCAGCAGGTGCACCTCGTGTTCCATATCAAGTGCCCAAGCAAGTTCAACGCAAAAGCGCTCTATTCCCCCGACTCGATAGTCTATATTCGGAGTGAGTACTACGATTTTTCCCAATGGATTCCAATCGATTTCTATAGTTCAAGAGTAAAGGACCAAGACTCAAAATGGCAATTTCCCAAATATTCAGACACTCTGCCTAGTTGAGCCATAGGTTATGAATATAAATTCTGTTCTGCAGGTTTTTATAAGAACCGTCGGGGTCCTAACTGGGTCTTTTGCAATAATCCTTCTGAGTAGGAGTTTGCCTTTATCTGATTTTGGGCAAATATCGACGCTCTTGACTGTAGTGGCACTTGTAACAGCCCTTTCTGATCTCGGCATGCAGTCTACCGTCATTCGCGAAATAGCATCCAGCAAGTTGAGCAACACAGATGTCGTTGCATCTTTCTTTGTTGCGAGGTTTTTTCTAGGAATCTTGGGGTTCATCGCAGGCATTTTTATAGTCGTTGCCATCGGAGGCAGCAACATTGACATGTTTAGCGCTATTTGTATTTTGGGGTCATTGCTCGCATCATTCTTCGTCTCACTGCAAGTTATACCTATTGCGAAGAGGGATATCCCAAAGCAAAACTATATTTTGCTAGTTCAAAGTTCAGTGTGGCCTATTCTCGTGGGTTGCGTTTACCTACTTCGATTCGATTTGCGGGGATACAGCGTAGCCTTTCTTCTGAGTGCATTAATTAGTGCTGTGTACACCGCAGTCGTCGTTAAATGGACCCCCAAATTTAACATAAGAAATCAAGTTTCGGCAGCCGTCAGATTGATCAGATTATCTGCACCGCTCGCTGTCGCTGGGATTTTTGTAGCTCTCTACTTTAGGGTCGCGAGCCTAGCCACATACGCCTGGCTCGGACCGGTTTCGAGCGCCCAGTTCAATGCTGCATCCAGGATTTTTGAGGTTATGCAGGTTGTACCCGCTGGACTCTTAGCCGGATATCTACCCACGTTGAGCAAAATTGCGACAAAAGAAGATCCTTCAGGTTTTAAGGTGCTTTGGCTCAATTACTTTCATATTGTCTTCTTGAGCTCAGCTTTCGTGGCTCAAATAGGTTTTAACTTCAGCGACGAGATAATCGTGACCCTTTTCGGTGACAAGTACGTGAACTCTTCTGAAATTCTCCAAGTCCTCGCACTGGCCTTCGTTCCCGTGTCTATCGGGTGGTTGGTTTCCCCCGTTCTTATTGCGTTTAAGAAACTTAGACAATATTTACTATCTTCAGCGGCTGGACTCTTAGTTTCCCTCATAGCTGTATGGCCTCTCTTACAAAGCTTCCAGAATATCGGTGCAGCCTATGTAGTATTGCTGGTCGAGTCAGCAGTGGCAATCACATTACTTTTGATGCTGTGTCGATCCACCTTGTTTAGAACTGCAATTCTAGGTATCAGAGTGTTACCACTGCTAGGAACTTTAATCTCTACCCAACTGGCTCAATCTGTTACCTTTTTCGCAGTAGATTCTGTGTTGAACGCAGTTGTCCAAATGGCTCTCTCAAGCGTGGTTTTGCTTTTAGGGATAACATATATTTATCGCACTGGGTCAGGTAAAAACTCTCTACACGAAGGTCAGAACTAAACCGTAGCGCTTAGTTTATGTAGCCACGAAAGGCTGATTTAGATGAAATTGCTTACAGCGATTCAAGGTAGCAGTGTGCGTTTACAAACACCAGGTTTTAGCATGCAAATTGTCATGTTACTTTTAGCCTTGGTGACACCTATTCTTGTGTTTAGGCTCGATTTCAAAATCAGCCTGCTAGCAACCATAGCTGCCATTGTGTTCGTAGTCACACTTCTTAAGAAAGAGCTGTCTTTCTTCTTCCCTATAGTCTCACTTCTTGTTGAATTCAACTATTTTCCCGATGCCGACACAAAACTCGGGCTCTCTACTGCCGTACTTATTGTTTGCATTCCAAGCCTTTGTCTCTACATCTATCAAAAATCGGCAAGTTCATACTTGCAAAAAATCTTTTTTACTTTTTTTGCAATGTCTGTTGCTACACTCTTCAATGACCCTGGGTTAGCTGAGATAATCTCCCTAAGTCAGTGGATAGGCGCTATTTTGTTCGGCTGTGCTCTTCTGATTTTTATTGAAGTTGACGGGCACTTGAACCGTGTGCTCATCTCTTTCACCGCAGTAGTTACAGCCATTGCACTAGGTGGCCTGCTTCAAACTCGAGGATTGGCAAGGTTCTGGATCGAACAAGAATATGCTTTGGGCTTGCCCGATTCGACACTTGGGTATTACTCAAACTTTGCCTCTTTCTGCGCGGTTATGGCTATAGTAACTTTCGGTCTAACTCTCGGACGGAACCTCTCAACTGGCCAGCGGGTATTTTATCTTATCAACTTCACCATCTTGGTAACTTCGGTCACACTTTCCTTGTCACGCGGAGCAATCGTTCTTTTGGCTGTTGGGCTGCTAGGAATCTTGCTTGTCAATGCCAGTAGTTTCCGGAATCTTCTACTTAGCGCTCTCACGGCCTTAGTTGCCATAGTTTTGGTTTTCACAATTTTACCAAGAACGCAGTTGGCCCTATTTGCCCAAAGGTTTATAGAGACCCAAAGTGGTGACTTCCTGCGCTTTCAACTGCAAGCCGCAGGTGCAAAGCTCCTTTCTGAAAACCCTCTAGGAATTGGGCTCCTAAGTTTTTCGTCCCAAATCGAGCAGAATGGATTACTCGCTGACAAAGGGCTTTCACACGCTCACAACACTTTTTTGCAACTTGGACTCAACTTTGGGTGGCTTGGATTAGCAGCTTTCGCGTGGCTCATATTCCTTTGTTTCCGAAGATTTTGGAAATCATTGGATAAAAGAGTAGCTGCCCCGTTTTTCTTTGCAATCATTGCTTTTCTAGTCCAAGCTTCCCAAGATTACATGCTTTACGAAACACATAACCTACTACAGGTTGCTCTGATTGTTGCTCTCTGCCTACGGTCAATAGAGCCCTCTAAGCGCGAAATCTAACCCATTCAACCAAGCCATTCAGGGATCTTTCCCAAGAGTAAACCTTTGACAAATTATGTGCCGCGGCGCTTCTCCACTCAAGTGAATCCCTGAGTAATTTGAGAGTTTCAACGTAGTCTGCGGTCGGAAGTATCACTTGAGCCTTACTAGGGTCTTCCACTTCCCTTGCTAGGTACTCAGGCCCTATAACTACACGTCCGTGAGCCAGTGCTTCGGCTACTTTAAGTTGGCTTCCTGCCCCGGTCCTGGTAGGAGCTAAGAAAGCGGTGGCTCCAGTGTAAGTAGCGCTAAGGTCTTCCACATAACCAAGGTAAGTGGTGTTAAGAGACTTCTCAATTTTGGCAACAAAATCTGTTTTAGCTTTTCCACAAATTTGTAACTGGGCATCCGGATGTGAACTCAAAATCAAAGGCCAATCCTCCTTTAAGAAATGAAGCAGCCCCTCCGCGTTAGGAAAATAGTCCCAATTAGCTGCTGACAGCAGTCTAATTGCGTCCTCTCGTGGAGGTTGAAATTCTTTGGCATCGATTCCATTGGGGGTTAGCAATGAATGCGATCCAAAGCTGTTTTCAATATAGTTTGACTCGACTAGTGTGATCGCAAGATTCAGGTCCGAAGTTCTAGCAACATCTTTTTCCCAAAGGAGCGCTTTGAGAAATTCAAGAATTAGTAGCAACTTGGCATATCCGGATTTGCTCATGGACAAACTTTTGAAACGAAGAGCCTCAACGTTGGCAAAATCAACAATGTGGATGACATCAGGGTAGCGATCCCTGACCTTTTTCATACCAACCGCAGCTAAGTAGGAATGGGACCAAACTATGAACGCAGGCCTTGAAGAACTTATCTCAAGAAGAACAGAGTCTAGAATTGGTTTGAGATGGACTGCGCCTAGCCTTGGCTTTGTGCTTATCCTTCCCGAAAAACGAGCTGCTTTTCTTCGACTTTTCAACTTGAATTTCATTCCCTGAAATGTGTAGTCCTTGGTTTTCTCGGCCGTAGGAGCTAGAACGGTCACGTCAACAACCTCTTGTAGTGCCGAAGCCAAACGCAAGGTACGGATTCTTCCTCCATGAAATGCTGGGATGAGATCCTCCACACTGATGATTAGGCAAGATTTACGAGTTTGAGTCATTTCGACATACACTTTAGACCCCACCAACATTGTTTGTTCCATCTACTAAATCAACGATTTGCTTGACTCTGTATTCCCAACTATTGCTGGATAAATTTTGGATAAACGAATGTGATGGGGGTGTGTAGTGTTTCATTTTTCTTTCAACAATTTCAGAGAAGTTTTTAGCCTCCGCAAAAGAGAGTCTTTCAATTGTTAGTTCTTCCAGCGAAGATAGATTGGTCGAGACTACTTCTAGGCCTGCTGCCAAGTACTCAAAAGTCTTCATAGGGAAAATCCCTGCAGTGTGGCTGTTCAGCAAGTAAGGAATGATTCCTATTTTTGAAGTTGCGCACATTTTGGCCATTTGGTCCTGAGTAACAGGACCCAGTACTGTGACGTTGCTCCGGTCAAGCAAGCGTCTCATGTCTGGAATCTCAGTTCCGTCGATGCCTACCGGCCCAACCAGCAGCAACTTGAAGCCACTTCTGCCGATACTATTGAGTATTTCGAAGTCGATTTTTGAAGTTGACAGGTTGCCAAAATAAACAACCCTGTCTTCTCTTGTCTCCATCGAATTGGACTGAAAGAGTGAAACGTCGGCAACGTTTTCCCAAAGCAAAGTCGTCTTGATTTGGTATTTACCAAGGTGGTTCATAACGCCCTTGCTGCTGGCAACCGCTGCATCTACGTTTCCCAACAATCTCGCTTCATTCTCGAGAATCAAGTTCGGGGAGACTCCTTCTACAGTGTGAAGTAAATCAACGAGGTGGTAAAACGTCTGATCGAAATACTTTTCTATCCCATAAGTTACAGGCGTGAAAGTCCAAAGAATTGCCTGGCTAGTTATGCTGTTCACAATTTTTTTGACTTGAATCTGTAAAAGCAGCTTATTGATGTTTTTGAAAAGGAAGCTAGAATGCCACGGAAAAACCATAGGGTTAACGACCCGAAGGTTTGCTGGCCTCGCAGTTTTTGCTGGTCCTGTGGGCCTTCTAAAAATCCGCTTGGTGACTCGGCTGATATCTGATTTACTGAACTTTGGAGATCGTAAACCTATGGAATTCACATAGACCACGTCGAATTCATCGGCGAGCCTGCGGGCGATGTGCTGCTTATTTGTCCAAAGTTCGGCATCATAATCCGCCGTGGATAGAATTAGAAAAATTTTCCTCACTGGTTGCGTGCCTATCTGGATTCCAGTTTTCGCAGGAGGTTTAATTGCCAGCCACTTTGGTACAAGGTAGCTTGCCCTTTGTTTTTGTAAAGCCCAAGAACAGCGTCTCCCCAGGTCTCTAAGCCCTCGTCAAGTGAGAGCGCCTTGTCACTAAACTCTGACAGCGCACCAACATCGCTAGTTAGGACAGGGATACCGAGAGCTTTCGCTATCTCCGCAACCCCTGATTGGCTTGCAACAGCATACGGTAACACGACTACATCTAACAAAGACATTAATGAGTAGAACTCGTCCATGTCTAGGTACTGATCAGCAATAACATGTTCATTTGCGCTTGCCTCAGCCGCTTCACGAATAGCTTTCAAACCATTGATTTCCTTGCCGACGATAACTGCCTTAGCGTTTATGCTGTCTGCTAACTCAATCAAAAACGTCAAGTTTTTGTCTGCACGTATTTGCCCCAAAGCACCAATTTTGATCTCGCTACGGCCCAAAATCTTGTCCCATTTTTCGACCGAATGCGCATCAATTTTTGGGATGTACTGCAGTAGCGGGATTTGTAAAGTTTTGATATGTCTACTAATTAGCTCTTTGGAATCCTTTGAATTATAGGAAACGACCACTTCAGCTTTTTTTAGCGCTATTTTTAGCAGTTTTTGGAACCAATTACTTTTGCCTCTTACGAATAGGGCATGCGGGCTAAAAACAAACCTTCTACCTTGAGCCTTGAGCAAAGTCGCAACAATTACCGTCAAAGGTAGTTTAAATAGGCCCTGCAGCCAAATGGTATCTGACTTGGGAATCAGGAGAAGGTGCGGAACAGTGCGGTACAAAAAAGAGAAAGTAATCATCAATTTCCTGAGGGTGCCACCATCTCGATACCAATTCATACAGGGGCAGTAGTCTATTTCCAAAACCTTGAGTTCCGGATCAGTGGACGTATGCAAAACTACCCTTTTGGAAAGAAGTCGGGACTGGCGGGCTACTTCTATGGTGTGCTGGTGTATTCCCCCATCGCCACCAAATTCAACAAGGTGCAGTCCTGGCAGCCTATTTGAATGTCGCATTACTTCGACCCATCCAATTTGTCCATTAGTTGGGATATCGTCTTGGGTTCTAAGGTGTGATCCATTTTTTTACTTCCTCCTCAAACCTCTTGGTGTCGAACTTCTCTACTAGAGAAAATGCAAGAGCTGGATCTATATCTGTTGCCTTGGATAACAATTCCTTTATTTCAAACAAATCCTCCGGGTCGCACAAAAATCCAGTTTGACCGTGGGATACAGATTCTGCAGCTCCACCTGCTCTGTTCGCAATGACTCTAGCGCCTGAGGCTATGGCTTCGACATTCATGATGCCAAAGTCTTCTTCTGCCAATGAAAGGAAGGCGATTGCATTTCTATACAGGTATCCCAATGTTGACTGAGTCACAGGGCCAATAAACAAAACGTTGGCAGACAAATCTTCAGCTAAGGTCATGAGCCTAGCCTTGTCAGGCCCATCACCGACAATAACCAGTGGCAAACGTAAGTGATGAGCAATCTCAATAGCCTTATCTACACGCTTGTACGGGACTAATCTCCCAGCTGAAAGCAAAAAGTCGCCATTTGACGCGAACCATGATTCATTGGATTCAACATCAAGTTGACCACTTTGCCCTAGTGCCTGAAAACTATAAACGTCGACCGGAGGATAAATAACGGCGTCCACCTCTACCTGCCAGCAATTCTCAATCCTTGATGCAATGTAGCGGCTGTTTGCGACTACCGAATTTGAAGTTTGAGCCATTTTTTTGTCGAGGGCCATGAATCTGGCTGAAACAGCCCTAGTTAAGGAGTTGACCTGGAGTCTGCCATCGATTTCAGGAACCCAAAAGTATCTGGCAGGTGTGTGTATGTACGAATACTTCTTTACTCCGTTACCAATTGCACTTGATCCAATATGATGAGCGAACAAGTGGCTACTCGATAAGATCCAGTCGTACTGTTTTGTATTGAAGTTTTGCCAAAATGAACTCATAAGAGGCAGAGCAAGTTGCTTTCTAGCCTTGCGAGGCAAGAATCTCAAGTTGGATTCTTGAACCAAGGTTTCAAGAATTTTTTTTTGGTCTGACCAAAGTGTCACCACTTCAGAATCAGGAAATGTTTTTATCATGCTCAGAAGTACACTTTCCGCACCACCGATTTTCTCAATCCAATCATGAGCAATAAGACCAGGCAACTAAAGAGCTCCTCTCCTTGTAAAAATCATTTCGAGGGTTTTGAATATGTAAATCAAATCAGATCCGACAGACCAGGTTTCTACGTACATAACATCAAGGAATACTGATTCTTCCCAAGTCAGCTCTGATCGCCCTCCAACTTGCCAAGGACCAGTCACGCCAGGTTTTACAAATAGTCTGCGGGCTGCCAGTTCATCGTAGTTGTCCACTTCTTTCTGAACGTGGGGTCTTGGGCCAACTACGCTCATTTCGCCTTTGAGGACGTTTAAAAATTGAGGAATTTCGTCGATGGAGGTCTTGCGAATAAACTTCCCAACCTCGGTAATTCGAGGATCGTCCTTAAGTTTGAATTGTACTGAATTGGTCTCGTACCCAGCTGCTGCTGCAAGTTGGTCAAACTCTTTCTCCGCACCCACCTTCATGCTTCGGAACTTAAGTATCTGAAACTCTTGCCCGTTTAACCCAATTCGAGTTTGACTAAAGAAAACTGGTCCTCCGTCTGTTAACTTGATTGCCATTGCGGTTACAAACATCACGGGTGTCGCGACAATAAGGGCAAGGAGAGAAAAGACGAAATCAAATATGCTTTTCATCAAATACTGGGCACCCGTGAATTGCGCCGGGGATATTTTAATCAATGGACTTCCTGCGACAACTCTGGTGGTAAGCCTTGAGCTGGATATGCCGGTGATGGCAGGAGAGACAACAAAATTTATTTCCGAACCATCCAAGGCCCACTGAAGCGTCCTATGCCTCTTTGCTGAGCTTGGTCCTGATCCAACTACTTGAAGTAGTTCTATGTTCTCTGCAGCTAAAACTTCAGCTAGGTGGCTGATGTCTGTGCTTATGGTTTGTTCTGAACCGATATGTTTGACAACTAGGCCACCTTTATCTTCGATGGTCAAATAAGGTTCAAACTCAGAGTCTTTGTGAGCTGCATATTTTTGAAGCTCTAGTTCTATTTCCTCAATAGGTCCATAAATAGCAACTCTTCTGGTGTAGTTACCGGCTTTGCGGTGCTTGTTCAACCAGGCTCGGCCAGATCTTCTTGCAATTAGTAGAGCCATGATTCCGATGGCTATTACTTCAGTAACGTACACACGAGACACGTCAACCTTGAAATACATGGTTGCTAAAGCCAATAGTCCAAGAACTACGATTCCGGAGTTTAGAACTCTTTGGTATTCGACGTTATCTGAGCCAACAATCTTGGGGTCACGGCTACGAAACAGTGTGAGCATTAGTAACCAACTGAAACCAATTCCTAAGCCAACAAACTGTGGGCTAACAGTTAGGTCTAGAAGACCCTCGTCGTAGATGTTGTCGGTGTTCTCAAGTGATCCATAGTTGATTACATAGGTAATCATTGTGGTTGCTATTAGAACCAGAGCATCGACCAGCATTACTCCTTTGGAGTAATCACGCATGTTCTTTCTTCTCATGCGCTCATCCAGTCCACAATAATCTCTAGCATCACATCTACATGTTCTGCTACTTGGTTATAGACTTCAACACTTTCACCATATGGATCTACCACGTCTTTAGGGTCAAGATTTGTTGGGACCATGCCTCTTAGCAATACAGCTGCCTGTATTGCTCTTTTTAGATACTGCTCCCTAGTTTCTTTAGGCTTCCTCTTGAACTCTTCTTGGAATTCTGGGTCTGCCCTTAGAAAAGATGTGAGCCTGGCAAACTCATCAATAGTGAACGAGTATTTACTTGCCTTAGGTAGCATTCTGGCTAGTTCACCTCGGTGATCTAACGTTGCAGTCAGGACTAGGTCTGCTTCTTCTAATATTTTTGGAGTTAGATCTTGAGAAACGTGCTTAGTTGGAGTAAATCCTCTTTTAACCATGGCATCAGCTGACTGCGGAGTCATCGGATCTCCAGACATAGCCATCACACCAGCTGATGAAACTGTAATTGGAAGTTTAGTCTTAGCAGCCTTTTCAATGAGCATTTGTTCAGCCATAGGGGAACGACATATGTTTCCTGTGCAGACGAAAACAACTTTGAAGAGTGCCTTTTGGGCTGGCATGATTAAGCCTCTTTGGGTGGCTCGGAAGTCGGTTTGTTTTTGTTTGGCTTGGTTTTTTTGTTTTCGATAGCTTCTGCTTCTGCTCCGTAGGCCTGTGTGTAAGAACCGTAAGCTCCACCGTAGTTGCCGTACTTGCCATATGCGCCATAGTTTCCGTAGGAGCCGTACTTATATGAGTAGCGGTAACGGTAAGCGTCGACACCTTTAGTAGGGATCTTGTTCATGATGAAACCAAGGACACGACCACCAACGGTTTCAACGTGTCCTAGGGCTGCTTGTAGTTGAGGCTTTGTTGTTTTACCAACTGCAACCACTACAACAACACCACCGGTCAACTTTGAGAGGATCGCAGCATCTGTTACTGGAAGTAAAGGAGCAGAGTCAATCAGAATTACGTCGTAGTCTTTCTCAGCTTTCGCTAGGAACTTTTTCATAGCCTCGCTACCCAGCAATTCAGATGGGTTAGGTGGAACTTGGCCTGCTGGAAGTAGGTCAAGGTGCTTTCTACCCCAACGCTGGACAACATCGCTTTGCTTTACTTGACCAACTAGAAGGTTAGTCATTCCAACCGCGCCTTCGATTGAGAAGTACTTGTGCATCTTAGGTTTACGGAAGTCACAGTCAATTAGTAGAACTTTCGCTCCAGTGTCTGCCATAGCAATAGCTAGGTTGCCAATTGTTGACGACTTACCTTCCGAAGGTATAGAGGATGTAACAACAATTGACTTCTTTACTTCAGCAGCTTCAATAAATTGAATGTTGGTTCTAAGTTGTCTAAAAGCTTCTGCCCTAGTGCTCTTAGGGCTGGTGTGAACAATAAGTGGGTTTGAATCAGCATTTGGGTCGAAGACAATTCCACCCAAGACGTTGATGACACCATCTTTATCTGGCACATCTTCAACACTTCGAATGCGAAGGTCTAGGCTCTCGCGAAGCAGAGCCGCACCGAAACCTAGCGCTAGCCCAATAAGAGCTCCAAGCGCGAGGTTTAGCAACGGTCTTGGGGCAGCCGGCGCTTTTGCCGCTTGCCCTGGCTGAATAACGCTGAGTTTGACAGGAGAAGCAAGCGTTGGATCTACAGTCTCTAAGTTTGTAACTACTGCTTCAAGGGAATTGGCAACAGAGTTAGCTATGTTGGCAGCTCGGTAAGGAGAAGGATCAGTGACCGTAATCTCAAGGATGACAGTATTTAAAGGTACGGTTGCAGTTATAGAGTCAGGGAGTTTGTCAGATAGGTCTTGAAGGCTCAATTCCGCAATAACAGCGTCCAAAACAGCCGGAGAGGTCACAATATCCGCATAAGACTTGACTCTTTGCTGGGTAAAGGAGTTTCCGGTGAGGAGATCTGCAGCCGACTCATTTCCGCTGGTAGAGACGAAAAGTCGGGTAGTTGACTCGTATGTGGGGGTTGTTAGGGCAGTCACCGTAAAGGCCGCGACCACCGAAACCAAGAAAATTGCCGCAACTAAGGTGAATCTCTTGCGTACTACGAGCAAATATTCGCTAAATCTCACAACTGTCCCTAAATTTTGGTTAGGTCTCTAAACTAGCCGACTTTAGGTATTTTTGCTTGTTTTGAGCCGAAATTAGAGAAAAAAACACTTCCCAAATTGCAACAAGAATTTGTAAAAAAGTTGTGTTTTTTGCTATGAAACCCTATAAACTAACACTACACGTCTCTAACACTTGAGGAAATTATGAAAAAGACACTTGTAGCTCTTTCCGCTATTGCGACACTTGCACTCGGTTCTGCTGCACCAGCGATGGCATACCCTGCTGGTCAAAACCCAACACTTAGCCTTTCATCCGTAAGCCGACTAACTCCTGGAGATAACGTGTCAGTTGTTGTTTCTCGTGTTAAGAGAGGTTGCGAAGTTTCTCTGAGCTGGTTAGGTGGACAAGGAGTCTCACCAATCACAGCAACAGTGACAAGCAAAGGTAAGACTCCTGTGATGACTATCGCGTCTCCAGCGACAGCAGGATCATACACTCTAAAGACTGGCACCATCTCTGGCGAATGTTCAGGTGGATCAGCTGTTAGCTTGTCAAAGTCGATTTCAGTTGGAAAGCTTGCGAGCATTGTTGCTAAGGTTTCAACAACTAGCGGTTTCATTGCTAAGAACCCAACTATGTCAATCTCTGGAACTGTAAAGTCTGGTTCAGTAGCTGTTGCTAACAAGCAAGTTTCTGTTTCACTAAGACTTGCTGGCGAACAGGTCAAGACAGTGAATGCAACTACAAACTCTTCAGGTGTATTCAGTGCTAACTTTGCTGGTACTAGCTATGCAGCTGGTTCATACACTGCAGTTGTTTCACTTGCTGCAGATTCAACATTCTCTGCAAAGAGCACAACCACTGCTGCCCTAAAGCTCAGATAACGGTTAGCTTTGCAACTAAGCATTAATAAACGAAATGCCATCGCTCTTGGAGTGGTGGCATTAGTTTTATTTATCCTGTATGCGTTAATCCGTATCGTCCTGATGGTCGTCTCTTTGCAAAGTGCAGTGGACGAAGTTCAGGACCTTAGGTCAGCAGCTCAGAGCAAAGACTTAGGTGCGATAAGCGTTGGTTTAGGTGAAGCAGCTGATGCGATATCTATGGCGGATTCGTCGGCCAACGATCCTATCGTTCAACTTTTTGGCTTAGCTCCAATAATCGGAAGCGACATCAAAGCTGCTTCAATTGTTTCCTCTGATGGGCATCTAGTTTTGCAGGCAGCGGAGGAAGTAACTTCCGTAGCTAACCAGTTGGTGAGATCTGGCATCGGTAAGAAGCCAATCACTGACACGGCTCTAGTCTCTTCGCTTCGCGATGGGATGAGTCAGCTGGATACTGCAGTACAGAAACTCAATGTTGATTTATCTTCGGTAGATGAAGGTGCACTGCACTTTGGGTTAGATTCAAAGATTAAATCGGCGAAGGAAATTGTTTCTTCAGTTGCGGTTGCTAGTTCAAGGCTCACTCCCCTAATTCAAGTCGGCACAACAGTAATCGAACAGCCTGGTAAAAAGCGTTGGTTTGTTTCGATTCAAAACTTGGCTGAGCTTCGAGGCACAGGTGGCATCACCGGCGCTTACGCAGTTATTACAACTGATAACGGCAAACTAAAACTAGAAGATTATGGCTCGGATAAGCGTCTTCTAAAATATGGCCGGATCGACTTTAGTAACTACCCAGAGGACCTGAAGGAACTTTGGGGTGTGGATCTTGCTGACTGGAGAGACATCAACGCTTCAGCCCATGCTCCTTACGCTGCACAGTTGCTGGCTGATGGCTGGCAGCAAAAGAGAAAACAGCGAGTTGATGGAGTTCTTTTCATCGGCCAAGGTGTGGTCAGTCAGCTTTCGGGTGCAGTAGGTGCAATCGACGTTCGAGGTGTTGTAGTTGATAAAGATAACGCTGTTGAATTCCTAGCTAAAGACATTTATGCTCGTTTCACTAACGTCAAGGTCAAAGATGCGGTTGTTGGTGAACTTGCATCAGAGATGTTCAAACGTTTGATAGCAGGCAAGATTAGCGGAACTGGTTTATTTGCTGCTGCGGCAAATGATAAAACAGGTGACCGCGTAATGGCTTGGTCAAGAGACAAGAGCACTCAACAGGTTTTCAGCAAATATCAGGTTTCAGGAGAAGTTAGCACAGCATTTGGCCCTCAAGTAGGTATCACACTTAACAACGCTGGTGGTAACAAGCTTGATGCATACACTACTTTCAAAGCAGATTATTTCCTAGGTATTTGTAACGTTGATACCTTCACCGGTTATCAGGGCAGAAAGAGCCGGGTCACTATTGATCTGAGCAATAACTCCCCTAAGAGCGGTTTGCCTGCCTACGTTGATATGAGACTGGACGACGACTTTGGCGAACCTAGACCAAAGGGTTCAAACCGTGAACTGGTAACTATTTATGGCCCGGTTGGCTCTGAAGCTGAGAGCATCACCGTTGATGGGGTTGAAGAGTTTGCAATCAATGGAGTGGACAGAAACAGGCCGCTCTGGATTTTTGATTTCAACATGCTACCGGGAACCACAAAGCAGATTGTTTTGAATCTAGTTGAACCAATCAACGACGATAACCTCGAGAAGCTCTCTGGAAGTCCAAGTCTTGTAGGCCCGGTTATGCTTAATGCTCCGTCTTTGAGCTCTTCAACCAGCGGCGAATGCTCGTTGCGATAATTATTCCTAGCAGGCCACCTAAAGAGTTGAAGATCACATCGTTTGCTGTTGCATAACGATCCGGCAAGAACAATCGTTGCCAGCCTTCGGCTAAGAGTGAAACCATTACTGGCACAAGGCAGATCAACCACAGCTTTGCTTTAGACAAGAAAACAACTAGGAATACCCCGAGCGGAACATAGAGCAGAATGTTGGCTAAGGACTCAAGCTGGTTGTATTGGATCCAGCGTAACCAAGAGATACCTCTAGTGAATATGAGTATTTCGCTGGTGATGCTGGCAAGGAGATCTTGCCCGTCAACTGGCTTAGGCCACAGCGAAGTCGCTACCAAGACTGTGAGGTAGCTGCCTAGCGCTATGGGTGCAAGGAGTTTCCTCAATATTTCCGCCTTAGTGTTTCGCAACTTGACGAATGTTGCATATAGACCTAAAGTTTATGACATGACTAACACCGCTATAACAAACACCATGTCGGAGGCGACTTCAATTCGCCCTGT
>Ga0209400_1001197_pt1 | contig 21494 bp, 20 predicted proteins | sample M_130807_EF_Meta_FD_187313 | JGI IMG/M metagenome (GOLD analysis project Ga0209400, IMG submission 187313) | Freshwater microbial communities from Lake Montjoie, Canada to study carbon cycling - M_130807_EF_MetaG (SPAdes) (version 2) | ecosystem: Environmental > Aquatic > Freshwater > Lake... | reverse complement strand
ATATCGTTTGCCACATCTTGTGAGTACTCGCCTTTGCGACCTTCAAGTCGGTTCAGACGGGCCAATGTCAGGTCGGCAGCATCTTTGGGCAAGTCTTTGTGTGACTTGGTTTTGCTGGCGAAATCAACAATGTGATTGCCTGCCGCACGGCCAAACACCAAGAGGTCGAGCAAGGAGTTGGTGCCCAAACGGTTGGCGCCGTGAACACTCACGCAGGAGCATTCGCCCACTGCGTACAAACCGTTGACCACTGCATTGTGGCTGCTGGCGGATTGAATGACCACTTGGCCGTGAATGTTGGTCGGAATGCCGCCCATTTGATAGTGAATGGTGGGCACTACAGGAATAGGTTCTTTGGTGATGTCGACGTTGGCAAAGTTGACGCCAATTTCGTACACGGAAGGCAAACGCTTGTGGATGGTTTCTGAACCCAAGTGGTCCAGCTTCAACATCACGTAGTCTTTGTTAGGCCCACAGCCGCGGCCTTCTTTGATCTCTTGGTCCATGGCGCGTGACACGAAGTCGCGAGGGGCCAAGTCTTTCAAAGTGGGCGCGTAGCGCTCCATGAATCGTTCGCCATTGCTGTTGAGCAAAATGGCGCCTTCACCGCGGCAGCCCTCGGTCAGTAACACGCCGGCACCCGCTACGCCAGTGGGGTGGAACTGCCAGAATTCCATGTCTTCTAAAGGAATGCCGGCGCGAGCGGCCATGCCCAAGCCGTCGCCGGTGTTGATAAAGGCGTTGGTAGACGCTGCAAAGATGCGGCCAGCACCACCGGTGGCCAAAAGCACAGTTTTGGCGTGCAAGATGTGCAGGTCGCCGGTTTCCATTTCAAGTGATGTGACACCCACCACATCGCCTTCAGCATCGCGAATCAGGTCGAGGGCCATCCACTCCACGAAGAAGCTGGTTTTGGCTTTGATGTTTTGCTGGTACAAGGTGTGCAACATGGCATGACCGGTGCGGTCAGCTGCAGCGCAAGCACGTTGAACCGACTTCTCGCCATAGTTGGCGGTGTGTCCGCCAAAAGGACGCTGGTAAATGGTGCCGTCTGGGTTGCGGTCGAAAGGCATGCCCATGTGCTCTAAGTCATAGACAACTTTGGGCGCTTCACGGCACATGAATTCGATGGCGTCTTGGTCGCCCAGCCAGTCGGAGCCCTTGATGGTGTCGTAGAAGTGGTAGTGCCAGTTGTCGTCGGACATGTTGCCCAATGCGGCACCAATACCGCCCTGAGCCGCCACAGTGTGTGAACGGGTGGGGAATACTTTGGAAAGAACTGCAACGTTCAAACCAGCGCGCGACAGTTGCAAGGCGGCGCGCATACCGGAGCCGCCGGCACCGACGATCACGACGTCAAATTTACGCGTGGCGATCTTGTCTTTGGTGTAAGTCATGGTGTGTGAAATCTTGTAATAGGGGAAGTGGCTCAGCGTCTGTTAATTTTCAATCAGTACCGAACGTCATCAAAGAAGCCACAAGGCCTGAACAGCCCAGCCAGCACAGCCGATGAGCCAAATCAGGGAGGCGACATGCAAGAAAAGACGCAAACCGAGGGGTTTGATGTAATCCATCCAAATATCGCGTATGCCAATCCAAGCGTGGTAAAGCAAAGAAAGGATGGTGACAAAGGTCAAAATCTTCATCCACTGGGCTGCAAAAATACCCGCCCACTCTTCGTAGCCAATAGGGCCGCTGGTGAAGATGACTTGCACCAAGACCAATAAAGTGAACGAGGCCATCAAAGCTGCTGTGATGCGTTGCGCCAACCAGTCGCGAAGGCCGTAGTGAGCGCCAGTCGTGATGCGCTTGGAACCGTGATTAACTGACATGTGGTCTGTTCCTAATTAGTAGAGGCCAAATAATTTGGCGGCCAGGACGACGGTGAGACCCAAGCTCAAAACCAAAGTGGCAACAGCCGATGATTTGCCGAACTCTTTGGTAACCGCGTGAAACGTATCCATGTAAAGGTGGCGAATGCCCGCTATGAAGTGGTGCAAATAAGCCCAAATGATGGCCAGCGCAACCAATTTCATGAACCAACCCGGAATGAAGCCAAGGCCTACATTGAAGGCGGCGGCAAACTTGGCAAATGAAATCTCTGACGTGATGGAAGAATCAAACATCCAAATGATGAAGGGCATCAACAAGAACATCAAGGCGCCACTCACACGGTGCAGGATTGACACCCAGCCAGCTGCTGGCAGGCGGTAACTGGGTAAATCGCTGAGGGCATTGATATTGCGAAATTCAGGCCTTTTTCGGGCGGCTTCGGTCATTTTTAATTCCTCTTAGGTAACTTCACAGCCGTTTTTGACGGACGTGTTCGCGAATTCTATTGCAACGCAACAAACTGACATGAGAATTTCAATAACAAATGAAAAAACAATAGGGATAAGAAGCTTAAATGTCGCCAAAGCGTCAATTTAAAACATTGTGATAGTGGTGAGCAGAGGTGACGTAAAAGCCTCTGCGCAACTCCATGGGCGTGTCGTTGTAGGTAAAGGCCGTTCTTTCTACACTCAACAAAGGGGTGTGAGATTTAATCTCGAGCAATTTGCATTGAGCGTCATCTGGCACTACGGCCTTGATTCTTTCTTCGGCGCGCACCATCCGCACCCCAAACTCAGTTTCAAACAGGGCGTACATGGGGCCATGGTAGTCACTCAGGCGTTCTGCCGTCAGTCCTTTGAAGGGCGCACCGGGTAGCCAGAGGTCTTCAAGGATCGTGGGTGCGCCAGCAAATGAGAGAACTCGGCGGACTTGCAGTACGGCATCACCTGTGCGCAATGCCAATGCACGTCCTATCTCTGCATTGGCGCGAAGCCGCTTGCAATCAATGATTTTTCTCTGGGTTGGGCCATCTCTTTTGGGTTGCCCCATGTCGGGCATTAACTTCAAAAATCGATATTGCACCTGTTGCTCGGCGTGGGTGGCCACAAAGGTGCCTTTTCCTTGTCTGCGAACAAGCAAATGGTTGTTGGCCAATTCATCAATGGCCTTTCGAACGGTGCCTTGACTGACTCTGTAACGCGCAGCCAATTCCATCTCGCTGGGAATACCTTCCCCAGGTTTCCATTCGCCTGATTGAAGGCCTTGCAGGATCAGCCCCTTGATTTGCTGATAAAGCGGACTGAACGCAGGCGCAGACGATGAAGGATCGGACGATTCGGCGGTTTCAACAGAAAAAACTTGAGATGTCATGTCAGTTGCCCTGGCAAAAGGCTGGCTCAAAAAGTGGTGCAATGATATCTTATATAAGACATAAGACAAATTGACTTTTCAGGGTTTTCGCGAGTACACTCGAAAGCTGTTTGCCCGTGCGCATTTTTCCTTGCGCACCCGTCTGGAACGCCAGGCGACCCGGTCGGCAGTGAATGTCGGGATGTGGTCGGCGAAGTCCGTTTTCTTATCACCATCTGGAGTTCACACCATGAGCAAAAAGCCCGTTCGCGTCGCCGTCACAGGAGCCGCTGGTCAAATTGGATACGCATTGTTGTTTCGCATCGCCTCGGGCGAAATGTTGGGCAAAGATCAGCCTGTGATCTTGCAATTGCTTGAAATCCCAGACGAAAAAGCCCAAAAAGCGCTCAAGGGTGTCATGATGGAATTGGACGATTGCGCCTTCCCATTGCTGGCTGGCATGGAAGCCCACGGCGACCCCATGACCGCTTTCAAAGACACAGACTATGCTTTGTTGGTAGGTTCACGTCCTCGTGGCCCTGGCATGGAGCGCGCAGAATTGCTTGCTATCAATGGCGCCATCTTCACTGCGCAAGGCAAAGCTTTGAACGCTGTGGCTTCACGCAATGTCAAGGTTTTGGTGGTCGGCAACCCCGCCAACACCAACGCTTACATCGCCATGAAAAGCGCACCCGATCTCAAGCCTGGTAACTTCACTGCCATGCTGCGTTTGGACCACAACCGTGCGGCGTCGCAAATTGCAGCCAAAACTGGCAAAGCGGTTGCAGACATTCAGAAACTGTGCGTTTGGGGCAACCACTCTCCAACCATGTATGCCGACTACCGTTTCGCCACCATCAACGGCGAATCTGTGAAAACCATGATCAACGACCAAGAGTGGAATGCCAACGTGTTCTTGCCAACTGTGGGCAAGCGCGGCGCGGCCATCATTGAAGCACGTGGTTTGTCATCTGCCGCTTCTGCTGCCAATGCCGCCATCGACCACATGCGCGATTGGGCTTTGGGCACCAACGGCCATTGGGTCACCATGGGCATTCCTTCACAGGGCTGGTACGGAATTCCCAAAGACGTCATGTTCGGTTTTCCCGTCACATGCGTGAACGGCGAATACAAAGTGGTCGAAGGTTTGGAAATTGATGCCTTTAGCCAATCTTGCATCGACAAAACTTTGAAAGAGTTGACAGACGAGCAAGCCGGCGTAGCGCACTTGCTTTAACTAAAAGACACTTTCGTGAAGCATCCGCGCGACATTCTTTTAGGATCACAAGCCGCAGGCATGCTTTTGCCTGTATGCGATCACTACAGTGGTGTCGAAGTGCGGATGCGCAAAAGTTTGCAACTGCAAGCGGAAATGACGCAGGAGTTTGGTGCCTGCGTCTTTGATGTCACCTTGGACTGTGAAGATGGCGCCCCAGTCGGCGGTGAAATTGAGCACGCCCATTTGGTCAAGGAAATTGCAAACAGTGCAGCGCCTGAAGCCAGGGTGGCAGTTCGTGTCCACCCCGTTGATCACCCCGCATTTTTCAATGATGTGAATCTGATTTTGAAAGATGCGCATCGCAACTTGCGACACGTGATGATTCCCAAGGTGGAATCTGTTGCCGATGTTGACACTGCAGCGCAAGCTTTGAATCAAGCGGGTGCATTGACTTTGCCAATGCATGTCTTGATTGAGTCACCCGCAGCAGTTCACCGTTCCTTTGAAATTGCAGCCCATCCCCGCGTGCAATCTTTGAGCTTTGGCCTGATGGATTTTGTCTCTGCCCATGGGGGTGCCATTCCTTCCAGTGGCATGGGCGTTGAAGGCCAATTCACTCACCCGCTGGTTGTGCGGGCCAAATTGGAAATTGCCAGTGCTTGTCACGCACACGGCAAAGTGCCATCGCACTGCGTGGTCACAGAATTCAGTGATTTAGAAGCCATTAAATTAGCGGCCTTCAAAGCTTCACGCGAGTTGGGTTACACGCGCATGTGGAGTATTCACCCCAGTCAAATCAGGCCTGTGTTGGAAGCCATGGCCCCAAGTGCGCACGAGATTGAACAAGCTGCTGAATTGATCGAAGCAGCTCGTCGTGCAGATTGGGCGCCTGTGAGTTTTGGTGGTCAATTGCATGACCGCGCAAGCTATAGATTCTTTTGGCAAGTGCTTGAACGCGCGCATCAAACGGGAAGACCCATACCCGGGTCGGTTCAATCCTATTTTGGAGAGACAACATGCGCCGTTTGAAACTCTTTTTCCTGGTATTCGCGGCCTGCCTTTGGGGCTCAGGCATCAACATGGCCCAAGCGCAATCCTCTAAAGATGCCAATGGTGCAGTCAAAAAAGAGGTTCAGACAAAACCTGCGGCAAAGCCAACAGCCCCAAATACCACCCAGAAAAAAAATTCAGACAAGCGCAATGCCACTGCCAAGCCAGTCGATGCACCTTTGGCGCCGCAAGAACTCAGCATTGCAGAACGCGTGCATGTCGGTCAGTTGCCCTGTGAGTTGGGTGCTTCCATTCGCATGACGGCCGATGCACACACGCCTGGCTACTTCGATTTGCAGGGCAAGGGCTACAAATACCGAATGCGGCCAGTTGCAACCAGTACGGGTGCCATTCGTTTGGAAGATGAAAAGGCTGGCGCAGTCTGGTTGCAGCTGGCCAACAAGTCCATGCTGATGGATCAAAAAAATGGACGTCGATTGGCCGATGAATGTGCCCACCCCGATCAAGTCGCCATCGCCAACGACATGAAGATCAACCCACCGCCTGCTTTGATTGATGTGAGCAATGTCGTCACAAGTAACAAGCGCTGAGTTGTGAAGTTTGAAAATATTTAAAAGTTTGAGTGAACAATTTATTTCGTAAGACAGGAGAAAACTATGTTGCAAGCTTATCGTAAACATGCCGCCGAACGTGCAGCGCTGGGAATTCCCCCGCTGCCTTTGGATACCCAGCAAACTGCTGAGTTAATTGAACTCATCAAAAATCCACCTCAAGGTGAAGAATCCTTTTTGATGGATTTGCTCACTCACCGTGTGCCACCTGGCGTTGACGATGCAGCCAAAGTCAAGGCTTCTTTCTTGTCGGCAGTTGCCCATGGCGACTTGTCTGTTTCTTTGGTGAGCAAAGCCAAAGCCGCTGAATTGTTGGGCACCATGGTGGGCGGTTACAACGTCAAACCCTTGATTGATTTGCTCGATCACAAAGAAGTGGCCGCTGTGGCTGCTGAAAGTTTGAAGAAAACATTGCTGATGTTTGACTTCTTTCATGACGTCGCCGAAAAATCAAAGGCAGGCAATGCTCATGCCACGGCTGTCATTCAAAGCTGGGCTGATGCTGAATGGTTCACTTCACGTCCTGAAGTGGCCAAAAAAATCACCGTCTCTGTGTTCAAAGTACCTGGTGAAACCAACACCGACGATTTGTCTCCCGCGCCTGATGCTTGGAGCCGTCCTGACATTCCATTGCATTACTTGGCCATGTTGAAAAACACACGCCCAGATGCAGCCTTCAAACCAGAAGAAGACGGCAAGCGCGGCCCCATGGCCTTCATTGAAGAGATGAAGAAAAAAGGCCACTTGGTGGCTTATGTGGGCGATGTGGTGGGAACCGGTTCTTCTCGCAAGTCGGCCACCAACAGCATCATCTGGGGTTTTGGTGAAGACATTCCTTTTGTGCCTAACAAGCGCTTTGGTGGCGTGACCTTGGGCGCCAAAATTGCCCCCATCTTCTTCAATACGCAAGAAGACTCAGGTGCCTTGCCCATTGAAGTGGATGTTTCCAAATTGGAAATGGGTGATGTGATTGATGTCTTGCCTTACGAAGGCAAGATCATGAAGAACGGTGCTTTGCTCACCGAGTTTGAACTTCGCAGCGACATGTTGTTTGATGAAGTTCGCGCAGGCGGTCGAATTAACTTGATCATTGGCCGTTCATTGACAGTCAAGGCGCGCGAGTTTTTGGGCTTGCCTACTTCTACCTTGTTCCGTTTGCCAAAGGTTCCAACTTCTACCAAAGCGGGCTTTACCGTAGCGCAAAAAATGGTGGGCCGTGCATGCGGTTTGCCAGAAGGTCAGGGCGTTCGTCCAGGCACCTATTGCGAACCCAAGATGACCACTGTGGGTTCCCAAGACACCACAGGCACCATGACGCGCGACGAACTGAAAGACCTGGCTTGCTTGGGTTTCAGCGCCGACATGGTAATGCAATCTTTCTGCCACACTGCGGCCTATCCAAAGTCCGTTGACGTCAAGATGCACCATGAGTTGCCAGCCTTTATGAGCAACCGAGGCGGCGTTTCATTGCGCCCAGGTGATGGCATTATTCACAGTTGGTTGAACCGTTTGTTGTTGCCCGACACAGTTGGCACAGGCGGCGACTCGCACACACGTTTCCCGATTGGTATTTCTTTCCCCGCGGGCTCTGGCTTGGTAGCCTTCGGCGCGGCCACAGGTGTCATGCCTTTGGACATGCCCGAATCTATTCTGGTTCGCTTCAAGGGCAAGATGCAGCCTGGTATTACATTGCGCGACTTGGTTCACGCTATTCCTTACTACGCCATCAAGGCGGGCTTACTGACGGTTGCCAAGTCAGGCAAGATCAATGAGTTCTCGGGTCGTATTTTGGAAATTGAAGGATTACCAGACTTGAAGGTTGAGCAAGCGTTTGAGTTGTCAGATGCCTCTGCTGAGCGCTCTGCAGCGGGTTGCACCGTGAAGCTCAACCCAGAGCCCGTGAAAGAATACTTGAACTCCAACATCGTTCTGATGAAGAACATGATTGCGCAAGGCTACAACGACAAGCGAGCGCTTGAGCGCCGCATCAAAGCGGTTGAAGCTTGGTTGGCCAACCCTCACTTGCTTGAGGCCGATGCCAATGCCGAGTATGCCCATGTGCTAGACATCGACATGGACCAGTTGAAAGAGCCTGTCTTGTGCTGCCCTAACGATCCCGATGACGCCAAGTTGTTGTCAGATGTGGCGGGCACCAAGATTGACGAAGTCTTCATTGGCTCTTGCATGACCAACATCGGTCACTTCCGCGCAGCCTCTAAGTTGCTTGAAGGCAGGCGTGACATTCCCGTGAAGTTGTGGATTGCGCCGCCCACCAAAATGGACGCTGCCGAATTAACCAAAGAAGGTCACTACGGCGTATTTGGCGCTGCTGGCGCACGCACCGAAATGCCAGGCTGCTCCTTGTGCATGGGCAACCAAGCTCAAGTGCGTGAGGGTGCTACGGTGGTCTCAACTTCAACACGCAACTTCCCCAACCGCTTGGGCAAAAACACCAACGTGTATTTGGCATCCTCTGAGGTTGCAGCCATCAGCTCCAAGCTGGGTCGCATTCCAACCACAGAAGAGTACCAATCTAGCATGACTGAAATTAACAAAGATGGAACTCAGATCTACAAGTACATGAACTTCGACAAGATCGAAGAGTACGCAGAAGTAGCCAAGGGTGTCGCTGCCTAAAACTGCGCGCTGAGCACTGTGCTTAAGCCCAAAAGATTTCGGTCTTTTGGGCTTTTTTGATGGGACACAGCGTTTGTGCAATCAGATCGTTGCAAAATCAAGCTTGTGGAAAATACGATGATCATTGTGGGTGGTGGAATTGGTGGGCTCGCTGCCGCATTGGCATGCGGTCAAGCTGGGGCCAGGCCGCAGGTGCTAGAGCGTGCAGCCACTTTCTCGGAAGTAGGGGCGGGTATTCAGATGGGCCCCAATGTGACGCGCACTTTGCATGCTTGGGATTTGGCTGAAGACCTCAAAGAAATTGGGTTTACGCCGCACAGGCTAGAGGCCAAAGACACTCAAACTGGGCAAGTCATTGGCTCGCTGCGTTTAGGACAGCGAAGCCTCGACACCTATGGCGCACCTTATGTCACCGTGCACCGTGCTGATTTGCATCGTGTGTTGCTGCAAAAAATAATTGGCTCAGGCCTGGCTGAATTGCGCCTTGATTCAGAAGTGCAAGCCGTGCAGCAGAATGCGGACGGCATCCAGATCAGTGGCACCAACTTACCTGCAAGTTTGACCGAATTTTCTAAATCCGCCGCCATGGTCGGGGCCGACGGTCTTTGGAGCAAAATGCGCCAATTCGTGGTGCCGCCCACAGCACCCAGGGTGACAGGCTTGTTAGCCTATCGTGCCCTTATCCCTATGCAATCAGTTCCTGAAAAGTTGCGACTGCAAGATGTGAATGTTTGGGTCGGCCCCAGAGTTCATGCCGTGTTGTACCCCGTCAAATGTGGTGAGTATTTGAACCTGGTGGTGGTGGTCCAAGGGCCACCTCCAGCCAGCTTGGATGAATGGGACCATGCAGGCAACAAACAAGACTTAGAAGCTGCCATGGGGCCCATTCACGCAGACCTGCGCAACATGCTGGCAGCAGTGCCAGCATGGCGACTGTGGCCACTTTGTGACCGTCCACCCATCAAGGGCCCTCATGAAATGGCGAAAGGCCGAATCGCTTTGTTAGGCGATGCGGCTCATCCCATGCGTCCGTTCTTGGCACAAGGTGCTGGCATGGCCATAGAGGATGCTGCTGAGTTGGCCAGAAGTTGGGCCAGAGTAGATTTATCTGTGCCAGAACGCTTACAAATTTACGCGCAAGCACGTTGGGCTCGCAACGCCCAAGTGCAACAACGCTCCATTCGAAACGGTCAGATTTTTCACCTTCAAGGACCGCTGCAATGGGGCCGCAATGTGGCCATGAAATTCTTGGGAGAATCCTTGATGGATGTCCCTTGGCTTTATTCAGGGCCTTAACAGGGCGACAATTTTTATATGATGAGGCTAGTGCGCTTCTAGGCCTGATTCAGACTTTGCCAAGCAGTAAAAATTCCATCAAGGCCTTTTGCGCATGCATGCGATTTTCAGCTTCATCCCACACCACTGACTGAGGCCCATCGATGACTTCTGCACTGACTTCCTCGCCTCTGTGAGCGGGTAGGCAATGCATGAACAGCGCATCGGGCTTGGCCACTTTCATCATCTCCTCGTCGACGCACCAATCGGCAAACGCTTTTTTGCGGGCTTCGTTCTCTGCTTCATAGCCCATGCTGGTCCACACATCGGTGGTGACCAAATCAGCGCCTTCACAAGCTTGCATCGGATCTTTGAAGAACTGCGTACTGGCAGCACTTCGAACGCCCACTACTGCTGGATCAACTTCGTAGCCACTTGGGGTGCTGAGGTTGACCTTAAAACCCAGCAAGTCGGCAGCTTGTAGCCAAGTGTTGGCCATGTTGTTGCCATCACCCACCCAGGCCACTGTTTTGCCTTGAATAGAGCCTCGGTGCTCGATGTAGGTAAAGATGTCTGCCAAGATTTGGCATGGGTGAAACTCATTGGTCAGGCCGTTGATGACGGGGACACGTGAATGCTTGGCAAAGGTTTCAATTTTGTCTTGCCCATAGGTTCGAATCATGACCAGATCGACCATGCGGCTGATCACTCTGGCACTGTCTTCAATGGGCTCTGCACGTCCCAGTTGGCTGTCGCCAGTTGTGAGGTGCACAACCGAGCCCCCCATTTGGTACATGCCTGCTTCAAAGCTCACACGTGTGCGTGTGGAGGCTTTCTCAAAGATCATGGCCAAGGTGCGGTCTGTCAGTGGCTGGTATTTTTCGTAGGCCTTGAACTTGGCTTTGATGAACGATGCACGCTTGAAAACATGCGCATATTCTTCAGCGTTTAAATCTGTGAATTGCAAGTAATGCCGAAGAGGCGTGGCGGGTGCCTGCGTAAGCATTAGGATGACTCCGACAGAAAGGTGTGGATGAGCGGCAACAAAATATCGGCCACTTCATCGGCTTCAGCCTGAGTCATGATGAGCGGCGGTACTATGCGAATGACGCTGTCTGCTGTGACGCTGATCAACAAACCCGCTTCTGCTGCGCGCAATGTGAGTGCGCTGCAGGGCTTGTCCAATTCAATGCCAAGCATCAAACCTTGGCCGCGAATTTCTTTGATGCCTTTGGCGCCCTCAAGCCCTTTTTCAAAACGTGCTTTCAGGTGAGAGCCTACCTTGGCTGCATTGTCTAGCAGGCCATCCTTTTCCATGATGCGAATGGTTTCAACGCCCGCACGCATGGCCAGCGGATTGCCACCAAAGGTGGTGCCGTGATTGCCAGGCTGAAAAATGTTGGCAGCTTTGGGTCCTGCTACGACAGCAGCAATCGGCACGCCAGAACCTAAGCCCTTCGCCAAGGGCATCACGTCGGCCTTGATGCCTGCCCACTGGTGCGCGAACCACTTGCCTGTTCTGCCCATGCCGCATTGAACTTCGTCAATCATCATGAGCCAATCTTTGTCGTCACAAAGGGCACGAACATCACGGAGATAGTCCAGGTGCATAGGGTTCACGCCGCCTTCGCCTTGGATGGTTTCAAAAAACACGGCCACCACATTGGGGTTGTTTTCTGTGGCCTTTTTCAAAGCCGCAATGTCATTCAAGGGCACGCGCAAGAAGCCCTCCACCAAGGGTCCAAAACCCTGCTGAATTTTGGTGTTGCCCGTGGCACTCAAGGTGGCAATGCTGCGGCCGTGAAAGGCTTTTTCGTAGACCACGATGACCGGATTGTCGATGCCTTTGTCATGACCGAACTTGCGCGCTAATTTGATAGCGGCCTCATTCGCCTCTAAACCGGTGCAGCAAAAAAACACATTGGTCATGCCGGACAACTCAACCAACTTGGCCGCCAACTTTTCTTGGTTGGGCACGTGGTAGTAGTTGCAACTGTGAATGATTTTACTGAGTTGATCTTGCAGGGCGGGTACCAACTCGGGGTGGTTGTGACCTAAAGTGTTCACTGCAATGCCGCCCAATGCGTCTAAATACACTTTGCCATTGACATCCCAAACTCGGCAACCCTGACCGTGGCTTATGGCAATGGGCAAGCGGCCATACGTGTTCATGGTGTGCGGCGAAGTGGCTTCAATGAAAGCGGACATGCGGGAACTCCTCTGAAAAGAAATCGGCCCAACGAAGAGGGCCACTGAGATGAGATTTTAGAGGCAGATTTTAAGCTTCAAGTCTTATATAAGATACAATTCTTTTGCACTGCAGCATTGAGGCGATCCCTGATGCATGCCCACGAATTCTCACAACCTCTGATCGATGGTTTCAAACAACGCCAAAGAAGTTCTGATTCAAGGAATTACCTTGGACGGCCGCACTTTCCGCCCCAGCGATTGGGCTGAACGCTTGGCTGGCGTGATGGGGCAATTTAGACCGGGGGGCGCCACACCAGGAAGCCACCTCAGCTATTCGCCTTGGTGTATTCCGCAAACCTTAGGGGGCATCAAGTGTGTGGTGGTTCACACCGACCTGCGTGGCTATGAGCCCATGGCATGGGACTTTCTGATGAGTTTTGCCAAAGACAACAACCTGCAAGTGTCCGAGGCTTGCTTGCTGCCAATTCATCCCAAATAGAAACAGTCTTTCAAACGACGCCCACAAAAAAAGCCGTCCTAAGACGGCTTTTTGCTTTTTCTTTGCTGACAGCGCACCCGTTTCAAACGGCGGCAACCTTGACAGGTGCCGGGCTGGTGATCAATTGATCAGGCGAGGGCCAAGGCTTTCACCTTGGTTGACAAGCGGCTCTTATCGCGAGCTGCTTTGTTCTTGTGGAAGATACCTTTGTCGGCAACGGTGTCCACAACGGCTTGCATTTTGGCAAACAGTTCGCTTGCTTTGGTTTTGTCACCAGCCAGAACAGCTTTTTCAACGTTCTTGACGGCGGTGCGGTATTTGGAGCGCAGTGAGGTGTTCGCTGCGTTCAGTTTCACGTCTTGACGTGCGCGTTTCCGGCCTGATGCCAGGCGGGGGTTCTTTTTCTTGGGTTTAGCAGAAGCCATTTAATTTAAGTCCTAGTGTCTGAGGATGTTGTCAGCAAAGCCGGCTATTGTATCAGCCAAAGAACTACTTGGTATAGGGGCCTGACAAGCTGTCATTTCAGTCGCTACACTCTCTTTGTGAGCCTCCTTAAATCTGCATCCACCGTCTCCCTTTGGACTCTGGCATCCCGCATCACGGGTTTGGTCAGGGAGCTTTTCATTGCCTCTGCATTTGGTGCCAGCGCGCTGACAGACGCATTTAATGTGGCCTTTCGTATTCCAAATTTGTTCCGACGGCTTTTCGCAGAGGGCGCTTTCAGCCAAGCATTTGTCCCTGTTTTAGCGGCCAGCAAAGCGCAAAACGGAGATGAGGCCACGAAAAAGGCTGTAGATCACGTGGCGACGCTTTTGGCGTGGTCACTGTTGTTTTTGAGTTTCGCGGGCGTTTTGGCTGCGCCTTTCTTGGTCTGGGCCATGGCCAGCGGACTGCAGCAGCAACCCGAATCGTATGAAGCTGCTGTTCACATGACTCGGTGGATGTTTCCCTACATTGGTTTTATGTCGATGGTGGCTTTGTCCGCTGGCATCTTGAATACGTGGAAAAAATTTGCAGTCCCTGCTGCCACCCCTGTGTTGTTGAATTTAGCCATGATCGGTGCGGCTTGGCTGCTTGCGCCTTGGCTCAAGTCAAAAGGTATCCAGGCCATCTATGCTTTGCCCGTGGGTGTCATGTTGGGCGGCTTCATGCAATTGGCCATTCAAATCCCTGCGCTTTCAAAAATCGGTTTGTTACCTCGCATTGGCCTGACGTGGTCTGCCATTCGAAGGTCAGCTTCAGATCCTGCTTCTCGTCAAATCGCCACCTTGATGCTGCCAGCTTTGCTCGGGGTTGGGGTGGCTCAAATATCCTTGCTGATTAATACGCAAATTGCATCGCATTTAGCCCCCGGTAGCGTCAGTTGGCTGACCTACGCAGACCGGCTCATGGAATTCCCAACCGCTATTTTGGGTGTGGCTCTTGGCGCAGTGCTCATGCCGCAGTTGGCAGCAGCTCGTGCGAAGGGCGATCAAGATGAATATGCAGCCATGCTCGATTGGGGCTTGCGTTTGGTTGTGCTGTTGGCCTTGCCTTGTGCTGCAGCCTTGCTGGTTTTTTCTCAACCTTTGGTGTCGGTGCTGTATCACTATGGTGCCTTTACAGACCGTGATGTTCAGCAAACCACTTTGGCACTGACTGGGTACGGTGTAGGTTTGTTGGGACTTGTCGCCATCAAGGTCTTGGCACCTGGTTACTACGCAAGTCAGGACATCAAAACACCTGTGAAAATTGCCGTAGTCGTGTTGTGTTTTACGCAAGTGATGAATGTTGTGTTGGTCCCTTATTTAGCCCATGCGGGCCTGGCTTTGTCCATTGGCTTAGGTGCTTTGTTGAATGCGGCTTGGCTATTGGTCGGATTGATACGCAAAGGCAGTTATAAGCCTTTGCCAGGTTGGCCTGTGTTTGGTGCCAAGGTTCTTTTAGCCAGCTTGTTATTGACTGGTTTTCTAGCTTGGGCAAGTATTTCATTTGATTGGTTGGCCATGCGGCAACAGGTTTGGGGCAGATTGGGCACCATGGCCTTGGTGTTGATCGGCTCAGCTTTGTTGTATTTTGCTTGTTTGCGCCTCAGCGGCTTGCGCTTGCAATCTTTGTTGCGTCGTTAACCGGAGTCAGGCACATGAACCTCCAGTTGATGGCAGTGACGCCGCTCAGTTATTTCAAAAGTCTGGTTGAAACAGACGCTGATTTCCCATTGCTAGAAGCTGCTGCGTCCATTGCACAAGATGAAGAGCCGCAGTTGGATATCCAAGATGTTTTGGCAAGCTCTGACGCGCTTTTGGTTCGTTTAAGGCGTCGTTTGAAATTTGAATCAGATCCGCTCAAAACGCTTTCTGTGTTGAATCAATTTTTCTACACGGAGTTAGGGTTTGCTGGCAACGCCAATAATTTTTACGCACCAGAAAACAGTTACTTGAATGAGGTATTGCGGTCGCGAAGAGGTATTCCAATTTCCATTGCCATTATTTGGTTGGAGCTTGCACAGGCGTTGGGCTTGCAAGCGGAAGGCGTGTCTTTTCCGGGTCATTTTTTAGTGAAGGTGACACTGCCTGAAGGCTTGATTGTGATGGACCCTCTGACAGGCGATTCATTGGGTTTAGATAACTTAGCAGAACGCTTGGCACCATTTCGTCCTCACATGGGAACCTCTGGCGACATGGACACGCCATTGGGTCTTTTTTTGCAACCCGCTCTGCCACGCGACATATTGACCAGAATGCTTCGAAATCTCAAAGAAATATTCAGCAGTCAGGCAGATTGGGAAAGGCTTGTTTTGGTCATGGATCGCTTGATTGTTCTCAATCCAGGGGCGCTTTTTGAAGTCCGCGATCGTGGCTTGGCGCTGATCGAGTTGGGTCAAAAAGAGCGTGCGCTGAAGGACTTGTTAAGGTATGTCGAAGAGCTGCCCAATGCAACTGATGCAGTGGCTGTGAAGCAGCGCTTGGCAAGTCTTCAAACCGACTGAGCCTGCCCCTAGAGACAGGGTTCAAGGTCGGTTAGGCGTGGATGGATGTTAGACCTAAAAGATTTTAGGTCACCACAACTTGCTCGCCATCACCTTGAACTGCGATCAGTCCAATTTGATAAACCTTCTCGCCAGAATGGCGCAAGGTCTCTGCACATGCTTGGGCATGAGCGGCATCCAGCACGACCACCATGCCGATGCCATTGTTGAAGGTGCGATTCATCTCAATGTCGTCAATGACGGCTGTTTTTTGAAGCCAAGCAAACAATTCAGATTGGGGCCAGCTTCCTTTGACCAAGTGGGCTGCGGTGCCTTCAGGTAAAACGCGCGGAATATTCTCCAGCAAGCCACCCCCCGTAATGTGCGCCAGTGCTTTGATGGGATGAATGGACAATGCGTGCAGCACCGACTTCACGTACAGCCTGGTGGGTGCCATGATGGCATCTTTGAAGGGCTGCCCATCCAATGTTTCAGGCAGTTGACCCTCGGCGCGCTCAATGCACTTGCGAACTAAGCTAAAGCCATTGGAATGCACGCCATGAGAGCCCAGACCCAATACAACATCGCCGGGTTTGACATCCTTGCCAGACAAGATTTTTGATTTTTCAACGGCGCCAACTGCAAAGCCAGCCAGGTCATATTCACCCGCCGGGTACATGCCTGGCATTTCAGCGGTTTCGCCGCCGATGAGGGCGCAGCCGGACATTTCACAGCCATTGGCAATGCCGCCCACCACCGTGGCAGCCGTCTCGACATCCAGTTTGCCGCAAGCAAAATAATCCAAGAAGAACAAGGGCTCGGCGCCTTGGACCAGCACATCGTTGACACTCATGGCGACCAAGTCGATACCAACGGTGCTGTGCATGTTCCACTCAAAAGCCAATTTCAATTTGGTGCCAACGCCGTCTGTGCCAGAGACAAGGACGGGTTCTTTGTAGCGTTTGGGGACTTCAAAAAGAGCGCCGAATCCACCAATTCCTGCTAAAACACCCTCGCGCATGGTTTTTTTGGCCAAAGGTTTAATGCGTTCGACCAGAGCATCACCTGCGACGATGTCGACGCCAGCGTCTTTGTAGGAGAGGGGGGTTGAGCTCATGTGAAAAATGGGGAAATTGTGAGAAAGGGGGCGGGGGGGACTAAAATCAAGCCTTATTTTAAGGTCAGCACGTGTTGTACTGATCAAAGCCTACAGCTTCTTTCAATTTAGTTTGACAACCCATCGTCCTTATGCCCCTTAATACAAGTTCCAAACGGTTGACTTTGTGGTTGGGTGTCGCTCTACTGGTGGTTGTGCTTTTGTGGGTGTTGGGGCCTGTCTTGGTGCCCTTTGCCGTTGCAGCTGTTTTAGCCTATGCGCTTCACCCCCTTGTGTTGAAGTTGCAAAAGCTCACCCCATTTGTCCCTCGTGTGCTGTGCGTTGTGCTGGTTGAAGTGATTGCTTTGTTAGCTGTTTTGGGTATTTTTTTGTTGCTGGTGCCCATTTTGACCCGTGAAATCCCCTTGCTGCAGCAGCAGTTGCCAGCGCTTCTTGATCGATTGGCGGTCAATGTCAATCCTTGGTTGGATCGGCTTGGTTGGCAATTGACCTTGGATGTGGGCAGCCTCAAAGCCCAAGTCATTCAATACTTGAGTTCTAACCGAGAAGATTGGATGGACACCCTAGTGGCTTCGCTGAAGTTAGGTGGAAGCTTTGCGTTGACGGTACTTGGCAACCTGATATTGATTCCTGTAGTCCTCTTTTATTTGCTTTATGAATGGGATCGTTGGGTCTTGCAGATTGTTCAATGGGTTCCCTTGAAATGGCGGCCTGCCTACGACAGTTTCATGAGCGAATGTGATGCAGTTTTGGGTCAATATTTTCGAGGCCAACTTCTGGTCATGTTGGCCTTGTCCGTTTTTTATGCGGCGGGTTTGTTGGCGTTTGGTCTTGACTTGGCCATACCCATTGGTGTGTTTACAGGCTTGGCAGTGTGCGTGCCCTATTTAGGTTTTGGCTTAGGCTTGATGCTGGCGCTTTTGGCAGGCATTTTGCAATTTGCCTCCATGAAGGCTGTTGTCATGGTGGCTCTTGTTTTTGGTGTGGGCCAATTGCTTGAGGGTTTTTGGTTGACGCCCAAATGGGTGGGTGAACGCATTGGCTTGCACCCCTTGGCTGTCATATTTGCTTTGTTGGCACTGGGTCAAATGTTTGGTTTTGTGGGAGTGCTCGTTGCCTTGCCAGCCAGTGCAGTGATTTTGGTTGCACTTCGCAGAGCTCGAGATCAATATTTTGACAGTCAACTTTACCGCGGGCCGGGTGCATGAAGCAGTTGGCCCTAGACATTGGCCTGCATACAGTTCCCAGTTTGGAAAGTTTTTTTTCAGGCCCCAACTCTGCGCCACTCGAGCACTTGAAGTTGTGGACTTCAAGTCAAATGCCAAGCCCTGTCCCCACCTATCTTTGGGGCGAAAGTGGTTCTGGTAAATCACACTTGCTTCAAGCGGTTCATTCGGCATTGCTGGAGAAGGGTGTCTCGGTGGGTTGCCTGGATGCCCAACAGCAAGATCGCCTTGTGTTTGAAGAGTCATGGGGTGCCGTCATGATGGACGATGTTCATTTGTACAACCTAGAGCAACAACAAGTCGCCTTCAATTGGTTTGTCAATGCGCTCACGCCTAAATCTGGCTCGCCTCGATGGGTGTTGGCTGCGGGCATGTTTCCGCCTGCAGATTTGAAGCTGCGCGATGACTTGCGTTCTAGATTGGGTTGGGGGCATGTGTATGCCCTTCAAGTTTTGAGTGATACGGAGCGGCGAGCGGTATTGCGGCAAGAAGCAGACTCCCGAGGACTCTTTTTGAGCGACGAGGTGATGAGTTACATGCTCAGTCGGTTTACCCGCGACTTGAGCAGTTTGATGACGCTTCTTGATCATCTTGATCAATTTGCGCTTCAAACGCAAAGAGCCATCACCATTCCATTGATCAAGTCCATGTTGGAGAACACATGAACTTGGCGCTGTTTGACCTAGACAACACCTTGTTGCCGATTGACTCTGACTACGCTTGGGGTGAATTTACAAATCGAATGGGCTGGAATGATCCTGTTGCATTCAAGGCTAAAAATGATCAGTTTTATGCCGATTACCTCGCGGGTGCTTTGGACATTCACGATTATGTTCGTTTTGCCACGGAGGCTGTGAGGTTGAGGGGGCCAGAAGTTGCGGCCAAAGCCCATGCACAGTTCATGAAAGAAACCATACTGCCGCAGATCAAACCGCAGGCACTTGAGTTGGTGAAAGCGCATCAAGCCGCAGGTGATCACGTCATGATTGTGACGGCAACCAATGAGTTTGTGACCCGTCCTATTGCGCAAGCTTTTGGCGTCCAAGAGCTGATTGCAGTTGAATTGGCACGAGACTCTGAGGGTTGGATCACGGGAGAAATTTCTGGCGTACCGTCTTTCAAAGAAGGCAAGGTGCTCAGAGTCGAGCAATGGTTAAGCGCGCATCAAAAAAATTGGCAAGACGTGCAGATTACTTTTTATTCGGATTCAATCAATGACTTGCCTTTGCTACAACAGGCTCAAATTCCTGTGGCTGTGAATCCAGATACGCGTTTGCGTCAACTTGCGACCGATCGAGGGTGGCGCATACTTCAACTCTTCTCATGATTAAAAAATTCATTCAAAAAATGCTCGGTAAGCCGAGCACAAGTCACGCCGCAACTGACTTTGGCAAGCGTGTCGAAATTCCTGCTTCTGTTCATGGCATTGACCCAAGTTTGGTCGACGACCGCGCACTGAGTGTGGTTCGTACTTTGCAAGATGCTGGGTATGAAGCTTATGTGGTGGGCGGTGCTGTGCGCGATTTGTTGATAGGTTTGCGTCCCAAAGATTTTGACGTTGCAACAGATGCAACACCAGAGGAAGTGAAGGCTTTGTTCAGAAGAGCTTTCATCATTGGCCGTCGTTTTCGCATTGTTCACGTGGTGTATGGCAGAGGCCGCGAACACGAGGTCATTGAAGTTTCAACTTTCCGAGCACATTTGGACAATCGCGCTGCCGAGCAGGTGAAGGGAAATGAGCGAACCAGCAAGTCTGAATTGGCTGGCATGAAGCACGCCGTTGATTCAAGTGGACGTGTTCTGCGCGACAACGTATGGGGACCTCAAGATGAAGACGCAACTCGCCGCGACTTCACAGTCAACGCCATGTACTACGACCCAGAATCACAATACCTGGTCGATTATCACGGTGGCATGCAGGATTCGAATAAAAAAGTCTTGCGCATGATTGGCGATCCTGTTGCGCGGTATCGCGAAGATCCAGTTCGCATCATTCGTGCGGTCAGGTTTGCTGCCAAACTCAGTCAATTGGGTTTCAAGCTTGAAACCAAAACAGCAAAACCCTTGGCCTCTATGCTGGGTTTATTGGCAGATGTGCCTCAAAGTCGCTTGTTCGATGAGATGCTCAAGTTGCTTCAAACGGGCCACGCCTTGGCCTCGATTGAGCAGCTTCAAAAACTCGGTCTTCAAAAGGGCATTTACCCACTGCTCGATGTGGTGGTGGAGCGCGCTGACTCGCCTTTCGTCAAGGCCGCTTTGATCGATACCGATCGAAGGGTCGGTGAGGGTAAGCCGGTAGCGCCTAGTTTCTTATTGGCGTGTGTGCTGTGGGCCGATGTGAAGTTGGGCTGGGATCAGCGCTTGGCCAACCGTGTGCCACCCTTTCCTGCTTTGCAAGAATCGATCGATGAAGTTTTTGAAGCCCGCATCGGCGATGTATCGGGCCGCGGTAAGTTGGCCGCTGACATGCGTGAAATTTGGATGATGCAACCTCGCTTTGACAAGCGCATTGGTAGCACCGCATTCAGTTTGGTAGAGCAAGCGCGTTTTCGGGCCGGTTTCGATTTTCTAAGACTTCGTGCTGAGGTCTCTGAGGTTGAATTGGCGTTGGCAGATTGGTGGCAAGAATTCAGCATGGCTGACGATGCGGCCAGAGAAGATCTCATACAACTGGCCAAGTCCGAAAAATCTACAGGGCCAACATCTGGCGCTGTTAAAAGTCGCCGTGCGCCCAGAAGAAAAAAGCCTGAATCCAATTCCGCTGAACCTGATTGATGGCGCGTGAACTTGTCAATGTTTATGCAGGTTTAGGCGCTAACTTAGGTCATGCGCGTCAATCTATTGATTCTGCAATTTTGGCCTTAGGGAAGTTACCAGAGACATTGCTGGTCGGCCGTTCTTCTTTTTACCAGTCAGCCCCTTTTCAAGCCGATGGACCTGACTACACCAACGCTGTGGTGCACCTGCGAACTCGATTGAATGCCATTGATTTATTGCGTGCTTTTCAGAGCGTGGAAGATCTTGCTGGCCGCGAGCGCCCGTACCGCAATGCACCCCGCACGCTGGACATCGACTTGTTGCTTTATGGCAATGGCAATATTCAGAGTCCTGAACTTCAGGTCCCACACCCTAGGATGCATGAACGGGCTTTTGTCTTATTGCCTCTGAGCGAATTGGCACCGGAATTGGTGACAACTGATGAACTTCGCGGAGTTCAGGATCAAGTCGTCAATCGACTCTAGTTCATCTTCAACGCGGGCTTGTCTTTGGCTTCACAGGCCGTTTGACACGGCCTTAAGGCTTGGTGACTTCGGGTACTTGGCTGATGGCTTTGGCTTGTTCAATCTGGTTCTCAAAGTAGCGCTGAAAACTGAACACAATGCTGGCCATTAATATGGTGGTTCCCAGAAGCAGCGACGTGGCAACACCGAATATCGTCAGCCAGCTAGTCCGCCCAGAAGGGTTTTCAGCGTCTTGATTGAACTTTGAATTCCATTGTTCCATTGACATCAAACCATAAACGATGGCGTTCAATGCGCAGCCGGCAATGTTGAACCCAAGCAAGGGAATGAGTACCCA
>Ga0209400_1001196_pt1 | contig 21501 bp, 18 predicted proteins | sample M_130807_EF_Meta_FD_187313 | JGI IMG/M metagenome (GOLD analysis project Ga0209400, IMG submission 187313) | Freshwater microbial communities from Lake Montjoie, Canada to study carbon cycling - M_130807_EF_MetaG (SPAdes) (version 2) | ecosystem: Environmental > Aquatic > Freshwater > Lake... | reverse complement strand
TCGATGATCGCTACGCTCCTGGACAGCCCCACATGAAAGTGATGTCCACCAAAGGAAATGATGAGCTACCTCCCGAGACCAAAACCGTCGCCGACGCCCTTAAATCCAAAGGCTACGCCACCGCACTGATCGGCATGTGGAACATCGGTCGCGGTCGCGATGGCACACCTGGTTCTCCCACCGGTCGTGGATTCGATATCTATAAGCGTCCCGACGACGTAAATTTCGAAAAGGACGCCTACATGAACTCCAAAGGTCGCTATCTTTCTGACGCTCTCTGCGACGAGGCCCTTTCGTGGATCGACCAAAATAAATCCAAACCTTTCTTCTTATACTACGCCGAACATTCAGTCCACGAACCGTTCGACCCCAAACCTGAACTGCTCGCTAAATATAAATCCAAAACTCCCACAGGTCTCGATAAAGGAATCACTCCCGAATACGCCGCCACTGTTGAAGCGGTCGACACGAGTATTGGACGTATCATGGCCAAACTCGAATCGCTCGGACTCACCAAAGACACCCTTGTTATCTTCACTTCCGATAACGGTGGCTTACCTTACGTCGTTAACCCTCTTCGTGGCAGCAAGGGTCTACTCTACGAAGGCGGAATCCGCGTCCCCGGCGCCATCTCCTGGCCTGGTGTCATTCCTGCCGGCAAAAGTTTCGACGAACCCGTTGCGAGTATCGACTTCATGCCGACCATTCTCGAAGCCACCGGCACGCCCTTACCCAAGAACCAACCCACCGATGGCATTAGCCTGTTAAATCAGGTCAAAACCGGCGCCCCGCTCAAACGCAACGCACTCTATTGGCACTTCCCCTGTTACATCGGCAAAGGAGAACCCATGAGTCTCCTACGTTCGGGTGACTACAAACTCATCCAGAAATTCGCTGGACCAACCTTTGAGCTCTATAACGTGAAAAAAGATCCCAGCGAAGAAACCGATTTAGCGAAAACTGAACCTGCAAAACTTGAGGAACTTAAAAAACTCCTATTCGCATGGCAGAAAGAAACCGGAGCATTCTTAGCGGATCAAAAAAATCCCGCCTACGACCCCACCGCCAAAGAACCCCGCGGTAACAACAAAAAGAAAAAATGAGGTAGGGGCGGCACTGTGTGCCGTCCTTCACTACCCCATGTCCCCGTGTCACCTTGCCAACTTGCCCCCTCACGTGCTGGCAGGCGTCCGTCATTCTAAAATTATATAATAACCCCCTTGCCAAGGGGCGTGCCAAACTGATATGTTCTAGAGTTATATTCTTAGAAAACATCTCACGACGTTAGCTCTAAAGATAACTCACATACCTATACCACACAGCAGATGCCAAACTTACGGCATCTGATTCATCACTCCTTGTTTAAATTTCACTCTACTCACTCAAATGCTCACTCACCTACTCATGGCGACTCAACTTTTTTTGGGCGCTACATCAACCTACAGTCCAAGCGACAATCCGGTCGTTAAACTTAAAGCCGACCCAGTTGAACTAATATCACTACTCAAATCGAAGGCCGAGAAAGGCGATGGTGAAGCTGCGTTTAAACTCCACAAAATATATCTTGAAGAAAAAAATAATGTGGAGTGGCGCTTCTGGTTACAGAAATCAGCTGATTTGAATTACCCTGAAGGTGAATATCTTTCTGGCTTAATTCTGTTTCAAAAAAAATCAGCCACCGACGAAGAAAAAGCCAAAGGACTTAAATATTATTTAAGTGCCGCCGGAAGAGGTAACGCGGACGCCCAAGCGTCACTGGGTGACTGCTATCTATTCGGCGACGCCGTTGAAAAAGATGAAAAGCAGGCACTATACTGGTATCAACTGGCAGCGAAACAAAACCATAGTATCGCTACTAACAATCTTGCGATTTTTCATGATACTGGCCGAGCTGGACTAAAAATTGATAAGTTAGAAGCGTTAAAACTCTACTCCAGGGCCGCATATCTTGGTTCAAGTTATGCCCAAAACACGATGGCTATATCTTACGCCACTGGACCCCTTTTAGAGAAAAATAAAACCGAAGCCTTTGCATGGATGTGGATTGCTGCCGATAATGAGAGTGAAAATGCGTTAGAAAATCTCGAACATCTAGCTGCTAATTTAACTCCAGATCAATACTTCATGGGACGAAAAAGAATTACTGAAATACAAGAACTAATCACCAAGGGTAAATGTGATCAACCTATTGTTCTTAAACATAAGGACTTTAAAAATCCCACTATCGATGAATCAGAACAAGAAGAAATTGAGAAATTTAAATCCAACCTTGTGAAAGCACAAAGTGGAGACGCCCAAGCCCAACTAAAAGTCGCAAAGTCCTACAAATTTGGAGACGGTGTTGAGGAAAACGATAAAGAAGCTTTTTACTGGTTTGAAAAAGCAGCCAAACAAGGTCTTGCCCAAGCCCAATGTAGTTTGGGTATGATCTACGCAATGGGTAATTCATTTGTAAAACCTAACCCACAGGAGTCCATAAAGTGGTTTGAATTAAGTGCGGCCCAAAATGAAGTGGAAGCAATATATTCATTAGGTGTATCCTATCAAAACGGTATTGGCGTTAAGGTGAATGAACAAAAGTTCCTAGAGTACTATAAAAAAGCTGCCGATTTGGGTCACGAAACTGCTCAATCTAACTATGCAAATTATTTCTTAAGTAAGGTCTTGGATAAGAATGGCACCGAAGTCGACAAGGCAACTGCACTCAAATATTTAAAATTGTCCGCTAAGCAAATGCACCGTGAATCGCTTTTAAAACTCGGATTCTACTATTATATCGTAAAGAACGACCCAGTTGAAGGCTTGGCTTGGTTCTGTTTAACTTATAATAGTTTCTGTTATAAACGCGATGCTCTGGAAACTTTTTTACGTGATGCTCCTCGTGAAGTTATTGATAAAGCACAAAAACGTTCAGATCAAATTGCCAAAGAGTTACTGCAGAAAAACTTACCCGATGAGGACAAATAAATAGTTTCAGGGGTACGACTCCGTCACATCCTACTCTCGACTTGTCACCGTATCACCTTACCCCCATGTCCCCTCAATTTATTGCCTTCGGGTTTTCACCATACTGATTCGGACCTTTATCGCCTTCAGCGAATGCCATCCACAAACCATAAAAAGGTATAAACTGAAAGAATCCGGAATTACCACGGTCATGACAGCGCTTGGCATTTTGGGCCAACTTAAACCAAATCAAAGGGATATAACCTAAACCTAATATGCTAGAAGATGAACAAATAATGATACCGAATATAAAGATGAAAGCACCAATCCAAAACTCTGATCTCCTAATTCGGCCTTCAAATGAGAATGGGTTTTAAAACATAGTTTAGGTAGTTGGATTCTTTATACTCAAGATCGCTAGGCTGACAAACTTTTATACTGAGTTATCAGAAGAAACTAAACTTCGGGATGAGTGGAGCCGAACCTAGAGCCTTTAACACGGACCACGCCCCTCGCCGGCCGCCCAAGGCTACCCCTATGGTCCCCCACCCCACACCAAAGGCGAATAGCTCAAAACTTGTATAAATTTATTATAAATTAATCCCATCAAACACTTGCCACCACAAGAGTGTTTTTATAAGAAACCCTCCCCCGTCCAAAACTTTTACCATCAATATGAACTATATTCTGATTATCTTTTGCCTAATTTTCTCGACGGCCTGTGTTTCAAGATCTGACAGCGGCAAAACGAATGCGCCATCAGTCAATTCAAACGAGGTTAGCCCTAATAAAAACACCTCCGTTGCATTAACTAGCAATGAATTTTGTAAATCTGATTATACAACCGTCACGATTCTATCCGGCATTCTACTGGGCATCTTCGTAATTCTATACCGACAAAATAAATTCATCTTAGAAATTAAAGAATTGCGAGATCAGCAACCATCGGCTGTCGCAACCACAGAGACCAAACCACAACCCGAACCAGCATTAACCTCCAACTCATCGGTTGAGCCCGTCAAAAATGAGACCCTAGATGAACTCTCAAAGTCTCTCACTCAAGCGATGAACGAAATATCCAAGAGAGATGCTACCATCAGTAATTTAACTGCCAACGTCACTCGTTCAAATATTCAAAATAATTTAGTCCGCTTAACCCAAACGCTGGATATCGCCTGCCTTATCCAAGCTCGCCTAGCGAGCGGTAAATCGAATGCGAATGAATCCATTGAATTCATTATCGATGACATTAAGTCTGCTCTTACAGATCAAGGTGTCGAATTTTCCGAAATAAAACCCGGAACACGTGTTGCCGATTTAGCTGCCGGTTCGTTCGCTGCTATCTCTGTGGTTGATGCCCCCAATGATTCCCTTAAGGGCACAGTAAAAGAGGTCCGCTCACTTTGTTATTTTGTTAACGAGGAAAATAAAAAGCCACGTTATATCGCAGCCGCCAAGGTCATACTCTACCGAGCCTGATGATCTAGATGTCTCGGTCTACCTACATCACCCTAGGTTCAATTATGTTTATCGGCATAGTTGTAAACGTCCTCCTCTTCATTAAGACCGAGAGTCCAACTGATTCTAATATCTTACGCCTTACACTCGTTGTCCAAATTGGATTCTTCATCTTCAAGCTGTTTCAGTTTTTAAGATTCAAGGGAAATAGTGAGAGTCAGCCCTTACCCAATACTCCCAAAACTAAACCATACAAATTACCCAAATTTGGCCCAATCAATACCAGAGCACGTTATATTCATCAATCAACTGAACCCAAGCGCCGACCATTAAAAAGAGCCCAAGCCTTAAACATTAGCGGCACAAAGACTCAACGTCAGGTTATTTTACCAACTTTACCGTCACTTAGAGTTCCAAGTTCAGGTCGCTCAAACACGCGTACACCTGAGCCCGTTCATACACCTGCACCTAAACCAAAGTCTAGAGGTATAAACATAGGCGATGTCTTACCACCGAACACGTCAAACAGTCGATCCAACCCTAAACCACCCGAAGTAAAGCCAACAAGTGGACCACGAGTTAAATGCCCTAAAAAGTATTCTAATTTCAAAGAAAAGTCTTCGGAACTGCCTGCTAAAATTTCGCTCAGCGACCTCCAAGTTTGCTCAGATATTTTAACCCTTGGATATTACTGTGCTGCAAGCGATGGTTCAATTAGCTCTCAAGAAGACGATTATTTAAAGGCTTGGTCATGGTGTGTTATCGAAAAAACATCTGATAGCGACTCTCATGCATTTCACAAAACCTTGGGGGATATTCAATCTCAAGCCATCATGAATGGTAAGAAAAAACTCAATGTAATAGCCGATCTCGCAGATCGTATTCGTGGAACGGGCGAAAAAAAATTCATCCAGTGTGCCGGCCACCTATGTACAGAAGTTGTTGAGTGCGATGGCCGACTTGAACCCGGAGAATTTTCTACACTTTCAACTGCCCTAAAACACTTAGGGATTCGCAACATCAAAGCACAGGAAATAGCGGAAGAATTACTGTTTAATGATGATGAAATCTCTGAGCTCAAAGATGAACTGGGTATCGATGAATACACGACGTCTTCGGAGCGTGAAAGTATACTTTCGCATGAATGGAGTAAACTCAATGGGCGTACCAATGTTATTACTGACCCCAACCAAAGAGTTGAAATGCAACGCCGTATGTTACTGATACAAAAAATTCGCGATCTTTACCGAGAAATAGAATCAAACTAACTATGTACAAATACCTAGAATCATTCAAAGAAGCACGGGAAGTTGTATTGCCATGCTTATACCTACCCCCTGGCACTGAACTACCCAAAAATAATGGATCACGTACTAAAAGTGACGCGACCAGTGAATCTAAAAAACTAGCACGTAAAAAACTTCGCGTCAGTGCCCTAACCCTACCAGGAGTTGAACGTGCTGTAGCCAAGGCCTGTCGCTTTCTTCGCGTACCTAGGCCCTCCGTCCACGCATTTGTGAGTCCAGAAGCAGGCCGAAATGCCTATTGTATAATGCAAAACGACGAGCCAGTGATTGTTTTTGGCTCGGCCTTGATTGAACTCATGAACGAAGATGAACTTGCATCTATTGCAGGGCATGAGATCGGACACTTTCTCCTACCAGAAGCTCATTTACTCAGCAATCCAGAGACAAAAGATGGGCGCATACACTGTCGTGCAGCAGAAATCACCATGGATCGAATTGGGTTAATTGCCTGCGGCGATTTACATTCAGCCTGTAAAGCTGAAATGAAATTAATGTGTGGACTCAAAGAACCTCACCTCCGCCCCGACGTCACTGCATTTATAAATGAGGCCAGAGAGAATTTTGATGGAACCTACCTCGACGAGGAAGACGCAACACACCCCCCTGCACAACTCAGACTCCGCGCAATTGTCGAATTCGCCAATTCAGACGCATGCCAGAGATCTTGGGGCCTTGAGGGTGGCACCCCAATTGCCAATATAAACCAATCTGTCTCGGCGTTATTAACTCAGCAAATCGATCGGCATATTTTACAAGCCATAACAAAAGACTTAAAAATGGCCAAAGCTTGGCTTTATTGCTTGTGTAGATGTAATGGAATTATTATAGAAAGACATCAATTAAATAGCTTTAATCCCGAAGTAGATGAAGAACACCTCCAAAAAGCCTGGACATCGTTATCGGGTTTCAAAACTGAACAAATCGAAATTCATGCAAGACAACGTTTCACCAGTTCGCTCGAAAAATCAGTCAACAAGGCACCCGATTTAACTAAAAAACTATTTAATTTCATTCAAACCGAGCCATATTTAGAAAAAATAAGAGAAATTATATCATGAATAAAAAAACTTTTAATATAGTATTGGGCATTCTAAGTTTTATAATAATTTTAATTCTGGTACTAACAGATCCCAAATCGTGGATAGCATACTGCTGCTTAGTTATTTTTCTTATATGTCTCATTTATTCGTTATGTAAGATTATATATGAGGAATGGATATTGGTCGATAATCGTATGTACGACTCTCATCACACCAACCCAGACTCAAAATCTACAGGTACAGCTTTAAATATCGACAGTGTCAGTAAACCAGTATCTCAAGTGCCGTCAGAAGACATAAACTCACCAGCAAAAGAGCAAATTATTTCAACAAATCTACCCAAAACGGTCGAACTTAGTGACATAGAAAAAGAATTGGGGTTCGTGCAAAAAATCTCAGATCAAATCGCTGAATTAACCCGGCAAATTAAAATTACCGAAAAGAATAAAACCGACTCGATTACATTGATAAAAGATAAAAACGCCACCCTTGAGGCTGAGAATAAATTACAAGAAAAGGAATTACAGAGCCTACGGGATAAACTACATGTGCATTCAAGCCTTCGAGCTTTAATTAGCATTAAAAAGACATGTGATGATTTATCTCGAACAGCAAAACTTCCTTCTAGCGATGAAACCCTTAAATTTATCATAGATTCCATTAACGACAGATTAAGCGAATTAGACATTCATACTATTGAATTCCCTATTGGCACAAATTTATCAGCCATTCCTAGTGAACAAATTGATACATCGTCACAAGTCGTACCCACTCAGGATGAAGCCCAAAACAACACCATCGCTCGCTCAATCTCACCCTGTTATTATTTAATTAACGACACCAAAAAAATCGTCGTTACCAAGTCTGTTGTCTCTCTGTATAGATTCACCCCACCTTCAATCCAAACACAAATCCCATAATCACAATTATGTCAAAAAAACACATCATAGGTATCGATCTAGGTACCACGACAACACTCGTTGCACGCTTCAATGAAGCTGGTAAATCAGAAATAACCAACAATGCTGAAGGTAGTGCAATCACACCTTCAGTAATTCAACTTGATAGCTCTGGCGATGTGATTGTCGGGACTGAAGCGAAAAAATTCCTAGGTACAGGTGTTACAAATGTGTTTGCCGAATTCAAACGAGACATGGGTACGGACAAGTCCTGGATGTTCAATAATAAGACTATCACACCCATAGAATTAAGCGCCTTATTGCTTAAGAAAGTTGTCGCCGACTATGCTGCTCAATTTGGCCAACCCGATACCGTCGTCATCACCTGGCCCGCGAATTATCGCAATGAGCAACGTGAAGCCACTAAAGAAGCTGCAGCTCGTGCCGGATTAAAAGTGGAATACTTCATCGAAGAACCCACTGCTGCAGCGCTTTACTACGCAACGGACAAACCATTATCGGGTAAATACCTAGTCTACGACTTCGGTGGTGGAACCTTCGACGTTACGCTCATCGAAGCGCAGGGTAATGATATCACTGTCCTCTATCAAGATGGCGTACAGCAATTAGGCGGAAAAGATCTTGATGCTGCTCTGCTTAAAATCATCGGTGAAAAATTCCGCTCAAAAACTGGAGATGAGTTTGATGCAGTAGACTGTAACTTTAGTAAACTCGATATCGAAAGCGCCAAACATACCTTATCAATCAAAGATAAAACTTCAATTCGTCTGGTATCAGGCAAGCATGGCCCGATTGTCATTGATTTAAGTCGTGATGAGTTTGAGGCTGGAATCTCACCGCTTGTGTCACAAGCTGAAATGGCTTGTGAGAACGTGTTAAGATGCGGCAAAGATGATCCATCGCAACACGTCAAGAAATCAGACATCAAAGAGATATTTATGGCTGGTGGTACCTCACGCGTGCCAGCTATGCAGGCATCGGTGGAAAGATTATTTGGCAAAAAGCCCACCGTTAAAAATCCCGATCAAGCGATTGCGCTGGGTGCAGCAATTTATGCTGCTATAAATACCCAAGGCTTAACTGGTCTGCAGAAAGCTGCCGTAGCCGATATTGATGTTTCACTGATTACGCCTCACTTCTTCGGAACAAGAGTCTGGGACAGGGAAACTAATGACCCTTACAATGATACTCTCATTGAAAAAGGTGCAAAGTTGCCGTTCAAAGTCGTTAAGACATACTATACAGGCCAAGATAATCAAACGGGAGTTAACTGTGTTATTACTCAATCAGCTATCGCTGAAGATAACTTGGAATTCGTTACTATAGTCAAGGAAGCGAATCTGCCATTGCCTTCAGGACGCCCTGCAGGCCAACCCATCGAAGTTACTTACGAATATGATATCAATGGTACGATGCAATGTTCCTTTAAAGACGTACAAACAGGACAAATCATCAAGATCGATATTAAGCCTAGTTGATTACAATGGGATTCGTTATTTTTATTATAGTCTTAGCTGTAATCGGAAAGATACTTGAGTTAATTGGTAACGCTGGTAACAAAAATTCCAGCAATGGCGGTTCGTCAGGTCCATCCGACGATGAAATGATATCAGCGATTGCGACGAGTATGACTGTAGGCGCCTATTGCGCATTAGGTGACGGAAACCTAGATAATAGGGAAATCGATACCCTCAGAAGGTGGAAAAATAATTTCGTGAGCGAAATTAAAGTTAGCGTTCGTTCGAGAATCGATACAGCAATGGAAAATGAGATTCGTGCTAGCTTAACCGGGGTCTCAGAGCAACGTCTGCATACAGCTTGTAGCACACTCAAAGAAATCGGAGATCCGTTTAAGACCATGACCATGGGTCTAGCTTTTGAAATCGTTGCTGCTGACCAGAAAATTGAGCCATCTGAAATGGCCTGCCTACATAAAATCGCACGTCTTCTGGATATATCTGACACTAAATTTAAAGATCTTGAGGAGAAACATCTTCGCCCTATTCAACTCAAGGAAGCAACTTCCGGACAATCTAATGCCACAAGCAATGAACAACTTTTAGGTATCAATCCTTCTTGGACCAAAGAGCAAAAACTAGCCAAATTAACCTCAGAGTTTTCAAAGTATAACGCACGCATGCAAACTATACGTAACGACGAACAACGCGCACAGTGTCGCCGTATGCTCGAAATTATTGCTGCCATGCGTGAAGAGCTCACAACTGGCAGAAAGCCTTCTGCGATAAACCAAACACCTTCAGCATCACCATCCAATGCCTCAGGTCCAGTAATACCCGCACCGGTGGCATCTAAAGATGAAAAACTAGTAGGAATTAGTCCAACATCATCACCGCGTGAAAAATTATTGAAACTTGATGAAGAGCAGAATCGATGGGAAACAAGAATGAAAAATAATTTAACGCCTACCGCTTTAGCAAAATGCGAAGAGGCCCTGCAAGCGATTCGTAGACTACGTAATTTGTATACGACTCAAATCTAAGACCTGATTAGATGCTCGTCCAATTGCGCATCTAACCGCCTACGAAAGTTCTGCAGAGATTCGTCACGTTTAATCCATCCATGTTCATAGAGATCGGATAAGCGTAGGTGAATAATACCATAGCCCGCACGACTCAGAACCGCTACCCTATCCCGCTGTAAAAACGGGTAATGATTATTAAGCGTGTAACCAGGCGAGCCATCGATTTCTACGTGAACACCCTTCCCGCTCACTGGATTAATCAATACGAAATCCATTTTCTCCTGCCCACATGCCTTCACCGAGGAATGTAAAGTAATACCTGACTCACTTTGGCCCGGCGTACGTGATTGGATATATCTCGACAATTCAGAAGCTAAGAAGTTCTTCGCCTCACCAATAATCGTATTGGGATTAAACTTTGGGAAACTAAATGCACCCGCAGTCGAGTCGTTGAGATTTAAATAGCGTTTTAGACGTTCAGCATTTTTTGGTTCTTCACCTAAGATTGCCACGGTAAATAAACGCGCACGACTGGTTGCTACATTAAAGCGATTAGGGTTCTCGTAGTGCCCTTTAGCATAACGTGTGCCCACTCCCAAACCAAAGGTAAGTAAAATGATATCTCTTTCATTGCCTTGCATCTCCTCCGGAGTGCCTACGATTAAATCTAATGCCTTAAAGCGACCCATGGTTTGTGAGCGAATTTCGTCCACCTGATCCCGCGTAAAAGAAACCACACCGACAGAGAGTGGTTGATTGGTCTTTTGACCAACGAGCAGACCGCCCGGCACAAATGCCATGCCATTCTCGATATCTGTTAGTATCTTAATTACTCTGTCTACCTCAGCATCCACTATACCAGCCTTGGGTCGACGTGCACCACCAGTAATCTCGACCTTAAATGTGCCCTTGCCGAGATTCTTAGCCGTTTCAGTCATAACCTTAAGCCCACCCCCATCCGAATAAAACTCCTCGCTGGTAAAGCCAGCCAGAGTAGGTCTCGAGCGGAAGTGTTCATCCAACATAACTTGTGGAAGTTGGGCGGAGTACGGACTTCTTAAAATCAAATCTAGAATCGAATGTTCGGTTACTAAAATACTCCGTGTCTTGGCTGTTTCATACGAAACGGTCTCACAATGTCTCTCCCAAGATAAGCGCTCAAAATTTCGATTCAGTGCAAACAGCCCCGCGGCACCGAGTCCGAGCTGACGATCATCCCCCACGACACAAAAACGTGTTCCGCGATAAAAGGCTGGAATCAATTCAGCTATGTTTACCTGGCTAGCTTCATCCACTAAGACCAGATCAAATAAACCAAGTTCAAATGGAAAAACTGTACTTAAGTCTTTAATCTCTGCGGCCCAGATCGGTAACGCCTTCAAGGCATCTGCAACTTTGGTTCGAGCAAAAATCGACTGCAGTCTAGAAGGCTTACGGAAAAAGAATACCTGCTTGAATTGCTGTAAATCAGCGAGGTGTTCGTTTGCCTTTGAAATTCGCACCATCTCAAGCTGCGTTTTAACCAACTCATTACTGAGTTGATCATAATTAGCACGCTTCACGGATAATAGTTTACGTAATTCCTCAATTCTCGGATCCAAACACGAGTCACTTTGGAACAAATCATGAGCAGCATGAAGCGTCTTCACATACGCATCAACTTTTCGAATAATATCGGCTTTTTGATTTTCAGATAAGATCCATTTTCCACCCAACTCATGAGCTGTAAAACTAAGCAATGTTCTTAACTTTAATGCTTTAAATTTAGAAAGTCCTGCACCCTTCATACGCGACTGCTCGATTGTTTGAGCCACATGTTCAATTAAATGGAGGTACTCATCATCAATCACCGTTTTACCTGATAAACTTTGATCTTCAAAATCAGATTTCTGATAATTTTGCGTGTAAAAATCGCGTAGTGGAATTAAACAATTAAGCGCCTCTGCTGAACGAATGGTTCCTTCTAGATAAAAATCAATGGTGTCCTCATGAGCATAGATTTCGGCCAATGATTGCTCCACTTGCTTCCGTAGTCTATCGACGCGCGCATTCAAATCACTAAATACTTTCGTAACCCCCACATGATCTGCCCTTGAAATGAGTTCATCAATTTGTGCCTTCTGTTGCTTTCTTCCTTCGGTATCTGCGACCGCCAAGGAGAGAGCCCCTGGACCCAAAATCTTATCTACTTTTTCCTGTACCACACTCAAAGCAGCTTTTTTGTTGGAGACTAACAGTACTTTTTTACCCAATAAAATCGCAGATACAATCATTGCTGTAATTGTGTGCGATTTACCCGTCCCTGGCGGTCCTTGCACATAGCTAATCTCGGAAGCCCAAGCATCAGCAATCGCTTGCTTCTGAGGCTCCGAAAGTGACATCGGAATCAAAGGCACTACACTGTTATAAATTCTCGATCTTTCATTATCATCCCGTGAAATATCTACATTCGTCTGCTCAATCGAAGAGAGTAACAATTTTGCCAAAACCGGATTTTGTACACCTTCACCACCATGCTCACCATTAGTTTGTTTTATGAGTTTAGTCAGTGCTTGATAAGTGGTCACTTCAGATGGCTTCACGCCCACAAATAAAAACTGACAATTCACAACCTGACCTTGGGCCGCCCCAGCAGTGAGTCTGATTTGTGAAGGCGACGGACAGTCACTTTGTTCAAATTGTAAGTGACTCAGCGCAGGAATTTGTGGGGATAAAATATCATAAACAGCTTTTACCAATGGAGCCCAGTCACTGGGGACACTTTTCATGGTTGCAGCTTCTATAAAAGACTCCGCTTCATTAATCGCCCTAAGTAGCTCCTTGGTAAACAGGACGGGTGACTCGGTTTGGGCAGCCGCGTCACTCACCGTATCTGCACCCGGTATGAGCATCGCAAGTAAATCGTAATTTAACAACGTGTCCTCATGCTCAAATTCAATCTCCCCTACCTCATTTGTCTCAATATCAATGGGCATGATAATGAGTGGGCCCGCTACCTCGCGCTGCTTTCCCTCTAAGGTAATTTTTCCAGCAACGATTCCGTAACCCAGGTAAACCCCAAGGTTTTCTTCTTTGTCGATTTTTTGACGTGCTTGATCGAGCCAGGTTTCCTGAGATAATCCTGCATACTTACTGAGTCCTAATCCATAAATAGAAGGCACCCCAGCAGAAATAGTGCGGTTAAGACAATTCTCGAATCCTCCACGAAAGGATATCTTGCGAGACATATCTCGCAAATATCCAAGATAATCGCTAACACGCATGAGACCTATTAAAGCTTAGTCGACTCAGTGATCACCGCATTTAGGTCTTTAATCGTTCCAGTTAGAGCATCAGTCGAAGCCTTATAAGAATCAATGGCATCCTTGTGTTTTGCAATGATTTCGTAAAGCGCTCCGTAGCTCTTAATCTCAGCTTCGGTGACAGCCCTTATCTCGTCATTAATCTGCGTCGTTGAATTCTTAATCTGGATGTTAGTATTCTTTATCTGTTCAGAGAGTGCCTCTAATTTAAGAATAAACTGCTCAATTTTCTGGATAACTAAAATAAGGCTAACCGTGAGTGACAGAAAAATGGCTAGGAGAATATAGGAGTCGATAGTCATGAAATAAAGGTGGTTTTAATTAAAAAGTAATCAATATTTTAGTTTATTTATATAATAAATCCAAAATCTCCTTGCCCGTAAATATTGATTTTTTTAACGTTTTTTATGGCTAATATTATAGGAATCGACCTCGGCACAAGTACAACCCTGTTAGCCCGCTTTAATGATTCAGGCTCGCTAGAAACTGTCGTTAATGTCGACGGAGACACCGTAACCCCGTCGGTCATTCAAATCGAACCTGACGGACAAGTCATCTACGGTAAAGAAGCGAAGAAATGGCTGGGGCTTGGAAAAGATAATGTATTCTCGGAATTTAAACGCGAGATGGGCAGCTCCACCACATGGGAAGCCAATGGACGAAAATACACGCCCGAGGATCTCAGTGCATTTTTACTCAAGAGCATTTTAACCGAGTATATCGCCCAACACGGCAAGCCCGATACGATTGTCATCAGTTGGCCGGCCAACTTTACGGACAGACAAAAGGTAGCCACCCAAGAGGCAGCACGACGCGCAGGACTTAAAGTTGTAGACTTCATCAACGAGCCGACCGCTGCTGCTCTTTACTACACACACAGCATCAAAAAGAACGGCACCTTTCTCGTATACGATATGGGCGGAGGTACCTTCGATATATCATTAGTCGAAGTCGATGGTCTAAATAAACTAAAGGTAATCTTCTCCGAGGGCATAGATCGACTCGGAGGAGCGGACATGGATAAAGCAGTGCTAGAGATTATTTCGAATAAATTCAAAGAACAAACCGGAGCACCATTCGACCGCGAAGATTGTAACTTCACCCAACTCGATATCGAGGAGCCTAAACACTCGCTTAGCACAAGAGATATAACTTATATTCGGCTAGTATCCAATCTTCACGGCCCACAAAAGATTTCCCTTACAAGGGCTGAGTTTGAAGCCGCCATCAGTCCTATTATTCAAAAAGCAGAGTCGGCCTGCTTAGAAATGCTTAAGACTAATCAAATCGATATTAAATCTATCACCGAAATCTTTATGGTCGGCGGTCCTTCAAGAATTCCCGCACTGCAAGCGAGCGTAGAAAAGATTTTTGGTCGTAAGCCTATGATTCGCGAGCCCGACCATGCAGTTGCGCGAGGTGCCGCAATCTATGCCGCCATTAAAACCGATAAATCTCTTTTAACAAATTTACAGAAAAATGTTATCGGTGAAGCTAAGATAGTCGAAATTACTCCGCATTATTTCGGCATCGCCCTTCACGAGTCCTATTCTGAGGTCGAAATGTTCAATCGTGTATTAATCGATAAAGGACTCCCCGTACCTCACTCGACTGAACGTAAATTCATTATTACAGAGGAGGAAAGTCTCAAGGGAGTTCGACTTATCATCACTCAGGGAAGAAAACTGGAATACGATCTGAAAAAAGTTACCATATTACACGATAAATACATTAAGCTCGGGCCTGGAGCACGGGCCGGACAACAAATTGAAGTAACTTTCTCCTACGACATCAACGGGGTTATGAAATGCACTCTCCTTGAGACTTCAACGCTCACTCGAACCGTGGTTAACCTCCAGGCAGACTAATTTAAATGCACGAAGTTCAACCTAGTAAAAAACAAAAACATATTATTGGTATCGAACTCGGTACACACTCAACACGTGTAGCTCGATTTAATGAGGCGGGCAAAGCCGCGATATGCTATAATTCTGAAGGCTACGATGCTACGCCATCAGTAGTTCAATTCTATAGATCAGGCGGGGTTATGGTAGGCACAGAAGCAAAAAAATTTATCGGTTGTGGAATAGGTAATATTTACGCTGAATTCAGGCGAGAAATGGGGACAGAAAAATCATGGACCCTTGATAATCGTACAATAACACCTATTGAATTAACCGCTATATTACTGAAGAAAGTTATCGCTGACTATACCGCTCAATTCGACCTGCCAGATGTAATCGCGATTACTTGGCCAGCTAACTTCAGAAATGAACAGCGTGAAGCGACCAAAGAAGCAGTAATACAAAGTGGCCTGAATATTAATAATGTCCACTTCATCGAAGAGCCCACTGCAGCTGCACTCTACTACGCAACCGAAAAACCCTTATTCGGAAAGTACCTTATTTATGATTTCGGAGGTGGGACCTTCAACGTTACCCTTATCGAAGCTGCGGGTAATGATATTACTGTCCTCTACCAAGATGGCGTGCAGCAATTAGGCGGAAAAGATCTAGATGCTGCCCTGCTCAAAATAATCGCAGATAAGTTCAATGCAAAGACAGGCATTAAATTCGATTCAATAGACTGTCATTTTAGCAAAGTTGATATCGAATATGCTAAGACCGCACTCTCGATTAAAGATAAAATTCAAATGCGACTAATTTCTGCCAGATGCGGACCCGTAAGGATAGATATAACCCGAAATGAATTTGAAGCGGGGATTTCCCATTTAGTATCACAAGTTGAAATGGCCTGTGAGAATGTCTTAAGATGCGGGAAAGACGACCCTTCCCAGTACGTTGAGAAATCAGACATTAAAGAAATATTTATGTGTGGCGGCACTTCACGCGTACCCGCCATACAAAATTCGGTAGAGAGATTATTCGGAAAAAAACCAACCGTTAAAAATCTCGATCAGGCTATTGCACTAGGTGCTGCAATTTATGCCGCAATTAATACGCCAGGACTATCTGTTTTTCAGGAAGAAGGGTTACCTGATATCGATGTTAAATTGGTTGCGCCCCATTATATCGGAACGACTGTTTTCTCTAATGACGGAAGTGCAAGAAACGAAACTGTCATAGCTAAAGGGACTCCAATACCTTGTAGCGTTGAGCGCATCTACTACACATCAACTGACAACCAAGCCAATATCCAATTTGACGTTACACAATCGGCAGTCGAGGAGTCTAATCCTGATTTTGTAAGCACAATATGGAGTGGTAAATTCACACTGCCACCAGGATGTCGAATAGGTCATCCCGTTAAAACTACTTTTTGTTACGATGCAAATGGCTGTTTTAAATTTAAAATTAACACCACTCGGCCTAACGATGAAGGAGACGGACCAAGCATTACTGTAGATCTAATACCTGCTTAGATTTAGCTCTTTGTGTTAGGTTATTAAAGTTATTATTAGATTAGATATTTAGTTCGAGAATATTATTTAGGCTCACTCCAACCAGAAACAAATTGTTCAGTACTCTCGCTGCGACGATAATTTTTATCATAATTTACTTTTGTCTGAAAAGTTACTGTACCGCGATGTGAATAGTCTCCGTAATACCATGTACTAAAACTAGAATAAGCATTTACACTTTCCGGCTGTCCAAGAATACTGCTCACCTGTGACATAGTCATTCCCAGTTTTATACTCCTCCAGTTCTGATTGTAAGATGAACTATATTGCTGATTACTATAAACTACTTTTTCAACTGGAACTTCTACGTATTTTATAACCTCAACAGGGACCTCTACTTTTTTCTCAACTACCCTGTCAACGTATTGAATCCTAGCAACAGGCACTTCTACCCTCTTCTCAACTACTCGATCAACATACTTAACCTTCTCTACAGGCACCTCCACCTTCTTTTCGACCACGAGATCAACGTACTTAATCTTCTCAACCGGCACCTCTACAATCTTTCGCTCGGGTGGTATAAAAAGATAAGCAATCAGACCTCCGAAGATAAAAATAGAAAAAACTAAAATATAGAAAGCCAGTGGCTTTTTAAAATTAGGGTCGTTTTTGTCTATGAATATCTCACGCATCGCTTATTGAAAATTTTTAAAGATTTAGGTTAATTTAAATATTTTTAATATGGCCCTCGCCAATCTGTAACGACTTCTTCCTTACTCTCGGTTTTGTTATAAGCACTATCGTATTTCACTGTCATAGCAAAAGTTATCATAGTGTCATTAGGGTATTTGCCATAAAACCATTCTGTAGCATCAAGATAGCTTATTACTCTGTCAGGCAGGCCAAGAATATTACTTACTTCAGACTTCGTCATACCCTTCTGTATATATCTCCAATTTTTTTTGTATAATGGCTGTGGGTTTGTCTTTGGCTCACGATACACAATTTTTTCAACCGGCACTTCGACTGTTTTCTCAACTACCCGATCAACATATTGAATCTTCTCAACGGGTACTTCTACCTTCTTTTCGACCACTCGATCGACGTACTTAATCTTCTCGACGGGAACTTGTACAATCTTTTGCTCGGGTGGTATAAATAGATAAGCAATCAGACCTCCGAAGATAAAAATAGAAAAAACTAAAATATAGAAAGCTTTGGGCTTTTTATAATAGGGATCGTTTTTATCTATGAATATCTCTCTCATCGCTTAGTCAGACCTTGGGGACATTTGGTAGTGAATTGAAATTTACCTACCGAAAGGGTTGGTGCAAATTTAAAGAGCAGCCTTATAATACTACAGGCATTTTATAAGAAATTCTCCATAATATACCTTAATTATAGTTGAGTAAGCTATATCCCATAGAGAGTATTGGGCATGGACTGGATCGAGACCCCCGAATCGTCGAGTATCGCTCGGTTCAAATACAGCCAAGCTAATCAAAATCTGGTTGTGCAGTTTAACAACGGCCACACCTACCAATACAGAAACGTACCTGGGCCGGTTTTTAATGCATTTTGTAATGCATCCTCAAAGGGAAGCTTCTTTAATCAGAATATCCAGGGTCGTTATCAATACTCCCCAGTCTAATTTTATGAAAGAAGACACAAACCCCAATCCACACAACCAATCAGATAGCACTAATACTGATTTAAAAAATAAAATTATTATTCCAGGAATAACGGACAGATGGGCTGCAGGAATAGTCGATAATTTTATTCTAGGCATATTACTTTTATTAATTCTTTTCTTCTTTTTTTATTTATCATCCTTGGTAGAACTAGATGATCGCCTGCTACTTACATTTTACATCCTGACTCTAGTAATCATATACTATGGGTATTTCATTATTCAGATGTGCGGAAAAAAAAGAGCCACACTGGGACAATCTTACAGTAAATACAGAATAACTGATTACCCCTCTGGTAAACCCGCGAGTAAAATCCAAATCTGGCTCTGGGTGACCTTTAAATTTATTCCCGAAATTACCTCAGCTTTTTCTGGCGGCTTGGGGTGGACCCTTAAAATTCTATTAGGTCTGCCTGTCTTTATTAAGCCCTACCGCCGCACCGTCTACGATCGCCTAGCCGGCGTAGTGATGCTCAACAACCAAAGTATCATTCATAAAAAATAATGTACGAAATAAGCCCATACGCACCACCAAATCCCACCGGACCCGGAACAACGCCGGAAAATCCCTATAGAACTATTTGCATCCCCGACGCCTATGGCCTGCTTAAGCGCATTCGCTATAACGATAATAATGAACGTAAGAAAATATGTTACGAGAGAATTGGCCCAATTCACTCTCCACAATTTGAAAATCCCATCGACCACTACGCAATCATGGACGCAGAAAGGCGTAAGATCATGGATTTTTACATGTATAGTTACTCTGACCGTCCTCATACGCAAGATGACCTTCCCGGAAACCTCTGGGTCCTAAAACTTGATGAAGATATGCAAAAGATGATGGATAATATGGTCGAATCTAATCCTAAACTTAAAGAATTAATGAACGAGAAGATGCTCTTTCGAGTAAATATGGCACGAATTCAAAGAGGATTACCCCCTCTTGATAAATTACCCCAAAGAGGAAGCTGTTTACTGTTACTATTTGGCCTACTCACTGTAATTTCTTCGGCACTCTATCTAAAAAATAATATATTATAAGTATGGGACTATTTGATTCATTATTCGGACCACCATGGTCTGAGAAAGTAAACCAATACATGCTCAACGAAAATATCCCCATCGAAGAGCGTATACGAATTTGCATCCTAAAACTGCGGCCCACCGCAAGCTATTCTGAAATTGCACAGGGATTACCAGTTACCGAAATTAAAAAACATCTATCAAGATACAGCAACAGCGATGAGCTAGACCATCTTGCCGCAGCAATTTTCATGAGAAAAGGTATGCAAATGCCTATTGTGTTATCAAAAGGTAAAACCGATAAACAATGGACAATGGGGGTGATATCTAACTCCAGTAGGTTGCCGCCTAACGACGAGCTTAAATACCGCAGATTCCAAAATGAAAATATTATCGTCTGGGAACCATTGAATAATCGAGGCGAGAAAATTACCTAGTTTCAATTTTAAAAATAAAATCTAGTACGGTTAATTTATTTCTTTAAGAGTGGGATAATACTATCCGAGACGGCTTTGCCGAGGTAGTCGTAGCCTTCTTCCTTAAAGTGTACGTCCTTGACGTTTTGGTATTCGGCAAGCTTAGGGGTGATGACGGTGAATAGATCATCAACGGCTACGTTATTCTTTTTCATAATCTCAATCGCAGCCTGATTCCGTTCAACTACCGCTGTGGCCGGATTCTTTTTCTTGGTAGGATCATCTGGAATCGGAGTAGTCGTTGCAAAAATAACTTTTGCGCCGGTCGCCTTGAGTCGCGCGACAATCACTTCCAGATTCTTCAAATAGGTCTCCGTCGAGATGGATTTTTGTACATCATGAATTCCAAAATTAAAGTGAATCACATCCCACTTACCCTGACCCAACCAATTATCCAACTTCTCAACTCCATTAACCGATGAACCACAATTGGTGGGCGCGCGGTGCACATTGGCTTTACCAGCCAAGTATTTACGGGTCGATAAAGTGTATCCGCGGGAAACAGAATCACCAATGAGCAACACACGAGGTAAGGCTGGGTCATTTTTAACGTAATCCCACGCGGTAGATTTACCCGCGAGTTTATCTTTCTTATGATAAGGGAGATAAAAGGATCCGAGGTTCGCTTGAAGAACCTTTTCCCAAGCTTGTTCATCAGGAGTGAGTGTTGCGACTAATGCCTGATATTTCTCTTCGAGAACCGCGGCCTGTTTGGCTTTCTTCGCGAGCTCCTCTGGAGTTGGAACTTTTTTGGTCTCTGTCGGAACGTCTAAGGCAGCCGTGGTTACGGGAGCTGCGGGCTGAGTTTGAGCAAAGACAGCAGAGGCACCAAAAAGTAAGGTAAGGAGATAACGCATAGAATGATGGGGTATTTCCAAATTTGCAAAATTCCCCCTAGTGACAACCCCAATTAACCTAGGTACATACCCCTGAGGCATTTCCTGAAGGGGTCAGACACCGTTGTCGTAGTCTGACCCTGTTAACGGGGTCAGGCACCGTGCACGTAGTCTGACCCCTTTTTTCCGGTCTGGGTGGGTCACTTGACAACCCCACCCCCCATTTTGGATAAGGCGAGAGTATGAAACATATCATCATGCTTCCTCTCTATATTCTGATAGCGACCTTCATCATAATTTTCGAGGTCACCATCGATACAGCTTGGGCGATCCGCTGCTTCCTCGTCGGGAGAGACGATTAATCTAAATCGACGGGACAGGTGGGCAAGGTGACATGGGGACACGGAGCAAAGTCAGGACGCGACGCAGTCGCGCCCCTACCCTTAGCCTGAGTATTTTAACTAGGTTATTTTCTAAAAAAAGGGTCAGACACCATCGGCGTAGTCTGACCCCTTTTTTAGAAATCGAAATTAAAGTGTTCGGTGACGAGGCCGATGATGAGGCGGCATTCTTCGAGATCCCATTTGCAGTGTACCGACAGAACTAATTCCCCGTCACCACTCGTGACCTGAATAATCTGATCAAGCACCACCTTTT
>Ga0209400_1001192_pt1 | contig 21563 bp, 19 predicted proteins | sample M_130807_EF_Meta_FD_187313 | JGI IMG/M metagenome (GOLD analysis project Ga0209400, IMG submission 187313) | Freshwater microbial communities from Lake Montjoie, Canada to study carbon cycling - M_130807_EF_MetaG (SPAdes) (version 2) | ecosystem: Environmental > Aquatic > Freshwater > Lake... | reverse complement strand
CCCTATTTGATGCTCTCAACCACTGGGCCACTGATGCAAGCCTGGTATGCCCATGCCTTTCAGGCTACGGGCGCTGACGCCAAGCCCTACCGGCTCTATGCGCTGTCTAATCTCGCTTCGATGATTGCCCTCCTGTCTTACCCCGTGGCCATCGAACCTTTTTTTGCGGTGGGCCTGCAAGCTCAGGGATGGTCTGCCGGCTATGTACTGTTTGTCGTGGCAGCGATCGCCACTGGAATGGTGGTCTATCGCAAAAAATCTAACAGCGTCGTACAAACTCACAGCACAGACGCGCCTGAAGCCCGTCCGAGTCTGCGCGAATGCCTGCTATGGGTCGGCTTGGCAGCCTCAGCCTCGATCTTGCTGTTAACCATGACGCGGCAACTCACCAACGATGTCGCACCCGTGCCCTTTTTATGGGTACTACCGCTGAGTATTTATCTCTTCAGTTTTATCTTGTGTTTTGACGCCCCGCGCTATTACGTGCGCTCGGCTTTTTTGGTCGCCTTACCGCTGTCATTCATTGCACTTGATTTTGTGATGCACCGCAGCATGGGCGTTCCGGTGATGATCGCTCTGATCGCCTTGACGCTGTTTGTCTTTTGTATGGTGTGTCATGGCGAATTAGTGCGACGCAAACCCTCTGTGCGTCATCTCACGCTCTTTTATCTGATGATGTCGATTGGTGGTGCCCTGGGCGGCACCTTCGTCGGATTGATCGCGCCTCTGATTTTCACTGCCTATTTCGAAATGCCGATCGGCTTGTTCATGTGTGCGGCATTGGTCTGCGTGGTGTTATGGAATGGCACGGCAACAAAATGGCGTGTTCTTCTTTTGGTCGCATTACTAGGCTATGGCTGGCGTCTTGCCGACAGCGCCTTTGAAAGCGTCAACGGCTCACGCGTGGTCATGCGTAACTTCTATAGTCAATTACGTATTGAAGACACGCCGCAAGCCGCAACCGGCCCCCAGCATGGAACCCTTCGGAAGATGGTGCATGGCGGTATTGTGCACGGAGAACAATATTTAGATCCAAAACTGCGCCGCACACCAACAGCCTATTATTGCCACCGTTCTGGAATTGGCCTGGCGATTGATAGCCTTGCGCAAACCGCAGCATTAAAAATCGGCGTGGTGGGGCTTGGGGCAGGCACCATGGCCACCTATAGCCGCGCGGGTGATGAGATGCGCATGTACGAGATCAATGAGCAGGTCGTTGAACTCGCACGCAGCGAATTTACATATTTAAGCGATAGCCCCGCCAAGATTGTGACTGTCTTGGGGGATGGGCGTTTGATGCTTGAGCGCGAGACGCCGCAACAGTTCGATCTTTTAGCGATGGACGCGTTTTCAGGGGACTCAATCCCCGCGCACCTGCTCACACTTGAGGCAATGAAGACTTATTTTGGACATTTAAAACCCGATGGCATGCTGGCTATACACATCACCAATCATTATTTGGATCTTGAACCGGTGGTCGCAGCAGCAGCGCAGCACTTTGGCAAGGTTGCCATCGCTTTTAATTTGCAACCCGACCCAAAAGATGAGTTTTGCCGCCACTCAGTGTGGGTGCTGCTTATGTCACCCGAGCGCGCCGCGAACCTACCCGTGGCACTCAAGGCTGGAAAGATTCTCAACCCGTCAGCCAACTTTAAAGCTTGGACAGATAGCTTTTCAAATCTCTTAGGGATTTTAAAATAGGAACAGAAAAATATTTTAAATGGGATTTTGACGATATTTTAGCGGTTGTTAGATGTTTTTAAATGTATATTGCAACATTGTCTTGTAAAATTTATATAAATTACGGCATTTACATTTAAAAACTCATTATCTAGCGTCGAGATCCCCAATGAAGCTCTTAGATCAACTCAATCGTCCACGCTACCTGACAAAAGCGCTTGCCGCCGCCAATAATCTGGTCTCTGCGCGCGGTGAAGCCAACGGCTCGAGCATGGCGCAAGAGCTGATCGGCCAATATCAGCTACTCGACGAAACGCAACGGACGGTGTTTTACACTGCCTTGGCTGAAAAATTTAGTCCAAATCCTGAAGCGGTCATGTTAGCTGCACAAACCTATGCAAAAGATCCTTCGGCAAAAAATCTCATTGGCTTAACCAAGGCCACTGAGTCCCCACGTCAAGAGTTATTTCGGCGTATGAATCGCGCCCCCGGCGGCACCAAGGCGGCGCTCGCGATGCGCCGCGAGCTTTTAAAACTATTAGACAAGCGGCCAGATCTGGCCGCGTTGGATTACGACATTCGACACTTACTGTCGTCGTGGTTCAACCCCGGTTTTTTAAAAATGCATCAGGTTGATTGGCGCTCACCGGCTCATGTGCTTGAAAAAATCATTCACCACGAGGCTGTACATGCGATCGATGGCTGGGATGACCTGCGCAGACGCTTACAGCCCGATCGCCGTTGTTTTGCTTTTTTTCATCAACAGCTTCCAGATGAGCCCTTGATTTTTGTTGAGGTTGCCCTGCTCTCAGACATCCCAGCTGCGATTGGCCCCTTGGTCGACAAGAAGTCATTGCCCTCAACCAACAAAAAACCAAAAGTTGCGGTGTTTTATTCGATCAGCAACTGTGAGTCTGGCTTACGTGGGGTGTCACTCGGTAACTTTCTGATCAAGCGCGTTGCCGAGCATCTTAAAACCGAGCTACCAAGCTTAAACACCTTCGTCACCCTCTCGCCTATCCCCGGCTTCATCGACTGGTTAACACGTGGGCCTCAGTTAAATCAAGTCGACTTACCTCTCACCACCCGCACGCACCTTGAGCAAGCACTTGAGGCGCTCAACTTAGTGAACAAAACATGGGTGCAACGCTTAAACGACGGCTGGACCCCAGATAAAAGCCCCGCCAAAGAGCGCGAGGCACTGACCTCTTTGTGCGCCATCTATTTAGTCTATTTTGCGACCCGTCGAGAAGGCAGCCCTGTCGCCAAATTTCACCTAGGCAATGGCGCAGAGTTACACCGCTTAAACTGGGCTGCAGATTTATCCAAAAAGGGTCTAAGAGAATCAGCCGGTTTAATGGTAAATTATCTTTACAATCTTGATGCAGTTGAAGAAAATCACGGGCATTTCGCGCAAGGTCAGGTGGTATACGCCCGCTCGGTAAAAAAATTAATTTAAAAAAGAAATATGAGCAATCTCATTGCATTGATTGTTGGCTTGCTGCTGCTAGTCAGCAATCCCACAAAGACCGAGTTCGAGGGCTTTGTCAGCAACCAAATCACCGCAAACATGCCTAGCAAAAATCAGCCAGGTGATCGTTTTACGAACCAGTTAGTGGGCGGCCTGGTATCCAAGCTGGCTTCTGAAGCCACGCAGCGTGACAACTACTACTTGCTGTCTGTGTATACGGTTGATTTGGCGATGTTGCGCTTGTTTAAACCCGAGTTACCGCCCACGGTCAAAATTATCGGGATTGGGGGGCAGTTCATCCCGATCACCGACAATCAGATTTTTAAAAAATCTCTTTGATCTTTGAGCTCAGAGCCTCAAGCCTGGATCTTGCACCTTGCACCTTGAATCTTGCATCTTGCATCTTGCATCTTGCATCTTGAATCTTGCATCTTGAATCTTGAATCTTGGCAATTACGGCTTGGCCACCCAGCCACCGCCAAGAGCCTTAAACAGATCCACACTGGCTTGCAGGCGAGCCGACCGGTTAATCACGAAGGCTAAGCTCGCCTCATTGGCAACCCGTTGCGATTCAAGCACGTTCAAAAAATCAACGTAGCCCGCCGCGTAACGTAGCGCGGCCAACTCTTGCGCCTTGGTCGAGGCCTGTACCTGTTGCTGCAAGTACTGCTCAGTCTGCAAGGTCTGTTGCACAGAGATCAAGGCATCGCTGACTTCACCGAACGCGTTACGAACAACCTTGACATAACCACCTAACGCCTCTTGTTGTTGCGCCTTTGCATACTCTAAGCGCCCCTGTAACAGGCCGCCTGAAAAAATGGGCTGCAACAAACCAATTCCGGCTGACCAAACGGAGCTTTGGTCCGTCAAGAAAGAACTAAACGCCACACTTTGTGCGCCAAACAACCCCACCAGAGAAAAGGTTGGAAACAACCCCGCGGTCGCGACCCCAACCCGTGCATTTGCTGCCCTTAAGTCTTGTTCAGCACGATTCACATCTGGTCGACTTTCTACAACAGTCGAGGGCAGCCCCTCAGGTGGTAAAGGCGGCGCAGGCAATTGACGCACATCACCCGCAGCAATCGTTAAATCAAGCTTGCCGGTCAATACGCCTAATTGACTTTGCGCAATCGCGCGTTGACGAGTGACTTCAGACAAGCTAGCTTGCGAGGCCGCCAACGCTGCTTTTCCTTGGTTGACATCAATTGGTGAAACTAAACCGCCTTGCAATTTTGCTTCAGCCACTTTGACTGATTCAGTACGCGTACGAACCGAATCTTTCAGCACCGCCATCTGCGCGTCAAGCGAACGTAAACGTAAATACAGATTCGACACCAGCGCCGCAACCGTTAGGCTGATGCTATCTTTTTCATACTGGCTGGCAGTTGCCACTGCAGTTGCCGACTCGATATTACGACGCACCCGCCCCCAGACGTCTAGCTCATAGGATGTGAGCAAACCGACCTGCGAGGTATTGGCCTGCACGCCAACGCCCGACACCGAAACCGACGGCCCCGACGTGGCACGCGTGCCACTCGCCGTCAAATTCAAAGTCGGATACAAGGCAGCACCCGCTTGCACTGCCAGCGACTCAGTCATGCGAATACGAGCCAACGCGATCTGAATATCGGCATTATCCTGCCTCGCCACCTGCACCAGTTGATTCAGCGTTGCGTCACCGAAAAGAGTCCACCACTGCGCATTGACCGGCGATTGCACCGCACCGCCCGTGGACGCAGGTGTGGCTGCAATCGCAGATGCAGATTTTGCCGCACCCAATTCAGGCGCGTTATACCGAGCAGGCAAAGTAAGGTCTGGGCGCTGATAATCAGGTCCAAGCAAGCACCCCGACAGCGATAGCGAAACCACAGTCATCAGCAGCGAACACCGGGCGACGCGCTGCCAAGACATCGCGGCCAAGCTGCCTGCAAAGACATTATCTTTAGGCATTTCAGACGCTGCTGTCTTGCGCAATTGCAACATACGATTGGTCGTCAAAACAGGCTTCAAGATTTTTCACCCGTAGTTGAGGCAGGCGCGTCAGCGCCCGCTTGTGCGGGGTCAGGCGCGGGCGCCTGCTTAGCCTGCCTGCGCGACATCCAGGTAAAAAACATCGGGACAAAAATTGTGGCAATAAAAGTTGATGCCAGCATGCCACCAAATACCCCTGTACCCATCGAACGGCGAGCCGCCGCACCAGCGCCCGATGAAATCACTAGCGGAAACACCCCCAAAATAAACGCCAGCGACGTCATCACAATCGGTCGAAATCTTTGCCGCGCTGCCGTCAGGGCTGCGTCGATGTTGCTCATGCCCTGCTGTCGCTTTTGCGAGGCAAACTCGACGATCAAAATGGCATTTTTTGCCGACAACCCAACTAGCACCACCAACCCAATCTGAAAGTAAATATCATTGGGCATGCCGCGCACCCACACCGCCAGCAAGGCCCCAAAGAACGCAAAGGGCACAGCGAGCAGCACCGCCAGCGGTAACGACCAACGCTCATACTGCGCGGCCAAAATCAAAAACACCATCAAGATGCCAAACACAAAGGCCACGGCTGAAGTGGTACCCGTACGAATTTGCTGATACGCCTGACCCGCCCACGCCAACTCATAGCCTGGCGGTAACGACGCATTCGCGACGTCTTGCACCAACTGAATTGCCTCTCCCGAGCTCACGCCAGGTATGGCATTGCCAAGCACCTTCGCGGCTAAAAATCCGTTAAAGCGTTCGAGCTGTTCAGGCCCGACGATTTGCGTCACTTGAATCAACGCCGACACAGGCACCATACTGCCGTTATCAGCGCGCACATAGATCTGCCCTAGATCGGTTGGCTGGGCGCGATATTGCGCATCAGCTTGCAACTGCACCCGATAGGTTCGACCACTTAAGTTGAAATCATTGACATACAAGGTACCCATCGTTGCTTGCAGGCTTAGATACACGTCAGAAATTGGGATTCCTAATGACAACGCCTTGGCTTCATCCACCTCGACATACAACTGCGGCGCGGTCGGCCTGAAAAAGGTATTGATGCCCGTGAGCTTAGGCTGCTTTCTTAAAGCCTCGGTAAAGCTCGTGATCACCTCGGCTAATTGTTGCGGTGAGGGCTGTACTTTAGACTGCACGTAAAACTCAAAACCACCCGCTGATCCCAGGCCTCGGATCGGTGGCGGATTAAAGACGAGTGCCATACCATCTGGCATGCCCATGCCTAGCCCAGTAAATTTTTTGGCGAGTTGTTCAGCGCTTTCTGTACGCTGATCCCAGTCTTTGAGCGGGATAAAAATAGTGCCAGCATTTGTCTTAAGACCGCCACCAATAATGTCATTACCGGCGATCACAAAGACGCGGGCCACACTCGGGTCTTGCACAACTTTTTCTTGAAAAGACTCGCCCGCTTTTTGGGTGCGTTGCAGGCTGGCGCCGTCAGGCAACACTAACGCACTGATCAAATAACCTTGATCTTCGGCCGGCACAAAGCCGCCGGGCACCAATCTGAACAACACAACCGAGGCCACAATCACGCTGGCAAACACCGATGCACCCAGAATACGATGATGCAGGGTTTTATCGACCAACTTGGCATAGGCCTCGGTCAGCGAACCAAACGCATTATTAAACCATCTAAAAATTTTAGGCTGAGTATGATTCGGCTTGAGCAACGCACCGCACAAGGCTGGCGTCAGCGTCAGGGCGACTACGCCTGACAGCACTACCGAGAGCGCCACGGTGACGGCAAACTGTTGGTACAACTTGCCCGCAATCCCCCCTAAAAATGCAACGGGGATAAACACGGCAGACAGGACCAGCACAATGGCGACAACGGCCCCAGACACCTCTCGCATCGCCTCTTCTGCCGCGTCTTTTGGCGCCAAATTGCGCTCGGCCATCAAACGCTCAACGTTTTCAAGTACAACAATGGCATCGTCGACCACAATACCAATCGACAGCACCATCGCAAACAACGTTAAGGTATTCACCGAAAAGCCAAAGACCCACAAACCAGCGAAGGTGCCAATTAAAGACACTGGTACAGCAATCAGGGGGATCACCGTTGCGCGCCAGTTCTGTAAAAACAAATACACCACTAAAGCCACCAGCAACATCGCCTCAATGAGCGTAATCACCACTTCTTTAATTGAGGCATCTACAAATTTTGTCGTATCAAAAGGGATGACATAGTCAACGCCTGGCGGGAACTTCTTTTTGATCACTTCCATGGTGGTACGCACACGCTCAGCCACATCCAAGGCATTCGCACCCGACTGCAAGAAAATCGCCACAAGCGCTGTAGGTTTACCCACCAAGGTTGTGAACGCGTCGTAGTTCGCGGCATCAAGCTCGATGCGGGCAACATCCTTTAAACGCAACACGCCGCTTGGCCCACTCGACCGAATCACAATATCGCCAAATTGCTCGGGAGTCACCAACCGACCTTTTGCCGTGACGGTGTACACCAATTGTTGACCTTGCGGTGCGGGCTCTTGCCCAATTTTTCCGGCAACGTTTTGTTTGTTTTGCGACGACACTGCGCTCGCGATATCGGTCGTGGTCACCCCGAGTTGCGCCATGCGATCGGGCTGCAGCCAGATCCGCATCGAATAGTCTTTAGCCCCTAAAATTTGAGCGTCACCCACCCCGGGCAAACGCTTAAGTTCGTCGAGCACATTCATCAAGGCGTAATTCGACAAATACAACGACGAAAACTCATTGGTGGGCGCCGTGAGTGCGGTGACCAACAAAATATCGTTTGAACGCTTTTGCGCTGTGACGCCAAATTGACGCACGATGTCAGGCAAACGCGGCTCAGCGATCTTGACGCGGTTATTGACGTTCACCGTCGCAATATCAACGTTGGTGCCCACTTCAAAAGTTGCTGTGATCGTCAGCGTGCCATTTGATTGCGCTGTCGAGTTGAAATACAGCAAATTCTCAACACCCGAGAGCTGCTCTTCAATCGGCCCCGCGACCGTGCGCGTTAAGGTTTCAGTCGAAGCACCGGGGTAGTTTGCCGTGATGATGACCGTGGGTGGCGCGATCGCTGGATACTGAGCAATGGGTAAGCCACGCGCTGCCATTAACCCTGCAATCACAATCGTGATCGAAATCACCCATGAAAAAATCGGGCGATGAATAAAAAAACTGGATAAGCTCATTTGCCCGCTCTGGCATTGGCCGCAGTGGTTGTTGTATCAAGCGGGATCACAGTCGGTGCGACAACGGCGCCTGGTCGAATCTTAATGATCTGATTGACCACCACGCGATCACCCGGCTTTAAGCCCGACTGCACAATCCAGTTTTTACCCAACCAAGTACCCATTTTCAAAGGCGTTGGCACGACCTTATTGTCGGCTCCGATCGTCCACACCATAAAACCACGCTCGTTTTGAATGACGGCAGCCTGAGGCACAAGATAGACGTTTTCTTGCTTGCCTGTTGTCAGGCGTATCTTCAAAAACTGACCGGGCAAAATCTGGTTGCTTGGGTTTAGAAACTCAGCACGCATTTGCTGTGTGCCCAATTTAGGATCAATAAACATCGATAAGAAATTTAGTTTGCCCGGCTGGTCGTAGACATTACCATTGGGCAGAATGAGCTCGACCTCAGTCTGTTGTGCAGGATCAAGGCGTCCGCCTGGTAACTGCGAGGTGTCACTCGCAGAGAGACCAAAACGTACCCAGATCGGATTGATTTGATAAATTGAAGTGAGCAAGCTGCCATCGATTGCCGTCGTGATCAGGCTGCCCTCTGAGCGCAGTGCACGGCCCGAGATGCCAGAAACCGGCGCCGTCACTGTGGCCCATGACAGATTCAGCTGGATTGTTTTGAGATTGGCTTGCGCGACTTCGTTGGCCGAGGTGGCATCGTCAAACTCTTTACGGCTCACGGCCTGCTGGCTAAACAAGCCTTTGAGTCGCGCCGCTTCGCGCGCTGTTTGTTTGGCGCGCGCCTGAGACTCATCAAGCGCGTTCTTGAAGGACTCGGGATCAAGCTGAAACAAGGGCTGGCCCGCGGTGACTGCGCTGCCTTCTTCGTACAGGCGTTTGACCAAAATACCGCCGACGCGTGCACGCACCTCGGTCTCTTTGGCACCTTCGGCTTGAGCGGTAATTTCGAGAATATTGGGTAGTGTGGTGGGTGTGGCTTCGATGACTGACACGGGCAGCGCTGGAGGGGCGCCGGCGCCCCCCTGCGCGAAAGCGGTGGCGCTCAGCAATACAGACACCGCCGCGAGCCCGAATACCCTGCTGAATTGGTGTGCATGCGCCCGAATCGCGAACAAGATGCGAGGCGACGAGGGCCAGCCACGCAAGGGATGGTCGTTCACTAATTTGACCCCGCGCAGATTATTCTTCGTGCAGACCGCCTGGCTCATGGCACTTTCCTAAACTTGTATAGCCTTCCATTCTATACGGGTTAACCCATAGGCGTATAAAAGCCTCCGAGTCTGCTTGGGCGATCTGACGCTGAGGCACGGCAACCATTGGCTACAGAGGCGAAATCCTAGGCCTAGGAAAAGGAATTCCTGAGCATTACAGGTAATCTCTGGTCTATATAACTGGCCTATATAACTGGCCTACATCTCTGGTTTATGTCTCTGGCCTAGGTCAGCTGCCGGCAAATTTCAGCGGTCACTTCAGAGCACGAAGCCAAACCACCCAAATCGCGTGGGATTGCCTTGCCACCGGCCAAGGTCGCCTCGACGGCGCGCTCGATACGTTCTGCAGCGGTGATGAGGCTTGCGTCGTTATGTCGATCACCTAACCAGCGCAACATAAATGAGCCTGACAAAATCGTTGCCAAGGGGCTCGCGATATTTTGGCCTGCAATATCTGGCGCCGAGCCGTGCGCGCCCTGAAACAAGCCGTGGTTGTCACCAAGCTCGCCAGAGGGCGCAATCCCCATGCCACCTACGGTCGCCGCACCCAGATCCGAAATAATGTCACCAAACATGTTTTCGGCAACGATCACGTCATAGAACTCAGGTCGCTTGACCAAGTGCACTGTAATCGCATCGACATAAGCGTAATCAATCGCCACATCGGGATAGTCTTGGGCGACTTCATCGCATACTGATCTAAAGAAAGCATAACTGCGCAAAATATTGGCTTTATCGCACACCGTCATACGACGCACGCCGTCAGACGGGGCCCCGTTGCGCTTAAGCGATAACTCAAAGGCAAACTTGGCGATCCGCGAAACGCCCTTGCGGGTGAGCACCAAGGTGTCGGTGGCAACCTCACCACGCAACAGCACGCCCGCGCCCCGACTCGCATAAAGGCCTTCAGTGTTTTCGCGCACGATGATGTAATCGATATCGCCTGACTGCCGATTTTTGAGTGGCGAAAAATCAGCCTGATATAAACGAATCGGCCGCACATTGGCATAGAGATCAAGCTTGAAACGCAATTGCAGGTGCAAGTCGTTGCCTACCTCTGTACCGTCGGGGTAAGTCACGCTTGGCAAGCCTGCCGCCCCATGCAAAATCGCGTGCGATGTATTGCAGGCATCAAAGGTCTCTTGAGGCAACACCTGGCCCGTTTTGACGTAATGCGATGCCCCGCCCGGAAACTGATTGAAAGACAGTAGATTTGAGCCAAGCGCCTCTTTTAAGACGGTGACCGTTGCTGCGCAAACCTCGGGGCCAATGCCATCGCCTTCGATGGTTGCAATGTCGTACGTTGCCATGCGTTCTCCTGAAATCCGCAGTTATGCACCAAAATGGTTCAATTATTTTTTTATAGGTGTCTGTTTTAAAGAATCAAACTAAACATGCACCAACCTCGTACTAAGTCGAGTTAAGATACGCCGTCAATTTTCACGGTTTTGATGCACGGTACTGTTTGAATCAAGCAGAACCGATACCTTAACAGTATCGCTTGAAAATTGAACGCCTCAGACAGGCGATTTTTTGACTCGGAGCCAAAATGGACAGTATAAAAACAGGTGTCGATGCGCTATTTATTTTATTAGGCGCCATCATGATTTTGGCGATGCACGCCGGTTTTGCGTTTTTAGAGCTTGGTACGGTACGTGAAAAAAATCAAGTCAACGCGCTGGTCAAGATTCTGGTCGATTTTTCAGTCTCAACCATCGCCTACTTTTTTATCGGCTACTCGATCGCCTACGGCACCAACTTTTTTATGGGCGCCGAAGAGCTCGCCGCAAAAAGTGGCTTCGAACTGGTCAAATTTTTCTTTTTATTGACCTTCGCGGCAGCCATCCCAGCGATCGTATCGGGTGGTATTGCCGAGCGTGCAAAGTTCAACCCTCAACTCTTAGCCACCTTTTTGCTCGTGGGCTTTATCTATCCATTTTTTGAGGGCATGGTCTGGAACCCTGAACATCCCTTCGGCTTCCAAGCTTGGGTGAAGAGTTTTAGCGGTGAAGAGTTCCACGATTTCGCAGGCTCAGTGGTCGTCCACGCCGTTGGTGGTTGGATCGCCTTGCCGGCGATTTTGTTACTGGGCGCACGCCAGGGCCGCTATCGTAAAGACGGCCGTATGTCCGCACACCCACCCTCTAACGTGCCCTTTTTGGCCTTAGGCGCTTGGATACTCACAGTGGGTTGGTTTGGCTTTAACGTCATGAGCGCGCAAACCATCGACAAAATTAGCGGCCTGGTCGCCATGAACTCTTTAATGGCCATGGCCGGCGGTACCCTAGCTGGTTGGTTCTTTGGCAAAAACGATGCGGGCTTTAGCTATAACGGCCCCTTGGCAGGCTTGGTGGCTGTGTGCGCTGGTTCTGACTTAATGCACCCACTCGGTGCGCTGGTGGTCGGCTTAGTGGCGGGTGCACTGTTTGTGTTGGTCTTTACGCTTGAGCAAAACCGCTGGAAAATCGACGATGTGCTTGGCGTGTGGCCGCTACACGGTTTGTGCGGAGTGTGGGGTGGTATCGCCGCGGGTATCTTTGGGCAAAAAGCCTTGGGCGGTCTGGGTGGCGTCAGTTTGTCAGCGCAGCTGATTGGCACTGGCTTAGGCGTTGGCATTGCGTTGATCGGTGGCTTTATTGTGTACGGCTTAATCAAAATCACGCTTGGGCTGCGCATGGATCCAGAGGACGAACACGCTGGCGCTGATCTAAGTATCCATCACGTGTCAGCCACACCTAAGTCTGAAAACTCTTGGTGATATTGACATGACCCCCGGCCTAAAGTCCAAGGCTTTTCGCGCAATCCGGTAATATCAAAGCTCATTATTGTTTGAACTTCTGCCGAGGGTCGTTTCGCCGTGAAAAAAACTGTCAAGATTGATTATGTGTCAGACATCGCCTGTCCCTGGTGCGCGGTTGGCCTAGGCGCGCTTGAGCAGGCGCTTAAAAATATCAACGGCGAATTTGACGTCGAGATTCACTTTCAGCCTTTTGAACTCAATCCGCATATGCCGGAAGGCGGCCAGGATGTCATCGAACATTTGACTGAAAAGTACGGCATGCCTGAGGCGCAAATTCGGGTCAATCAAAAAAACATTCGCGATCGTGCCGCCGCAGTTGGTTTTGCCTTTCACCCCGAGGGTCGCAAGCACGTCTACAACACGTTTAATGCGCACCGTTTGCTACATTGGGCCGAGGTTGAGCTTGACTTGCAAGCCCAATATCGCCTCAAGCGCGAATTACTAGGCACCTATTTCACCTTAGCCGTGAGCCTGGATGATCACAACAATCTGATCGATGCCGTCAAACGCGCCGGCTTGGATACCGTGCGTGCGCAAGAGGTCTTAAGTCAAAACTTATTCAACGCCGAAGTGCGTGCTCGTCAACAAAAATATACTGGCCTGGGGATCAGCTCAGTGCCCTCGGTGATCATCAATGATCAATACCTGCTGCAAGGTGCGCAACCTGCTGAAGCCTTTGAACAAGCCCTGCGCCAGGTCGCCGCGCAGACCACGTAGTGGCCGTTACATCTCGAAATATTCTGTAACTATTTGATAGAGATTCTTTAACACCCCCCTCATAAAATTGAGTATTAGAGGGTGTGCCTATGCCAACAATTAGTTCGTTTTACGGTATTTCAATACGCATGTTTTTTAATGATCATGTGCCGCCTCATTTTCATGTCGAATACGCTGAATTTAAAGCAACTGTCGATATACTAGAATTAACAATTTCCAGCGGTAAACTACCTCGCAGAGCACAAGAACTCGTTTTGGACTGGGCAGAGTTACATCAGAACGAGCTTTTAATAGACTGGCACTTATGCACCGCAAAGCAACAGCCGAATCCGATCAACCCCTTAGTATGAGAGCAAGATGCCTTGGGATGTCGTTGACTTAAAAATAATCGCGCCGCTTGCAATGCTTGTGCGCTTTTCAGATGGCACCTCGGGCGAGGTGCGTTTTGAAGCCAGTCATCTGACCGGGGTCTTTTCTGCACTAAAAGACTTTAATTTTTTTAATCAGGCCTTTATCGACAGCGGAGCGGTCGCTTGGCCCGACAATATCGATCTCGCTCCAGACGCCATGTACAACGAGATCAAGGCGAACGGTGTCTGGGTCTTACGCTAGCAAGACCTCTTGGGTCATCCGTTCGCGTAAGCGATCCATAAATCCCAGGCATTCTTCCAACTGACTAATCTCGATAAATTCGTTGGGCTTGTGCGCGACGGCAATATCGCCGGGGCCGATCACCACGCAGGGGATCCCTGCATGATTAAGCCAACCGGCATCGGTGGCAAACGACACGCGGCCTAACAGGTTGTTACGCGCCAAGGCTTTACCCAAATACGAGATGGGGGCTTCGTGGTCGGTCGACAAAGGCGCTGAATTCGAAATCGTTTCAAACTCAATATCTGCCTGGGCAGAAATTTTGCGCATCTCTGTTTTCAACACTTCAGCGTAATCGTGAACTTGTTTGATCAGCTCGTCGGCGTTGCCTTGTGGCAAGGTCCGGCAATCAAAAATAAATTCACAATCTTTTGCCACAATATTTGGCGCAGTGCCGCCTTTGATCACGCCCGTTTGCATGGTGGTATGCGGCGTTTGAAACAAGGGATCAAACGGCCCATTCGTTTGCAGTTGCACCGACATCGAGCGAATTTTTTCAATCAAGCGGCCAGCATATTCAATCGCATTGACGGCTTCGGGCACCATTGAAGAATGGGCTTCTAAGCCACGCACGCGGCAACGTGTCACGCGCATGCCTTTGTGGCCTGTCATGACCTGCATACGTGTCGGCTCGCCGACAAAGCAACCGGCCGGATGGATATTGGCAGCCGCCAAATCACGAATCAGCGTTTGCACCCCAATGCAGCCAACCTCTTCGTCGTAGGTCAAACCGATATGCAAGGGCTGTTTGAGCTCGCTATGCATATAGGCCGGCAACATCGCGAGCGAAGCTGCGATAAAGCCTTTCATGTCGACCGCACCGCGGCCGTAAATGCGGCCGTCAGCAATATGCGCTTTAAACGGATCGGTATCCCAGGCTTGCCCGTCAACCGGCACCACATCGGTATGGCCGCATAACACAATGCCGCGCGTTTTTTGATCGCCTAAGGTGGCAAATAAATTGGCCTTGCGCTTTTCGGCATCGTAAGACAGGCGTGTAGCAAGACCTAAACCTTTTAAATGATCGCGCACAAACTCAATGAGCCCTAAGTTTGATTCGCGACTGGTCGTGTCAAACGCTACCAGAGTTTTGATCAGTTCAATCGTATTTGATAGTGTGGTCGAGGTCGTCATGTGTTGCTCAGTGTATTTAGGGCTTGTTCAAAAAGTCGGGCTTAGTTTCAAAAACCTACTGCGGCCTAAATTCATTGGCCAGGGTGTACTCATCTGTGCGGGGCGTGTACACCACGCCTTTTTTTGTCGCCCAGGTATTAATCTGATGATGTATCGGTACGATCCCCACGTCTTGAAGCGATAAAATCGTAGCCTCTTGCAGCAAGGCCTCACGCTGCTTATCATCGATCGTACTCATCGCCGTTGCCAGCACAGCATCCATCTTGGGATTCGAATAGCGACCCCAGTTAAATGTGCCTAAGCCCTTATCAGGCTGATTGGTCGCCACCAAGGGGCGCAGAGCCGAAGACGATTCGCCGGTTGACGCGCCCCAACCCAACATCGTCATCGAATACTCAAGCTTACTCGCACGACCTAAATAGACAGCCATTGGCATGGTTTGAATTTTTGTCACAATGCCTGCGCGAGTCAGCATTTGTGCCACGGCCTGCGCGATTTGATCGTCATTCACATAACGATTATTCGGTGCGTGTAGCGTTAAGGCGAATCCGTCCGGGTAACCGGCCTCGGCTAACAACGCCTTAGCTGCGGCAACATCGTATTTTTCAGGTGTTAAGGAAGGGGCATGGCCAAACATAGGCGCCGGCACAAGGTTGTTACTGGGCAAGGAAAGGCCTTCCATGACACGCGCTTTGATCGCTTCGCGATCAATCGCTTTAGAGATGGCTTGACGAACCTTTAAGTCTTTAAAGGGATTCTTCGCAAGAGGTGTACCGTCTTTTGCCGTGGCAAAGGGCGTGACGTCGCGCTGCTGATCCAGGTTAAAGAAAATAATTCGGTGCGAAGTTTTTGTCGAGGTTAATAGGTTTGGATTCGCTTTAATTTTGGTCAGGTCAGGCGTAGGGATATTTTCAATCGCATCTACGTCGCCTGCGAGCAACGCTGCCACACGAGTCGGATCGTTCGGCAAAATTCGCAAGGTAACTTTTTCCCAGTCGGATTTTCTACCCCAGTACCCATCATTTCGCACCAACTCTACGCGATCGCCACGCTTAAACTCGCCAAACTTAAAGGGCCCGGTGCCGATATTGACCTTGCCAGCGTTGAAATCTTCGGTTGTAGCGGTTTCAGCCACTTTTTTCGACAAGATATAAATTGTCGATAAATCGTTAGGCAACAGAGGATACGGCGCTGCTGTTTTAAAACGAATCGTGTGGTCGTCTACGATCTCGCTCGCAATAATCGCCTTGGTGTACAACGTGAAGGGGCCTGGACTGTTTGGGATTTTCCCGACGCGGTCATAACTAAACACAACGTCTGCTGCCGTAAACGGGCTGCCGTCGCTAAACTTCACGTCTTTTCGCAGTTTAAATTCCCACGTCGTTGGGTCGATGGTTTTCCAGGATTCAGCCAAAGCGGGGATCAGACGCGAATCCGCATCCAAGCCTACCAATTTGTCATAAATATGTTCAGCGACACCGTTATTTGGAAACAAATTCACAAAATGCGGGTCCATCGAGGTGATGTCAGCGCCCACTCCAATTCGCAGGTTAGCGGCGTGCGCAGAAAGCCCAATGAAGGCCGCAGCAATCGGAAGCACGATCAGACTGGATAAACGGCGTAGACGCATGGCAAACTCCTGTGTATTGTGTGACGATTCTAGCTGAATTAAGCTTGATCAAACCCCTCTATGTAGAATACCCACACAAACGAGCTTTTAGACCCTGTATTGGAGACATAAAAATGGACTTACAACTGACAAATCGCGTGGCCATCGTGACCGGCGGCTCTCAAGGTATTGGTAAGGCGTGCGCAGCCAAACTGGCTCAAGAAGGCGCCACCGTGGTGATTGCTGCGCGTGGACAAGAGTTGCTTGATCAAGTGGCTGGTGAAATTCGCGCTGCGGGCGGCAAAATCATGGCTATTTCGGCCGATGTCAGCAAAGAGGCTGATTGCGCCCGCCTGATTCAAGAAACCCTTAAGGCCTATGGTCGTATCGACATCCTGATCAACAATGCCGGCACTTCGGCAACTGGTGAATTTGAATCGGTTACCGATCAAGCTTGGCAGTCGGACTTTGATTTGAAACTGTTTGCTGCGATTCGTTTGTCGCGCTTAGCGATCCCAGAAATGCGCAAAAACAAATGGGGGCGCATTATTAACGTCACCAACATTGGTGCCAAACAGCCAAAAGCCAAATCGATGCCAACCACGGTAACTCGTGCAGCCGGCCTGGCCATGACAAAGGCTTTGTCAAAAGAATTTGCGGCTGACAACATTTTGGTCAACAGCGTTTGTATTGGCTTGATTCGCGCCGGTCAGCACGAGCGTAAAGCGGCTAAGGCTGGCATCCCGGTTGAGCAGTTGTATGAAGCGCAGGGCAAAGAAGTGCCTTTGGGCCGTGTTGGTCGCGCTGAAGAAGTTGCCAATGTCGTGGCCTTCTTTTCGTCTGAAGCCTCGAGCTATGTCACCGGTAGTAGTGTGAATCTTGATGGTGGTACGTCGGCAGTGATGTAATGTTTGTTTGAGGCTTGCTCGCGCGGTGAACTTAACTTAAAGTCGAGTTCATCGCGACTTCACCTCAAACCGTACCTACACACGCATCCACTGCTTGACGATTTGTCCGCCTTTTTGCGCTGGTAGCTTAACGCTTTCAAATCGTAAGATGTCAGCACACATCAAAAATCCCGGAGAAACTCATGCGTTTTTTTTCTAACACCACCCGCGCCCTCCTCGCTGGAGCAGCATTAGCGGCGACTATGTCGAGCACGGCTTCTGCACAAGCCGATTACCCGAATCGCCCTGTATCTGTGATTGTTCCGCAAGCCACCGGCGGCGCGAATGACACGATTGCACGCATCGTTGCTGCTAAACTCAGCGAGGTGCTCGGCCAACAGTTTGTTGTAGAAAACCGCTCCGGCGCAGGGGGCAACATCGGTACCGTAGCCGCGGCCAAAGCCAAGCCTGATGGTTACACCCTTTTGCTCACCACAAACAGCACGCAAGTGATCAACCCTTGGCTCTACACGACAACTGGTTTTGATCCACTCAAAGATTTCACCCCTGTCGGTCTCGTTGCAAGTGCCGGCTATGTGCTAGTGGTCAACTCTGCCTTCCCGGCTAACAATGTGAACGAACTCATCGCGCAAGCGAAAGCCAATCCTGGCAAGATTAACTACGCTTCAGCAGGCAATGGCACGCTCAATCACCTAATCGTAGAGATGTTCAAGCAAAAAGTCGGGATTGATATGCAGCACGTACCCTACAAAGGTGCGTCTGCGGCGGCAACCGATGTCGCAGGTGGCACAGTCCCTGTCTCTGTGCAAAGTGCGCCGTCTTCGCTTTCCTTGCTTGCTTCGGGCAAGATCAAAGCCTTAGCCGTCACGAACGAAAAGCGTATCGCGGCATTACCCGATACGCCATCCATTAGCGAATCCATCCCCGGCTTTGGTTCAACACCGTGGTACGGCATTTTGGCTCCAGCTGGCACACCAGCCGCGATCGTTGACAAACTCAATGCCGCAATCAAAACCGCCTTGGCAGATAAGGATGTTCAAGACAAGCTGATCAAGCAAGGCTGCGAAGCCTTGCAAAATACGCCCCAACAATTCGCCGCCCTACTCAAGGATGACCTCGCGACTTGGGAAAAAATAGTTAAAGATTCTGGCGCGAGAGTAGATTAAGTAACGTCATATTCTCAGAGGCCCCTCTCGGTTGGAAAGCCTCTGCAGTACAACCAGAGTCTTAAGGACAACATCATGAGAAAAGACATTAAATTTTTGGCCGGCGGCTGCGAACTAGACGGCTGGCTCTACACGCCCGAATCTGGTGCGGCACCTTACCCAACCATCGTGATGAGTCACGGCTTTGGTGCGATCAAAGAGATGGCGCTCGACAAGTTTGCCGACGTGTTTTGTGCCGCAGGTTTTGCTTGCTTGGTCTATGACCATCGCAACACCGGCAAAAGCGCAGGTGAGCCGCGCGGTGAACTCGACCCCGCACAACAGATCTCGGATATGCGTGACGCGATCACCTACGCCATCATGCAACCTGAAGTCGATGGCGATCGCATCGGCTTGTGGGGGACAAGCTATTCAGGTGGGCATGTGTTGATAGTGGCCGCAACAGATCGCCGCGTAAAGTGCGTGGTCTCGCAAGTGCCAACCATCAGCGGTTATAAAAATACCTTGCGCTCGATTCCGACAGATAAGTTCGACGCCTTTTTAGCCGAGCTTAACGAAGATCGCCTCAATCGCGCAAAGGGCTTGCCACCCAAGATGGTGCCGATTTCAACGGAAGGTTCTGAGAGCTATGCCTGGAGCATTGTGGCAGGCAAAGGCACTGGCTATGTGAACTCAGTCACCCTGCGCACGCGCGACTTGCGCATGGCCTACGAACCGGGCGCCTTTTTGCCACGCATTTCACCCACCCCCTTGTTAATGGTGCTTGCTACCAACGACACGCGCTGCCCGACTGATGATCAGTTAGCCGCCTACTCAACCGCACACGAACCTAAAAAACTACATCTCTTCAAGGGCGGCCACTACGAGCCCTATGGGACTCGTCTGGCAGAAACTGCTGGCGCAGCATGTGACTGGTTTACTGAGCATCTTATGACGAAGTGGGGTCAGTAAAGATATCCGGGGGATAAGGACAACTGGATCATGCCTCAGTTGCATAGCTGTATATCATGATATATTATATGTATATCATTTATACCTGACTGAGGATTTTCATGCGCACGTTAATTGACATCCCGGAGCAGCAACTTAAAGATCTGAGCGATCTTTGCCTAATCGAAAAAACATCACGGGCCGAACTGGTACGTCGTGCGATTAGTTTTTATCTAGCTCGACAAAAGCAAATTCCCGCAGCTGCCTTCGGACTTTGGAAAGAACGCCAAGTTGATGGGCTCCAGTACCAAGAGCAGGTGCGCTCAGAATGGTAGGCGCTCTGTTCGACACAAATATCCTTATTGATTACCTCAATGGTCTTGAACCAGCAAAAAAAGAGCTCGATCTTTATCCGGATAAAGCCATCAGTCTCGTGACCTGGATGGAAGTGATGGTTGGCGCAACGACCGAGTCAGACACCCTCATCCGCAACTTTTTAAGTGGCTTTGTCAATCTACCGATCGACAAAGAGGTCGCTCACGTTGCCGTTTCATTAAGGCAGCAAAAAAGAATCAAACTGCCTGACGCGATTGTTTGGGCAACCGCGCTAGTGAACAAACGACTGCTTGTCACGCGCAACACAAAAGACTTTTCAGCAGATGAGCCAGGTACACGTGTACCCTATCAAGTCTAAGTCAATAAGAATCACTCAACATAAAAATTCGGAGCACAAAGCATGTCCACTCTTCACTCTACCGTTAAAGCCATGGTCTTCGATACGTTTGGATCAGTCGTTGACTGGCGCGGCAGTATCGTGCGCGACCTCACCCGCTGGGGTAACGAAAATGGCTTTCAGGCAGACTGGACTTTGTTTGCCGAACAATGGCGCAGCATGTATCAGCCTTCGATGGAGGCTTGCCGTAGTGGCAAGCGCGAGTTCACAGTGCTTGATGTGTTGCATCGCGAATCGCTTGACGTGCTGATTGAGCAGTATGACCTAAGCAAAATGACCGAAGCCCAACGCGAGCACGTTAATAAAGTGTGGCATCGCTTAGATGGCTGGCCTGATTCGGTGGGCGGCTTGGCGCGTCTAAAAAGCAAGTACATCATTGCCCCGCTTTCAAACGGCAACATTTCACTGCTGACTGATATCGCCAAATACACTGGTCTGCCTTGGGATTTGAATTTATCCACCGAAGTGTTTCGTTGCTACAAGCCACAGCCAGAGTCATATCTTGGTGTGTGCAGCGCACTGCGCTTAGATCCCTCTGAGGTGATGATGTGCGCAGCACACAACAACGATTTGCTCGCCGCTAAAAACTGTGGTTTGAAAACTGCCTTCTGGCCACGTCCGACTGAATACGGCCCTACGCAAACTGACAATCTGGTTGCGACCGAGGCTTGGGATGTGGTGGCAAAAGATATTCGGGATTTGGCTACGCAGATGGGTGTTTAATGCTAGTCGAGCAGCGTCATACCGTTTAATTTTGACGCTGCTTGATCAAAGGTCATGACCGTTGCACAACCCACCTGGTGGCTGGCTACACCGATCATGCAGTCTGCAAAATCTGCCGTCGCACTTTTAAAAACCCGCAACGCCTTCCAGACCGACTCAGAGCTTTCAATCAGCAGCTCTCTTGAGCGCAACAACTGCTCGATCGTCATCACTACCTGTGGCTTCTTGAGTTCGTAGCAGCACTCAAACACCCAGATACTTTCAATCAACGCTACCAAAGAGACAAATCCCTTGCTCTCTTGGCTAAGAGACTCTATCAACTGGGTTGCTTTGGCAGACTGCCGCACATCATCTTGCATGACATACCGTACTAACACATTTGTATCTAAACCGATCATCAAACCTTACTGCCCTTTTTCTTAATTGCCTGATTCATATCTTCAATGCTGACTTTTTTTGTTGGTTTGTCAAAGAGCCCTTTTAAAGAAGTCACCGACATCGACACCGCCATCACCTCATAGCGCCCTGGAGCAACTAATACAAACTCGAGTTTGTCACCTAGCTCAAGCGCCAGCGCCTTTCGAACTTCGATCGGGACTGTGATCTGCCCTTTACTGGTTAAGGTTGCCTCTGGCATGATTTCCTTACTTTTCAGT
>Ga0209400_1001191_pt1 | contig 21564 bp, 40 predicted proteins | sample M_130807_EF_Meta_FD_187313 | JGI IMG/M metagenome (GOLD analysis project Ga0209400, IMG submission 187313) | Freshwater microbial communities from Lake Montjoie, Canada to study carbon cycling - M_130807_EF_MetaG (SPAdes) (version 2) | ecosystem: Environmental > Aquatic > Freshwater > Lake... | reverse complement strand
TTTTCTGCTAACGCAATTCGGATTAAAAATGGTTTAACCCCACTAACTCCATCTCAGTACCTATCTGCCGAAGCTTCGTACCGAGGTGTGCTTAAAGATGCTATGCTTCCATCAGGTTTCTATGACAGCTCAGATGACTTTGCTGGATTCATTGGCCAAGATACCTCTCCTGCTGAAATTAAAACCAGAGCAGATGCAGCAGCTCGCGCTGTAAACAATACAGATCCTGCATACACAAAAGCACTTAGGGATATCTATGGCATAGACGAAGGCATGATGACTGCGTTTATGTTAGACCCAGATCGCGCACTACCTCTAGTAGAAAAGCAAGCCAAGGCTGTTGAGTTTGGAACTGCTGCTGTTAGGCAAGGATTGCAAGCTACTACATTTGGTGAGCAATTTGCACAGCGTGGTCCTACCACTGGCTACAGTGCAGATCAAGGTTACGGCGCTATTGCAGGGATGCTTCCAACGGCTCAGAACCTTGGAAACATCTACGGCGAAACTTACGACCAGGCAACAGCAGAACAAGAAGTATTCTCTGGCCTTGAGTCTGCAAAGCGTAAGCGCCAGAAACTTGGCCAAATGGAAACCTCAACTTTTAGTGGACAGTCTGGCGTAGCCGCTGGTTCATTAAAGTCAAGCAAGTCGGGACAGTTCTAGTCCCAAGGGTGTGACAGGTTAGACCGAATCTAAAATCCGCATGACGGACAGATACGGGACGCGGTTCGATTCCGCACACATCCACTCCGCACGGATCGATCGGCCCTTGTGCGCGTAAATAAGCCCGATAGTGAAAGCCAATACAGGTTCCCCTGCTTGTATTGTGGTTCGCGTTAAACCCAACAAATGAAAGGGAGTGGCTGCTATGGCCAACCAGTACAACGATTACGATGACGACGATGACTTCGATACCGAAGAAGAAAGCGGTCCTGCAAACCTTCGCAAGGCTTTGAAAAAAGCTGAACGTGAATCAAAGCAGCTCCGAGATGAACTTAATTCTTTGCGATCAGAATCGCGTTCACGAACCGTAAAGGACGTCCTGGAAACCAAGGGCGTTAATCCAAAGATTGCTGCGTTCATTCCAGCAGATGCGGATACACCCGAAAAGGTTGCTCTATGGCTTGACGAATACTCAGATGTATTTGGGTATCAAACCAATGGGCAGTCAGACGACATTGTGGCTCCAGATTCGGCTCGCCGTATTCAGGAATCCACTTCTACTGCTAATACTTCCAGTCGTGATGAGGACTTAGGTGCTCGTTTAGCTGCAACTAATAGCAAGGAAGAGCTGGATCAACTGATCTTTGGTATGTCCACAGGTCGTTAACAGCAACTACAACAAACCCTAGCCCCCAAGGAGGGGGTAAAGAATGGCTAACGCATATACAGATACAAGCGGCAGCTCGCTCGGTACCAACTTGGTACAAGCAGCCTATGACCGCTATGTAGAGTTTGCGCTTCGTGCGATCCCACTGATCCGCGACGTTGCAGACAAGCGCCCAGCGCAGCAAGCAATGCCAGGTTCCTCAGTCGTGTTCCAGCTTTACAGCGACATGGCTAAGGCTACCACAGCATTAACCGAAACAACAGATCCAGATGCAGTTGCTCTTGGCAACACCACATCTGTATCCGTAACACTGAACGAATACGGCAACGCAGCCCTTGCAACTCGCAAGTTGGAACTGTTCTCGCTGTCCGATGTTGATCCAGCTATTGCTAACATCATCGCGTTCAACATGGCTGACTCACTAGATGAACTAGCTCTTACCGAACTACGCGGTGGAAGCAACGTAATCTACTCAGCTAACTCAACTGGCACTGCCGCAACTGGCACTGCCTACATTGGCACAACCAACACCCTTAAGTCCGCTGACGTACGTAAGGCAGTAGCCAAGCTTCGTGCTGGCAAGGCTGTCCCACGTATGGGCGAACTATACTGGTGTGGTATCCACCCTGAAGTTTCACACGATCTTCGTGCTGAGACTGGTGCAGGTGGATGGCGCGAAGCCCACGTATACAACGATTCAGGTGCAGGTCAGCTATGGCCAGGCTCCATCGGTACATACGAAGGTGCAATGTTCGTTGAATCTCCACGTCTATACAACACAACTGATGGTACTTCAAGCACTCGCGTGTTCCGCACCATCGTTGCAGGCCAGCAAGCACTTGCTGAGGCTGTAGCAGAAGAGCCACATGTAATCATTGGCCCAGTTGTTGACAAGTTGATGCGCTTCCGTCCAATCGGATGGTACGGCGTACTTGGCTGGAAGCGTTACCGTGAAGCTGCGCTTTACCGTATCGAATCCACCTCAAGCATCAACCTTACCTAATTAAACCCTAGGTAATTCTGTGTAGTCCCCGTCATATAATGGGCGGGGACTGCACTACCCCCATAACTTTTGAAAGGATAGCAGTGACTTACTACTTCACCCCACCTACTGTTGAAGAAGGTCCTGCTGGTGGTGGAACATTGTTTTACCGCTACCGTCTTAACCGAGCAGATACCGTTTTACTTAACAGTGACGGAACTTACTCGCATTACCGATCCCCTGGTATTGAAGAACTTGAAGCTGCAGTGCGCTTCTACCAAGGTGGACATAAATATCCAATTACAGACGCGGAACGTACAAGCCTAATTAACGGTGGCTACGGTCCTAACATTACGGAGGAATAGTGCAACCTGGGCGTTTCAACTTTCGCATCTATGAAGGTGACACTTTTAATACTTCCCCTGCTTGGAAGATCAACAATTCCTATGTCAATGTTACGGGTTATTCTGCCAAGATGCAGGTCCGTCAAGATGTTAATTCCGCTTCTGTTATTGTAGAACTATCTACCGCCAATGGTCGCATTGTTGCTGGTACTACTGATGGTAAATTTACTCTTACTCTTACTGCTGTTGAAACTGCAGCTTTGCCTCCAGGCAACTACGTTTACGACCTTGAGGTTACATCCCCTGGTGGCACAGTAACTAAAATTTTAACTGGTGGCTTTTCCGTGATTGCTGAGGTAACCCAGTAATGGCATTAACTGAAATTACTTCCGTTGTTGAAATTCCTGTTGAACGTACCACTATGGACGTTAACTACTCAGAAACCGTTACCATTGAACTTGGTGTCATTGGTCCTCAAGGAACCCAAGGTGTAACTGGATCAACTGGTCCTTCTGTTACGGGTCCTACAGGACCTACGGGCGCAAACTCTACGGTTCCTGGACCTACAGGTCCAACTGGCTCTACGGGTGCAACTGGTAGCACTGGTTCTACTGGTGCTAATAGTACAGTCGCTGGTCCAACTGGTCCAACTGGTCCAACTGGTGCAACAGGAGCAGCAAGTACAGTAACGGGTCCTACTGGTCCTACTGGATCGACAGGCAATACTGGATCTACTGGACCAACAGGTAGCTCTGGTACAAATGGAACTAATGGTGCAACAGGCGCAACTGGTCCTACAGGACCAACAGGTTCTACTGGTTCTACTGGAAGTACGGGTGCAACAGGTCCTACTGGACCTACAGGTACTAACGGAACTAATGGTACGAATGGTACGAATGGTGCTACGGGAGCCACTGGCGCAACTGGTGCGACAGGTCCTACTGGACCTACTGGAGCGACTGGTACTGCAGGTACCAATGGCACTAATGGTTCTACTGGAAGTACGGGACCTACAGGTCCAACTGGTGCTACAGGTAGCACTGGTCCAACAGGTTCAACGGGTGCTACGGGTACTGATGGTACTAACGGAACTAATGGAGCTACAGGTGCAACAGGTGCAACAGGAGCGACAGGCTCAACACCGTTAGCCTATGTTGCATCTTTCAATGGTGCTACTGGCGCTGTTACTGGTGTTAACTCAGTTAATGGTACTACTGGTGCAGTAACTGGTATTGCTACTACCGCAGGTAAATTATCACAGTTTGCTGCTACAACTTCTGCAGAACTTGCTGGAGTTATCTCCAATGAAACTGGTACTGGGTCACTGGTATTTTCTGCAAGTCCAGCATTAACTGGTGGTGTTACTGCTACAACAAGTGCTAACTCATCAGCAATTATTATTGATACAACCGTTGCTGCTGGAACTCACTCTGGTAATTTATTTGAACTTAGGAATACTCCAGATGGTCAAGATGCTGTTGCACCTGTGTTCAAAGTAGATGGTTCGGGAAACGTAAGTTCTATTGGAAATATCTACGCACAAAATGGTTTTAGTGGAACACTAACTGGTAGTGTAATTGGAAATGCAAGTACAGCAACTAGTGCAACTAACTCTTCTAGTGGTAAACCACTTCCATATGCAATTTCTGCTGGTCTTATTAGTTTTGCAACAGGTTCTGTTGTTGCAAGTGGACAAACAAATGCTTCTGTCACTTTTCCTGCTAGTAGATTTAGTGTTGCCCCAGTTGTTATAACAACATTGCAGGGCGCTCCTTCTGGCACTGGAAACCTTGTTCCAAGAGGACTTGCTTCAAGCACTACTGGATTTACTTACTATGTTTACAATCCCAGTGCGGCTACGCAGACATGGACAAGTGCATTAAGTGCTGGTTGGCAAGCAATACAAATGACTACATCCGCTTACTCGGCAGGAACGGCTCAATAGTGATTATCAATTTAACTTGTCACACAGATGGTTGTGAAAACCAAAGCATTGCGATTCCTTTTGAAGACCCTGCAGACCTATGTTTTTGTGGACCATGTGGTATGGAAATTACAGACAAGGTTCAAGTAGATGGCTTGTAGAACAGGGTGCCCTACCCAGGATTGCGAATCATACGCAGACTGCTGTAAGGGTGTAGCTATAAACAAATCGTCTTTACGCCCATAGTGTGATACAATCTGGGCATGGTAAAGATAGCAGTGTACGCCATTGCCCTAAATGAGGCAAAGCACGTAGCTCGCTGGGCCAAGGCTACAGCGGGTGCTGATATAAGAATTGTAGCAGATACTGGGTCAACTGACAACACAATGCAACTGCTGGCCAAATATGGCATAAAAACCCACAGCATTACTGTAAGCCCTTTTAGGTTTGATGATGCTCGTAATGCATCCCTAGCCCTAGTGCCTGCTGACGTGGATGTGTGTGTTTCCTTGGACCTAGACGAAGTTCCAGAGCCAGAGTTCTTTGATAAACTTCGCGAAGCCTGGCAACCAGATACAACCAGAGCATTTGTATTTTGGAACACCGAGGGTGATAACCGTTGGGCAAATAACAATCGGATCCATGCAAGACATGGATACCGATGGGTAAAGCCATGCCATGAAGTTACGGTTACAAGCATGGGAACTGTGGATAAAGAAGTGGTAGTTGAGACTACCGTATTCCACAAGCCAGACAACAATAAGTCACGCGGTCAGTATTTGCCAATGCTAAAAGCTGCGATAGAAGAAGATCCGCATGATCCACGCATGTGGCATTACTACATTAGGGAACTTTACTTCCATGAAAAATGGGATGAAATCATTGAACGAGCCAGCGTATTCTTCGATGGACGAGAAGATACTGGTTGGAACATTGAGTCTGCTGCTTCTTGTCGCGCTGTGGGCGATAGCTACATCAGGTTAGGTAATAGAGAACAAGCCCTACATTGGTTCCTAAAGAATGTGGATTGCGCCTCAGATCAACTTGAATCATGGTTTGCCCTAGCGCACCACTATTATCAGAATCAAGAATGGCAACTTTGCTGGGACGCAGCAAACAAAGTTAATGAACTTGAATGTGGCGCACATTACCTGATAAATGAATCAGTGTGGAAGTGGCGTTGCTACGATCTTTTAGCCGTATCATCTTGGAACTTAAACAAAAAAGGTTCGGCTAAGAAGTGGGCAAGATTGGCTATGGAGGGCGCGGGCCCTAATAGCGATAATTTCCTACGGCTTGAAAATAACTACAAAACTATGTTAGAGGGACAAACTAATGGCATGTAGAACAGGTTGTCGCACACAGGATCACCCCACTTGGGGAGATTGCTTGCGCGCTTCCAACATACAAATGAACGCTGGCGATGCAGCCAGTGGCAAAGCAATGTCTAATGCTAAATGGAACGGCGAGCTTGATGCTTACGCTAACGCCAGGGCACAAGGCATACAGCCTGCAGGTACTCGCATGGGTCAAATTATTGAGGCTGAAAAGGCTAGTGAAACTTTGGGTAGGGCATATGACGCAGGCACTATGCCAGCGGCTAAGACGATAGATAAAGCAACTGCAAATACTATGAAAGAAGTTGGTCTGTAATGGCTAATACTCCCGATCCACGCTTAAAGAACGCTGGTGTCTCTGGCTACAACAAGCCAAAGCGTACACCAAGTCATCCAACTAAGTCACATGTTGTTGTGGCTAAAGAAGGCACACAGGTTAAGACCATTCGCTTTGGTCAACAAGGTGTCTCTGGTTCTCCCGATGGTTCTAAACGCAACGAAGCGTTTAAGGCACGTCATGCAAAAAACATTGCTAAAGGCAAAATGTCTGCAGCTTACTGGGCAAACAAGGAGAAATGGTGAAGAAAGAAGTATGGGATAAACCAAACCCAAATACAAAATCTAAACCTTTAACATCAAGTCAAAAGTCTAGCGCTAAGGCTAAAGCCAAGGCTGCTGGTAGACCATACCCAAATTTAGTAGACAACATGAACGCTGCTAAAAAGAAAGGAAAGTAACATGTGCGTTGAATGTGGATGCAACAAGACTCAAATTGGAAAGATCAATGACAAGTTAACTGGCAAGCCTGACAAACCAGGTGGCGGTTACGAAGGCGTTGGCGGATCTAAGTAATAGTAATTCTAAAAAGAAGGGTAAGTAATTATGGCTGCTGGTGATGGACGCACAATGCAATACCACCTTAATCGTTTGGCTGGGACATTAAACTCTAGTAACGTCCCACGTTATGACGCTCAAGGTGCTGCAAATATTTGGGCTGGCACCAGCGGTCTGGCTCTTCAGGGTGCTTTGAATAAAAAGGCTGGAACATCTGGCCTTGCTACTCAAGGTGCACTAAACAAACTTGCTGGGACTTCTGGTCTCGGCGTTAACGAAGCTGCAGCGAGGATTACGGCATGAATTTTGGAGACATGGTTGATGAGGTACTCATCAATGTGGCTGGCTATACACAGCGCCAGGATCAAGCAACATTCTTAACGGCTGCTATAAACGAATCAGCGCTTCAGTTCACAGTGCAAGACGGAACTGTATTGTCCCGTGGCCTTGTAGAAATTGACGATGAACTTGTATGGGTTGACCGCTTTGACCGTGCCAATGGTATTGCTTATGTTGCACCATCTGGCCGTGGCTTTCGTAACTCAACGGTAGCACCACACGCTATTGGTGCACGTGTTGTTATTAGCCCTGCATACCCACGGGTAGTAGTTAAGAAAGCAATCAACAATGCCATCAATGGTGTGTACCCTGACCTATTCGGTACGTTCTACACCACGTTCTCATTTGTGGCTACACGCTCTACCTACCAGTTACCTTCGGACGCAGTAGATGTGCTTGCCGTATCCTGGCAGACCGTAGGACCTACAAAGGAATGGTTACCAGTACGCCGTTGGCGCATTGATAAGACCGCAAACCCACAGACATTTAACACAGGTAAATCACTATCCATCTACGATGGTATTGTTCCTGGCCGTACAGTAAACGTAGTTTACTCTAAGCAACCAAGCCAGCTTGTACTTAATTCAGATGACTTTACAGATTCAGGTTTACCTAACTCTGCCCAGGAAGTTATCCTTTTAGGTGCTTCATACCGCGTAGCCGCTTATCTAGATCAAGCACGTGTTACAGGTATGTCCGTTGAGGCCGATGCTCTTGACCAGTCAAGCCCATCAGGTGCTGGCGCTCAAGTTTCCCGTTATCTTTTTGCTCAGTACAAGGATCGCTTAAGTTCTGAAATACGTCGTCAGCAAGAATACTTCCCAGTCCGCGTTCACTACACAAGATAGGTAAACCATGCCAGCAGTAAATCGTTATTATTCATCAGTTGCCGTTGATACAACATTAAGTTTTTCAATTACAAGTTCCGACCTTACACTTGTTGTTGGATCAACAGCGGGTTTTCCAACTTCATACCCATACACACTTGCCGTTGGTTACGACTTAAGTAACGAAGAACTTGTTACCATTGTTGGTGCATCTGGATCTACTCTAACCGTAGGTACAACTGTTGCTGGTGGCGCTAACATAGCTGGTCGTGGCGTAGATGGTACAAACGACCAGGCTCACGCTGCAGGTGAACCAGTAAAGCATGTCATTTCTGCGCGAGACATGGCTGAAGCCCAGGCTCACATTGCTGCTGAAGCTGACATTCATGGACTTGCAGTTGCAGGTCCTGCTGGTGCAAGTGGTGGAACCGTTGTCGGAACAACTGCTTCACAAACACTAACCAATAAGACCATTACTGGTGGAACCGTTAATGCAACCACGCTTCAAAAAGGTGGCTTACCTGTAGTTACCACAACTGGCGTACAAGAATTAACTGATAAGACTTTGACTAGTCCAATTATTGCCTCACCAACTATTTCTGGAACTATTACTGGCTCTGTTGTAACTAGTGCAAACATTGTTGATGGAACCATTACTGGAACTGACATAGCAACTGGAACTATAACTTCAACTAATATCTTGGACGGAACTGTAACTGGTTCTGATATAGCGTCTGGAACTATTACTTCGACAAACATTGCCGACGGAACTATTGTTAATGCTGACATTAGTGCTAGCGCTGCCATTGCTGCTTCTAAACTAAGTGGCGTAGTAACCCCTACTAGCTCAGACATATTAACCAATAAAGGTCTAACAAGTCCAGTAATTACTGGTGGCACGTTAAATGGTGGGGCTGCGCTAACTGTTACCTCTACGGAATTAAATAAACTTGACGGAGTTAGTAGCACTGGTGTTCAAATTAGCGCACTTGCGAATCTTATTGCTTCACGCGCTGTTGTAACTAACTCAAGTGGAAACGTTGCTTCGCCTGCTACTACTGCTGCAGAAATTGGGTATCTTAACGGCGTAACTTCTGCTATTCAAACACAGTTAAATAGCAGACTAGAAACTAGTCGCACTGGAGCCAAAGTATTTATTCAAACTTCAACACCAGCAAGTCCAACTCTTTATGATATCTGGATTGACTACTAGGAGCTAGCATGGCAGTTTCAACTTATGGTGCTTGGGAGTATGCCAGTGGTAACGGTATGCGTGTTGGCATGTCTACCGTTACATGGTCTGCTGTCACTAGTGCATCAACAACAGTAACAGCAACTGTAGAAATTTATACAGAAAATCAATATTCGTATGCTGATTCTCAGACATTAACTTACAGTGGAAATATATCTGGTACTACCGCATACACCAATAACCAAGCTGGTGGGCTAGATACTTTACGTGCAACTAAAACTTACACATACACCTATACTGCTGGTTCTTACGGTACAAGTCCAGGTACTGCAACATTTACAGCAACTGTTTCTGGAACTTACAATGGCGTTACACCAACGCACACCATAACAAGTGCTATACCTGCACGACCAGGTGGAATCATAAATGTCTGGAATGGTAGTGCATGGGTAGATGGCACCCCAAAAGTTTGGAATGGCAGCGCATGGGTAACTGCTCAAGCTCGCGTTTGGAATGGCACAGAATGGAAATATGGAATCTAAATGACAACCGTAGGATTAACTGCTTCAATAACTGGTGTTGCAATAACAAATGCAACCAGTCCCCAACCATATCAATCTGTAGTATTTACAGCAACTAACTTATTTAATATTGGTGATGGTGTAAACATTACTGGTATTACACCAACAACACTAAATGTTTCTAATGTTCAAATTGCCTCTTGCAGTGGATCATCTTTTACTGTGTTGTTACCACCTTCCACTTTGTCTGGTACTTGGTCAAGTGGTGGAACTGCAACAACATTTTATTTTAATCCAAGTGCAAATTCAAATACTGCATTTAGTATTACAGACGATCCAGTAAGTCCAATAGGCCGACCACCTGAAACTACAGTTCTGTACACAAATCAAAACAATGTGTACGACGTAGCTATTGGTGGCGAACCATTTTTTTTGGGTGCCTCAGACAAGTACCCGTACCACAGGGAAACTGCATCCTATAAACGGCAACAGTTGGATCTCACCCAACAACCAGGTGAGCAGACCTTTGAAGGCTGGTGGCTTCGGTCCCAGTCTTCTTGGCATTTAGGCGCAGGTATTAACTACCTTGAGCCATTGCAGGGTGACGATGTTATCTACCGATTCAATAAGTCAAACGGTGTAGATGTTTGGACTCCAGGCGAAGCAACTTTGTTGCCCGATGTGGCTAACGTACTAGCCGTATCTGGCGAGAGCCAAATTACTGGAGCTATTGATGGCAACAATGTATCTTGTGTATTTGTATCTGACGGTGCAACGCTTAAGCGCGTTGCCCCTACTGGTGCCACAGGATCTACGACTACTGTAACTTACGGTGGTTCAGGATCTGACATAGTTGCCTTGACCCAAGATGGAACTAACTACTACGCAGCTAACAGCACTGGTATTTACAAGGGACTATTAACTGGCTCAGGTACTGGAACTCTTGCCTGGAACACTGGTTCATCTAATGTATCTATGGGTTGGGTTAAGCAACGTCTGTTTGCTGGCATTGCTGACAAACTGTATCAACTAACTGGCACTGGGCCGACACTTCCAACAGCTATTTACGACCATCCTAATGCAAACTGGAAATGGACTTCTATTGTTGAAGGTCCAACTGCTATCTATGCTTCAGGTTATGCTGGCACGTCTTCGGCTATTTACAAGATAAGTCTTAACACTGATGGCACTTTACCTACACTAACTAATGCCGTAACAGCAGCAGACTTCCCAGATGAAGAACATGTAACTAGCCTTGGAACATACCTTGGTAAGTACATGTTGATCGGAACTAACAAGGGTGTACGTGTAGGTTTAATAGATACCGCAGGTAACATAGCCTACGGTGGTCTAACTTACGAACAAGGTTCTAACGACCACATTACTGGCTTTGCTTTCCAAGATCGCTTTGCTTACGCAACCGTAACTCAAGGTATTGACGGTAAATCTGGTTTAATCCGCATTGACTTGTCTGCTCCAAACACTGATGGTTTATACCCGTATGCCAATGACCTTGCATCATCTGCAACTGGTAACTGCAACAGTGTTGCTTTTATTGGTGAAACTGGTCGCCTTGCTTTTGTGGTTGAGGGTAGTGGCTTGTACTTCCAACATCCAACTCAGCTCGTTGCATCTGGTTACATAGACACTGGCGCAATACGTTACAACACCATGGAGAAGAAGCACTTTAAGTTAGTTAAGGTTCGCATTGCTTCCCCATTTGAGGGAACGGTTGCTATCTCAACCATAGCTAAAGATGGTGATGTAGCAAGTATTATTACCGTAGGTAGCGCGGCTTCAGCAGATCAAGACTTTACAACTAACATCACTACAGCTCAAGAGCAATTAGCCTTTAGGTTTACCCTTGGCCGTAGCACTGTGGACACATCCAAGGGTGGTGGCATAGTTGGTTACCAAGTTAAGGCGTTGCCTGCAAACAAAAGAACTCGCAGTATTTCAATACCATTACTTTGCTATGACTTTGAGCAAGACCGTAACAACATCATGGTTGGTTGGGATGGCCGTGCCTGGTCACGCTTATCTGCACTAGAAGATATTGAGTCCAACGGTAACACCATTACCATCCAGGACTTTACTAGCGGTGAGCAAATAGAAGGTTTGATTGAAAAGATAACCTTTGACCGCATCTCCCCACCTGACCGCAGGTTCCAGGGCTTTGGTGGAATCATCTACGTATCGGTGAGAACAACCTAATGGGTGTTGATTACTGGGCAAGTGTTGCACAAATAGTATCTATTGTGGGGGGCATGTTGTTTGCGCTATGGAAGATCTGGCGAAAGATAGATCAACACCAAGCTAACAGCGCTGCGCGTTCAGATATTTTGGAAGTAAGACTTGACCGTATTGAATCCCAGTTTGGACCCAATGGTGGTGGCCTGCGTGAAGCAGTTAACCACATCTCTGATAATTTGAAACACATGGATGTAAAGCTAGACAACGTAAGTAATGATTTATCTCAACTCAAAGGAGAGTTCAAGGAACATGTCAGAAAAAATCAGTAAGTTTGGTATATGGTTAGCCGATAGCCCGCTAGGTGGTATCTTTAAGACAGCACTAGGTGCTTCACTTGTTTACATACTAGACAACCTTACATCTTTTAATCTAGACCCAATTCTTATTGTTGCCATAGGTGCTGCACTTCCAGTAGCAATTAACTATGTTAACGGTATGGATGCACGGTACGGAAAAGTAAAATAATGGCTTCACCAATGCAGGACAAGAAGTACAAGGCCACGACCGCTTTTGGTATAAAGGGAGATCGCTGGTCCAGCGGAAAGCATGAAGGAATTGACTATGCTGCACCAGTTGGCGCAGTAGTTGTTGCCCCTATTGCTGGCAGGGTAGCCAAGGTTGGTCAAGTATGGGGTGCAGCTTTTGGCAAGCACTCCGTGCTAGTCAAGGTTCCAGGTGGACACCTTCTCTTTGCCCACATGTCATCCTATGGCGTTAAGGTTGGCCAGGACCTAAAAATTGGAGATGTAATTGGGAAGGTGGGAGCAGACGGAAATGTCACAGGTCCACATCTTCACATGGAATTACAGGCTGGTCCAGGTTGGAAAAAAGGCGGAGGCCTAGATCCAGCAGCTATAATTAGCGCTAAATAAAACTCAGTAAACAGTGGGGTAACATACCCATTGCTGGCGCACAGCGCCACGTAGAGCGACTTTAAGGGTCACTTGGTACTTCGGTATCAGGTGGCCCTTTTTGTCGTTCCTGGGGGCATAACTAAGGGGTTTACGCACCATGGCCCTGTTGGGCGGTGAAACCGCCCTACCTGTTTACTCGCTTGTGCTCGTAGTATACTCACACCTTCAAGGAACTTGTCAAATCACGGCGTTACCAAGCTCGTTTGCATTGTGTACTCGTTGTGTGTACAGTGTGTGACATGGGAATATTAAAAGAAACAACGATAGGACACAGATCCTTCTCGTCATTTACATCCTGGGTCAAGTGCGGTAAGTCATGGCAACTTGAACGGGAATTAAAGGTACCTACTGAAACAGCTTGGTACTTTGTCGGAGGGTCAGCCTTCCATCTAGCAGCAGAACGCTACCTCAAGGGAGAACTACCTGATGCTTAACGTAAAACTATTATGGGAAAGGGCTTTCAATGAAAGCATCGGTGCCGAGCAAGAGAAGTACGGCACTAACCCTGTTGATTGGAAAGCTGGCGGTAGAACCAGTAAGGCTTGGCCTAATAAAGAGAACGGTGACTGGTGGGCTGAGAAAGGTCCAGAGATGGTTGCCAACTTCATTGAGTTCTGGGAACAGTCAGGCTGGCAGGTTTGGGAAACTCCTGAAGGTATCAAAGCCATCGAACTACAGTTAAACATTGATTACGGTGACGTACGCATTAAAGCTTTCGTTGACCTGGTTGCCGTTACTCCTGATGGTGAACTTGTAGTCATTGACTTTAAGACTGGTGCTAACATGCCAACCAATGCAATGCAGTTGGCATTGTATGCCTGCAGTATTGAGAAGCAGTTTGGCTTACGCCCAAGTCAGGGTTATTATTATGATGCACGTAACGTCATGTTGCTACCAGCAGCAGGCTTTAACAACTGGACATACCCACTGTTTACTGAACTGTTTAGGCAGTTTGAGTTTGCGGTGCAGAACCAGATCTTCTTACCAAACTTGAGCATGATGTGTAGCTACTGCTCAGTGAAAGACTTTTGCTACGCCTATGGCGGGGACTTCAAGGATGCCGTAGATCCATTAGCACTAATAGCAAACCCGAAGGAAATAAATGTTTAGTAAAAGTAAAAAGAAAATCCAGATCTTACAGGATGAATTGTACATAGTAAGACTAGAAAACGCATCACTTCGTTCACGCCTTGCAAAGGCAACAGCTAGAGAAGCAATAAAGAAAGCAACCAATCCAGTAGGAAAAACCACAAAGAAAGCGGTTAAGTAATGAGCGCACCAGAAAGCACTAAGTTCCAGGCCAACTTCAAGACAGCATCGGGCGCACTGTACAACGTGTACGCCAGCAGTACCGAAGAGTTCATCAGCGCACTCAATGACATGGGTGATCTAGTGGCAGTAATCATTTCTGTTGAGCAGGCCCTGGCCACGGGCCAGACTATTGCACAGCATATCCCACTAGCACCTGCAGTACAGCAAGTAGCACCACAGCAAGTACCAGTGCAGGTACAACAGCCAGCACCAGTACAGCAACCAGTTCAGGATGCTTCATCTGCCGCACCATCTGCACCTATGTGCCGTCACGGTGCAATGGAGTGGAAGACTGGCAGTAAGAATGGCAAGGACTGGAAAGCTTGGATGTGTTCAGCACAAAAGGGTGCTGCTGACAAGTGTGATCCACAGTGGGTCCGAAGCTAAATGACCGTACGCAAGGGAACTAAGGTACACCCTGCGTCGTTTGAAATAGTGCTCAAGTTGAAAGATGGTTGGGGTTTTACTTATGAAGACCTCAGCGATCTACTTGACGTTACTCCATCGAGGGTACAGCAAATAGTATTACACCAACGTAGGAGAGGATTAGACGATGTTGACTCTCGCTCAAGCAGCGAACAAGCAAAAGAGTGGAGCGCAACTACTTCCTGATCTGTTTCCTGCGTTGGCTAATGATGGTGTCAGGTTCCGTAGGGGACAGGTAACCATGATTGCTGGCCAACCCAATAGTGGTAAGTCATTGCTTGCTTTGTTCTATGCGGTTAAGTCAGATGTGCCAACACTGTACGTCAGTGCTGATACAGATGCTTACACCACAGCGATCCGAGCTGCCGCAGTTATCACAGGTAATCAGGTGTCCAGTGTTGAGGAATCATTCAACAGTGGCAACGGGTATGAGTTTTACCAAGACGAACTGGAAACATTGAAGAACTTACAGTTCAGCTTTGATCCATCACCTACCTTGGATGACATTGATCTGTCTATCCAGGCGTACGGTGAAGCGTTTGGGGAATACCCTCACTTGATTATCATTGACAACTTAATGAACGTAGCTGCACTACACGACAATGAGTGGACTGGTATGCGTGACATAGCCAAGGCTATGCACCACGTGGCCAGGCAAACAGAAGCAGCAGTATTTCTGTTGCACCATACGTCAGAGGGTGAAGGTAGACCAGAGCTACCACCATCACGCAAGTCTATTCAGGGTAAGATCAGCCAGTTACCTGAGATGATCCTTACTGTAGCAATGGACCATGACACTAATGAATACCGCATAGCGTGTGTTAAGAATCGTTTTGCTAAGAACAGTGCAAGTGGTGCTAACTTTACGGTGTTGTATGCTGATGCTTCTCGCATGACGTTGTACAACGATCGCCAAGGTGGTAGCAATGCAGAATACTGGAGAGGATTATCGTGAGCTACAAGACATACGTAACTAAAGACTGCCCAAGCTGTAAGAAGCATGGCATGTTAACTATTTGGGAACATGATTACACTAGGTATCTTAATGGTGCTGATGCTAAAGATGCTTTTCCTGATCTACTTGCACCAATACGTGAGCAGATAATTAGTGGCACTCATCCTGAGTGCTGGAATGAAATCTTTAAGGATGACGATGGCAAGTAAACAGGCAGCAGCTAAAGCAAAAGGAGCCAATTTTGAAACGTCAGTTCTCAAGTGGTTGCGAAATAAAGGAATTACTGCGGAGCGTTTACGGCTTGCAGGAAAGGCAGACGAAGGTGACATCGTTTGTTTTGTGTCAGGCTCACCTTACGTACTTGAACTTAAGGCTACTGCACGACTGGACCTACCAGCTTTTTGGCGAGAGGCTACAGTTGAGGCCGAGAACTATGCAAAGGCACGTGGTATTACCCCAGTGCCACCAGCCTACGTCATTGTTAAGCGCCGTCAAGCAAGCATTGACCAAGCATGGGTAGTACAAACCCTCGAACAATGGATAGGACAACAGTGAACACTGAACAATGGAATGAACGTGCTGATTGGGTACAATACGGTATCCAAAAGGGGTGGGTAACAGATAGCATTTGCGCTACTCACGATGGTACTTACGAGTACGCAACCGATGAAGAGCGTGAGCAATGGGATGAGGGTGGAGATCCATGCGACTTGGTGCTCAAGCTACTATGACCGACAAGCCTGACCTTGCCACGGTACTAGAGCACTACGGTGCAACAATACCTAACAAGTATGGCTACATCTCAATGCGGTGTGTACTGCATGAGGACACGCACTCAAGTGCAACAGTGAACATAGACAAGCAACGATACCATTGCTTTGTCTGCCAGTTCGATGGCGATGTGTATGACGTGGTATCCAAGAAGGAAGAGATAGGTTTTAAGGATGCTGTCACAAGAGCAGAAGCTATTGCTAACGGAAACCGCAGAGAAGTACGCAGGAACACTGGATCAAGCAACGGCCTCTTACCTGCTAGGTCGAGGAATAACCAAGGAAGCCGCAGGTATGTTCCGCCTAGGTACAGTAAATGACCCCGCGCCTGGCCATGAGCATGCTGTTGGCTGTCTTAGTATCCCTTATCGTACTCCCACTGGGATTGTTGGTATCAAGTTTCGTAAAGTTGACGGAGGCTCTCCTAAATACTTGTGGCCTACTGGTCAAAAGGTTGGGATGTATAACGTCATTGACCTACACAAAAGCTCAGATGTTATTGCTATCTGCGAGGGTGAGTTGGATACCTTGGTTATGTCTGCTCTTGTGGGTGTGCCTGCTGTGGGTATTGCTGGCGTAAGCCAATGGAAGCCACACTTTCCTAAGATGTTTGAAGGGTTTGATCGTATTGTTATCTTTGCAGACAATGATTTGAAAGAGGATGGCCGTAACCCTGGCATGGAGTTGGCCAAGCGCATCAAAGAGGACTTGGATAAGGCAGTAGTCATCTCATTACCTGAGAACCATGATGTAAACCAGGTGTTCTTGGACGGTGGCGAGGAATGGCTACGTGAAAGGGCGCTGGCATGACGATCATAGTGGGCATAGCCCACAACGGTAAGGTTTACATGGCTGGTGACCGTGGTATGTCAGACAAAGAGTTCATAGGTAGCATTGTTACACCTAAGATACACAAGGTTGGACCCATAATTATGGGTTACTCTGCATCCCAGGGTACAGGTCAGCTTGCACACCTGATTACCTATCCCAAGCCAGTGTATGAGAACCTTGAAGCCTGGCTACGCATAGATTTCTGTGATGCTATACAGAAAGCAGCAGAATTATTTAAGGTAGACATTAACACTGAGGAAAATGGTGCTGATTTCCTTGTTGGTGTAGGTGGCAGGCTCTTTGAGATCACTACAGAGAGCTGGTCAGTAGCAGAATACGACATGATAGCCACGGGATCAGGCTACGCCTATGCAATGGGGTCATTGTTCACTACCCGTGACTGGGATAGTCCCCGTAACCGTGTTAGAGAGGCTGTGAAGGCCTCTATTAGGTACTCTCCTACGTGCCAAGGGCCAGTAGATACGCTGGTTCTATGATTTACACGTATTACGGTGGCCCTGCAGACGGAGCTGAGATACCTGCGTTCCTAGTTAAGCAGGACTACCTTATTGTTGAGCGACCCATTGCCAAAGGCAAGTTTGTAAGTTACTATTATGAGAAGTGTGACGATCATCCATGGTTTCAATATTGTGGGGAAATAGAGGAAGAAGATGAGTGACAAAGACAGACTGGGAAAACCTAATCACGTGCCTTACCTCGATGGGTTTGGGGATTATCCAAGTGGATACGACGAGTGGGACTATCTTAGTCCAAGTACCACCGACAAGAAATTAAGTATGCAACAGTTTGCCATTGACATGTGGGATGTTATTGACCACTGCGGCAATGTATTGATCTCAAAGCAAGAGGACTACGGCCCACTTAACATTGCACGTGCCCCTGGTGGCCCGCTTAATGGCTTACGGGTACGTATCTATGACAAGATCTCTCGCATTAACAATTTGATTGACGAGAACCAAGACCCTAAGCATGAGTCACTTCGTGATTCATTCCTTGATCTAGCCAATTACGGCATCATTGCACTCATGGTGCTTGATGGCACGTGGCCTAAACTAGAGGACTAAAATGAAAGCTATCGTCTGCATCTCAGACCTGCAAGTTCCCTACCATGACAGGCGCGCTGTTGCTAACGTAGCTACATTCATTCGTGCGTTCAAGCCTGATACCGTGGTATCTGTTGGTGATGAGATGGATTTCCAAACCATTAGCCGTTGGGCACAGGGTACACCACTAGAATACGAGCGTACCATTGGCCGTGACCGTGATACTACCGTTGCTGTGCTTGAATCCTTAAAGGTAGACCATGTGATACGCAGTAATCACACTGATCGGTTGTTTAATACCGTTATGATGCGCGCACCTGGCCTTATCTCCCTACCTGAGCTAGAGATTGGTAATTTCCTACGCTTTCCTGAGCTTGGTATCAAATACCATAAGAAGCCATACGAATTAGCACCAGGTTGGATACTAATGCACGGTGATGAGGGTAACATCTCTCAAAATGGTGGCACTACTGCCCTTAACCTGGCCAAGAAGACTGGTAAGAGCGTGGTATGTGGCCATACACACCGCATGGGTCTGGTACACCACACTGAATCGTTCTCTGGTGTGCCTACACGTACCCTATGGGGTATGGAAGTGGGTAACCTAATGGATGCCAAGCAAGCAAGCTATCTAAAGGCTGGCATAAGTAACTGGCAACAGGGTTTCGGTATCCTATGGGTAGACGGTAAGACCGTAGTACCGCAGCTCATACCTATCGCACGTGATGGTTCTTTCTTTGCTGAAGGGAAGGTATGGGGTAAGTGAACGATCAATGGTTAGTGGAAGCTGATGAGATAGCGGCAACAGTAGCCAGACAGATACATAATAGGTACGCAGTCTACTTTGATTCTGCAGATGTTAAGCAAGAGCTTATTATCTGGGCACTTAAGAGACCCCATAAGATTAAGGAATGGTTAAACCATGAACAAGAATCAGCGGATCGCAAGGGTGGCATACGCCAATGCGCTAAGGCCATGCAACGTGAGGCAGATAGGTATTGCCGTAGCCGTAAGGCCAAGGCCGTTGGGTATGAGACCAGGGATGAAGCGTTCTATAACATTGGCATAGTCGAGGAGCTAATCGCTCACATGAATGAAGCCAATGAGCAGCAAGCTACCCAGCAGATACGGGTCTCTGGTGGTGGTGGTGACCCCGCTACTGGTGGTAACTTCTTGATCTCTATCATTGACGTACGCTCTGCTATGGATAAGTTAGATCCTGACGATAGGATTATACTTGAGATGAGATACCAGGAGAACATGACATTGGGGCAGATAGCTACCGTGTTTGACTTGTCTGATACCACCATACATAGACGGATCAACGGATCACTCAAGCGTATGGTCAAGGTACTAGGTGGCGAAAGTCCTTGGGCGTATACCTCACGGCGGGTTATGTCTAACTCCCAGGCCAATGCTATAGTGTCTGATAACAACTAAATAGATTTCCGATACCAGAGGGGAAGCTGGCTATCGGATTAGGCAATGCCTCGGATCTTAATTGGTTCGGGGCATTGTTGTTTGCCAGCTAGGGCTGGACATACGGGACTGTGTGATTAGGGTCAATGCAAAAACCCCTAGCGGATAGGAGTACGCTAGGGGCTTGCAATTAGTGAGAGGATAGGGACTCTAACTAATGTTTATCATACACGGATCTTGTAGCTTTGCCAAATAAGCACGGCTGCGCTCGTCATACTTGGTGAGCTTAGTCGGTATGTCTTTGATCGCTTGGTTAGACGTAGCGTACGGGCCTATAGCCTTAGCCACACTAAGCGAGGGTTCAATCTGTACTAGCACGTAGGTGTCCCGCTTGGAACGCATACTGTCAATCAGCTCAATGACGGATCTTGCCAGGTCATCTACGCTTTCGTGTTCCTGCGATAGCAGGTCGGATACGGCCTTAATTTCTGTTGGTCTAATCTGTAGCACTAGTCTGTGTACCTAATCACTAGAGCCAGGGTAAGCATAGTCACCACGTAAATCATAAGCAGCTTCATTGGGCGCGTTCCTTACTGGCAACGTACTCAAGCACGTCAGCTTCTTGAACGGCATTTTCAAGTTGCCTAGAGAGCGCACATAGCTCACGGTAAGTTAAGTAGAATAAGGTATCTTTAATAGTTATTGGGTGCAGCATAGGTTTCATTCATCATCACCCCACTCACTATACAATTCCTTCCAACACGGATCGCACATACCACTAATGAACCGTTCACGTACGCTAGGATCGTGCTCACTTAATACCTCTTGCGCGTATGCGCCCTGGTTGTATGCGTACAGCTTGTCAGGGCGTATCTCTATGGATACGGTGGTGTTACAGGTAGGGCAAGGGTGTGACGTTACTGTGTACCACTCTAAGTCATCAGACTTTATCGGGTTATGCAGCTTAAACATTATTCCTCATCTCGGATCGTGCGGGTATCGTGGTCATCTTCACGGTCATAAGCTACGCCGTGGTAAATACGTGCGTTACAGATAGTGCATACATCATAACCGTCATCACTATCTATCCATAGGTGCTCATAGTTACTCATTAAAGCTATCTAACCACTCAATGCTATCCAGTAGGTAACGGATCATAGCATTATCACTATCGGGGGTAGGATCATTCATCACTAGGTGCTGTAACCCGTCTAGGTATTGTAGATCCTTGCGGATCATACGCTTTAACTTTAATTCCTTAATCATAACTTGACTCCATTCATCTTACTCAAGCGTTCACGTACGATACGTGCCCCGCCTACTGCCATACGTTCAGCATTGGTTAGTTTCTTACGGGTTAGCTTGGCACGTATTGCCAGGCGTTCACCCGCTAGTAGCCCGCCCCAGATACCATAACGTATGTCATCATCTTGCATACCTACCTCTAGGCATTGTTCTCGGATCGGGCAGGCCGTGCAGATTTCTAGTGCCATACCCGCCGTAGCTATCTCATCAAGTGTGATGTGATTAGTTGTCGCGGGATACCACCAATCGGGATAGGTAGCACCCGCGCATAGCGCGTTGTCCCATAGTGACCCGTCGTGTGTCAGGTGTGCGAATAGCTTTTGTGCGTCTATTGCCTGTTGCTCACGTGGCCGTAGCTTACGGCCGTTCGGTTTCCTGCTCATTGTCCACCCCCCAATAAGGGATAGGCTCTAGTGATAGCTTTATTACCTCGGCCATACGTTCAAGCGATAGGTTAATCACGTGGCAACATCTCCTCGGCGCAAGTAAGGCATACCACGTCATCATAATAATCTGACCAGATAGGGCGTAGCTGCGTTGCGTTACTATCCATAATGTCTAAGCAATTAGGGCAGGCGTTGCCGTCAAACTCTTGCATACTCATACCGATACCCGCTCAATGCGTACATCATCATAACCCTGGTCTATGTAATCGTTAGCTACATTTTGTGCAATGTTGAGTGAAG
>Ga0209400_1001187_pt1 | contig 21594 bp, 36 predicted proteins | sample M_130807_EF_Meta_FD_187313 | JGI IMG/M metagenome (GOLD analysis project Ga0209400, IMG submission 187313) | Freshwater microbial communities from Lake Montjoie, Canada to study carbon cycling - M_130807_EF_MetaG (SPAdes) (version 2) | ecosystem: Environmental > Aquatic > Freshwater > Lake... | reverse complement strand
TAATTTTTTTTAAAAATAAAATTTAATCAATTATGAAAAAAGGTTTATACGCTAATATTGCTGCTAAAAAAGAAAGAATAAAAGCAGGCTCTGGCGAAAAAATGAAAAAAGCAGGAGCAAAAGGAGTACCTTCTGCTAAAGATTTTAAAGACGCTAAAAAAACTGCCAAAAAATAAACATGCCAAAAAAAACTGTAAACTTAAGTCTAAGCAAAGGCGATAAATCTCCTTCGGGTGGATTAACCGCAAAGGGCAGAGCAAAATATAATAATGCTACTGGAAGCAATTTAAAGCCACCAGTTAGTGCAAAACAAGCAAAAAAAAGCCCTACCGATGCGAATCGTAGGAAATCTTTTTGCGCCAGAATGTCTGGAGTTGAAGGACCAATGAAAAAAAACGGCAAGCCTACAAGAAAGGCGTTAGCTTTAAAAAAATGGGATTGTTAAATGACTACTAAAAGACTAACTTATGTTGACGGCAAAGCCCATTGGATTGAAATTGATAATTATTCAACGGGTACATCAAAAAAAAATGTCCTTGGAAAAGATCCGACAATTGACCAATATATTAGAGATAAAGGTGGTATTCAAAGCCACTTAGACAATAAAGTTTACACAAATAAACAAGATTATTTATCTTCTATTAAAAGAGCTGGTTGCCACATTAAAGATTATTAAAAAAATATTTGACTATTATTTATTAATTTCTATTCTGTTTTTATAATATATGTTTTATTAACAAAAAAATAATTTATGAACGATATTTTAAGAGAAAAATTACTAGAAAGTGTTGGAAAAATTGAAGATTCAAAAAATCCAATTGAAGAAATAAAGGAAGAAGTAAAGGAAGAAGTGGAGCAAGAAATTGAAGATAATACACAAAAAGAATTAGAGCCAACTGAAAATACACAAGAAGAATCAGAGGAATTAGAAAAATTAGAAGAAGAAATAAAAGAGAATATTGACAAGGGTATTGACCTAAAAAAAACTCTTAGCGGGCAACCACGAGAGTTTAGGGAAGCCGTTGAATTGATAAAAGACCCCGAAACACAAGCTAGAGTTATAGAGGCAGGCAAAATATTGCGTGCTAGAGAGGACCAAGTTAGACTTGAATTAGGGAATACAAAAAAAGAGATGGCTAATTATAAGATTTTTGATGAGTCTTTAAAAAAGAATCCACTTCAAGCAATCAAAGATTTAGCAAAATATAACAATCTTAATTTAAACGATCTAATAGAACCTGTTCAAGATGAGTACGATTATCGCACTCCTGAAGAGATAGCTAGAGACAACCATTACAAAAATATTGAGTCTAGACTCGCCCAGATTGAAAGACAGAAACAAGAAGAAACTGCTAATGTAAATGCAAGAGAAATCGAGCAATTTAAGTTGGCTAAAGATAGTAACGGTGAGATTAAATATCCTCACTTTGAAAGAGTTAGAGGAAATATGGCGGCTTTCTATATTGAAGGACATCCGCTATATAATCCTGATTTAACTCTTGAAAAAGCCTATCAAAAAGCAATAATGCTTGATGATGAGCTTGTAGAATTGAGAGATATTGAAATTGCTAGAAAAATCACGGAAAAGCGAAAAGAGGAATTAGAAAAAGCCAAAAGGCTTAAAAAATTCTCGGGAAGAACTTCAAGTGTGAATGTTGCCCCCGCTAGTCCAAGAGCTTTACTTGAAGATATTGTTTCTAAACATTTTGCTGGAGCGTTGTAAAAAACTAATATTTATAAAAATTTTTTATAACTTTAATTATTTAAATAATGCCTAATCCAAATACAAGTATTGGTCAATTACTCACTACCACGCTGGACAATTATGCTCCAACTATTATTGATAATGTGACCAATAACCATCCTTTACTCGAAAAATTAAAATCTAAAGGAAATATCATAAAAAAATCAGGTGGCGCTACTTTTCAAAAAAAGATTAGTTATGCAACTAACGGGACTGTTCAATATCAAGGCGAGTATGACACTTACAATACAACTCCTCAAGATGTAATTTCTACCGCAACTTTCGCTCAAAAAATCCTTACTGGTACTGTTACCATGACTGATTTAGAGTATGCACAAAATGCTGGTAAAGAACAAATCGTTGACTTGTTGGCTGAAAAAATGAAAGTTCTTCAAGCTTCATTGTCAAATCAAGTTGGAACTTCAATCTATGCTGACGGAACTGGTTCTGGCGGTAAAGATATTGGCGGTTTACAATTGTTAATTTCTGATGCTCCAACTTCAGGAACAGTAGGGCAAATTAACAGAGCTAATTATTCTTTCTGGCAAAATAAATTATATGATTTTTCAGTTGAATCAGTAACGGCTTCTGCTACCACTATTTTGCAAGCTTTTAATGCTTTATATTTAAGATGCCAAGCTCAAATGGGCGAACTTCCTGATATGATTGCCGCCGATAGTGTATATTTTAGCTTTTTTGAAACTGCAACTCAAACAATTCAAAGAATTAGTTCTGATAAAATTGGAGCGATGGGTTTTGATAATTTAAAATATAAATCAAGCGATGTATTCTATGATCCTGAATGCCCTGCTTCTCATGCATATTTTATTAATACAAATCACATTTTCCTAGAATATTTAGGTAAATCTTTGTTTACTACTGGAGAAGCGACTCGTCCTTACAATCAACCAGCTTATGTAATTCCAATGACTATGATCGGAAACATGACTATTGATAATGCAAGAGTTCACGGTGTAATGCACGCTTAATTAATAATTTAAATAAAATATAAAAATATGTCTAATTTTGCTCCTAACAATGGCTTTGTAATTCCACAAGCTATTGCCGATACTTCAACAACTCAACTTTTGCCATTAGGCACTAGAGTTAAGGCTGTTGACACCGCATCTACTAATTACGGTGAAGGTGAATTCATTTACTTAAAAGGTGTTGCTTCAACCGTTATTGGTTCCTGTGTCCTTTTTAACCAAGATGATTTTTCAACTTCGTTATTAGCCGCTAATGATATTGGTGATGTTGCTTTTGCAATGTCCGCCAATGTTGCCTCTAGCTTTGGTTGGTATCAAATCTACGGTAAAGCTGTAGGTAAAGTTCTTGCTAGTTTTGCAGATAATGCAAATTGCTATGGAACTGCTACTGCTGGATCTATTGATGATGCTATTGTTGCTGGCGATAGAATCAAGAAGTGCAAAGGTGCTTCTGCGATTGATACCCCTTCAACTGGTTTGGCTGAGCTTGAAATAGCTTATCCATTTGTTGATGATGGTTTAGCTGCTTAATTACAGTTAATTTGGAGGGACTTAAAACATCCCTCCATAATCTTTTAATAATTAAATAAAAAATATGACAAATCTAGTTTTAAATGTAAGTCCAAACCAATTAGTATCAGATCAAGGTTTATTAATAGCTTTTTTTGATAAAAAAAACGAAATTACTAAAGGTTATGACCTTTGGGTTCATATTACAATTCCTAATGATCCAAATACAGTTTGTATTAGAAAAGCCATTGAAAGAGCTATTTACGATCAAGGTGGCGAAAAAACATTTATTCACGAAAAAGATTTATATAAAAATGCTTACAAAAAATATCTTGCATTACAAAAAGATGGCAAGCCTGATCCTGAAGCCGAATTAACTAAATTAAGAGCTGAAATTGAATCATTAAAAGCTAACACAATTTCTGTTGCAAATTTAGAAAATGAAGAAGAAGATAAAAGAACCGCTTCTGAATTAAAAATTGAATTGGATAATTTAGGAATTGAATATAAAGGGAATGCTTCAAAAGAAGTTTTATTAAATTTACTTAAAAATAAATAATGAGTCTTTTAACAATTTCACAATCAATTTTAAAAGAAACTAAAGCTGGCAATGTTCCAAATGCCATAATTGGCAATGTTGAAGATGTTGCAAAACAAATTTTAGAAGTAATGACCGTGTCAATTACTGAATTGGCACGGGCTTATAATTGGCAAGAATTGCAAAAAGAAAAAACATTTAACACTGTAGTTTCGCAAGTTTCCTATAATTTACCTGAAGATTTTGACAGATTTATAAATGGAACTTTTTGGAATACCACCACACAACACCCAGTAGCAATTCCAGTTACTCCTGAAGAATGGAGAATTTTAAAAAATCAAGGTATTACTGGTGGAACTGGTTTTGAATATTCTAGAATTAGAGCAAATCATGTTTTATTGTTTCCTACACCTGCCGCTATTGAAACACATATTTACGAATATATTAGCAATCATGTTATTTTAAGTTCAAGCGGAACTGGTCAAACTGAATGGTTAGCTGATACTGATGTCCCCGCTATTGACGCACATATTGTAAGGTTAGATGCAACTTGGAGATGGTTAAAAAATCAAGGTCGCCCTTATGCTGAAGAAAAAAAAATTGCTGATAATGCAGCAGTTGAAAGAGTTAGGACAAACGGAGCAAGAAGAACTATTAAGCATTATTATTACGACAACAATATTAAAGTTGGTTATCCAGCGACAATTACTCCATAAATGGTATTAACATTAGGTAAATCATATCCATCATTGGATCAAGAAAGAAACGGACAAGCTTTAAGAGTAAATGTCCCTTCGCCTTCTGGTGGGTTAAACACTAAAGATAGTGAAAGCCTAATGGAACCAACTGATGCTGTAATTATGGAAAATTGGTTTCCCGGTCAAGGTTCTGTTTCAACTAGAAAAGGATTTACTCAATATGCAACTGGTTTATCTGGTTATGTTGAGACTTTAATGGAATATAATGCTAACACAGTTAGAAAATTTATTTGCGCTAATGGGAGCACCATAAATGATATTACAAATCCCGCAAGTATTATAAACATTGGTAGCGGATTTACAAATGCAAGATTTCAATGGGTGAATTTTAATGCTTATTTAATAATGGTTAATGGTGCTGATACACCTCAAACATTTGATGGCACAACCTTAACAGCTTCTACTATAAGCGGAAGTGGATTAACAGTCAATGAATTAAACGGCATAAATATTCATAAGAATAGAGTTTATGTCTGGAACTCAAACGCACAAGATGTTTGGTATGGAGCAACAAATGCAATTGGTGGTGTTTTTACTAAATTTCAATTGTCTAGAGTTGCACCCTTTGGAGGCAATCTTGTTTCAATGATGACTTGGAATTTAGATGGTGGTAATGGTGTTGATGATTATGCAGTATTTTTAATGTCAAGTGGCGATGTTCTTTTGTATCAAGGCTCCGATCCTTCAAGCTGGGCATTGCTTGGAACTTACAAAATAGGTCGTCCAATAGCAATAAGAGGAGCCAAAAAAGTTGCTGGTGATATTATGATTATTACGGATCAAGATTTTGTATTTTTTAGTGAAGTATTTAAAAATGATGGTTCAGTTACACAGAGAAGTAAATTATCTGGTGTAGCAATAGAGTCTGTTAATAACTATAGTTCAAATTATGGCTGGGAAGTTGCAATGTATCCAAAAGGTGGTTGGCTTTTAATTAATGTTCCAGTAGCAACAAACACAATTTATCACCAATATATTTTAAACACAATTACTGGCGCGGCTTGTAAATTTACGGGGATGAATGCTTCCACTTGGGGAATGTTTAATAACAATCTATATTTTGGTGGGAGTGGCAAAATATTTAAAGCCGATGATGGCTACAATGACAACGGAGCAAATATTGTTTGCGATATTCAATCCGCTTATAATAATTTAGGAAGTCCACAAGAAAAAGTAGTAAATAGCTATCGAAACACTCTAAAATTAGACGGCACTATAGCAATAAATTCAATAGTCAACTTTGATTATGGTAGAGGTTTAACTTCACAAAATTCATCATCAGTTGGAGTTGGGTCTTTTTGGGATGTGGCTTTATGGGATGTTGCTTTGTGGAGTGCTGAAGGATTAACAAGAAACGAATTAATTTATTCATCAGGACAAGGTGTAGACCTTGGGATGAGAATAAAGGCAAGTATAAACGGACAACAAATTAATTGGTATAGGACCGATTATAGTGTAAGTGTTAGTAATATAATTTAAGGAAAATATGGCATTTGGAAAATTTTTTAAAAAAGCATTAAATTTAGGAGGTCTTGGCAATAATTTTTTAGGGACAGGTAGAGGTATTGTTGGAAATAAAAAAGGTTTATTTGAAGATAGAAAAAATGCTGATGGAACTGCATTTGTACCTACGCAACAAGATATTACAACTGCAAATCTTTTTGAAAGTCTTTCGCCTGAACAAAAAAAAGATTTACTTTTAAACAATCCTAATATTTACACACCAGAAGGCTCACAAATTTATGATCCGTTGACAAATAGTGTAAGATTAAATGAAAGCGATTTTACAAAAGCTGAAAGATTAAGACAAGAAAGTTTAGCGGGTCAATTAAGCGGTTCTTTAAGTGGTGATTTTTCAAATAGTGGACAAGCAATTCAAGATGCAACTTTTCAAAGAGGAAAAGCTCAAATTGATCCTATTGTTCAATCACAAAAAAAAGATTTAGCTCAACAATTAGCAGATCAAGGAATTCCTATGGGTTCTGAACAATATAATTCGGCTATGAATCGATTAGACGATTCAATTGCTCGTCAATATACCGATTTATCGCAAGCTAGTATTGCTACTGGCGAACAAGTAAGGCAATCAAGATTTAACGAAATATCTGCTTTGCTTGGCAGGTCTCAAGTAGGGGCTGGCACTTCGTTTGGTGGTTATCAGCCAAATTATAACGGCATTGATTTGGCTGGCTTTGCTCAACAACAAGGACTGCAAAATCAACAATTATCATTTATGGGTTCACAAGCTCAAAAAAATAGAAGCATGCAACGGAATAGTGCTTTAATTGGGGCAGTTGGATCATTAGGAGGGGCAGGAATTAAAGCGTTTTCTGATATAACTTTAAAAGAAAACATAGAGCACACTGGAACTTCACCAAGCGGAATACCCATTTACGAATTTGACTATAAGAATAAAGAACACGGTCAATTCAGATATTCTGGTGCAATGGCTCAGGACTTATTAGAAAACCACCCTTCCGCTGTTATTCAAGAGAAGGATGGTACCTTAAAAGTAGATTATTCACAAATTGATGTTGAATTTAGGAGGGTTAAATAATGGCAGTTAATAGAAAACCATTAGCACAATTATTACAAGAAGTCCAAACAGGTGAAGATATTACCAACAGGGCGATAAGCGGTCAAGGTTTTGACCCTCAAGGTGGAATTGGTGTTGCAGTCGCTCAAATTGCAACCGCTGGTATTGGTGCTTGGTCTCAAAATAGAGCAAGAAAAGATATTGCTGAAAGAGAGGTTGGTCGTCAACAGCAATTAAGTTCATTATTAACATCAAATGGCTATACACCAGAATCTGCAAATGCTATAGCTTCAATGACTACACCTGAAAGTGGAGCAAGTATTATTGGTGCTTTTATTAATCGAGATATGGCTAAAAATGACCCCGCAACTCAATTAAAATTACAACAATCTCAAGTTGATTTACAAAAAAGCCAATTAGGTTTAACAACTGAAAAATTGCAACAAAATAAATTAATAGCTGAAGCTGGAAAAATTAGAAGCGAATCTTCTGGAAAAGGAGCAGATGGAAAAGGAGCAGAAAAAGCTCCAGCAGGCTATAGATTTCAAGCAGACGGAAATTTAGTAGCAATACCTGGTGGACCAGCAAGCAAATTAAGTGCAGAATCGGCGGGTAAAGTTGCTTTAATTAAGCAAGGAGAGCAAGATATTAACCGATTTAAAAATTTAATCACAAATTCAGACGGCTCTTTCAATAGAAGAAAACTTGCTAGTATGGATGTCCCTTTTAGCTTGGCTGGAGGTCGTCAAGAAAATTCAACTTTATTTAATGCAATAAATGCTAGGCTTCGTTTAGAATCGGGTGCGGCTGTGCCAGAAGCAGAAGTAAAAAGAGCTTTAAAAACTTTTGCACCAAGTGCTCTTGATAGTAACGATACTATTAACTCTAAGATAAATAGAATGAATGAATTTTTTGCAACAGCTAAAGAAGAAATAGGGCAAGGTAGAGGAGCAACACCAACTCAACAGGCAACAAACGGTCAATCAGCTATGTCGCAACAAAATGCCCGAAAAAATGCCTTTAAAATTTTAAATATAAGAGATAAATAATGCCAATAGCAACAGTTCAATTACCTAATGGAAAAATAGCTGATATAGAAGTTCCTCAAGGTGCCACCCCTCAAGAAATTGAAAGTTTTGTAATGGGTAGTCCCGAATTTGGCGGACAACAAGAAATGCAACCGCAAGCTCAACCTATGCAATCGCCTGAAGAATTATCGCAGATTGCTAAAAAACAAGCTTATTTAAAAGAAAATTTACCAGCAACTCAAGGTATAGCTGGTCTTAGTACTGTTGAAAATGTAGGAAGGGGCATAAATACTGGCTTAGGAAACGCCGCTATTGGTGCATTTCAAGCCGCTACCGATGTTGGCGAAAAAGCCGCTCGTTTAATTGAGAGAATATATTATGGCGATAATCTTAAGATGAATACTATAGGTAATAGATTAGCAAATGAAGTTAAGCAAACAAAGGAATTGCAAGCAGAACTTCCACTCGCACAAAAAACAGGAATTGCAATAGGCGAAGCAGTGCCCTATTTAACTACTGGTGTTGGAACTGGTGCAAAAGTAGCACAAGTCGCAGGTAAAGTTGCTGGCTTAGCTACTGGCGGTGCGGTTAGTGGTTTTGCATCAGGAGCATTATCACCGCAAGAAGAAGCTGGCTTAGAAAATAGAAGTATTCAAGCCGTAAAAAGTGGGGCAACTGGTGCAGTTATTGGTGGTGGATTAGGAATTGCTGGTAAAATTGCAAGTAATGTTAAAACTTCCGTTGTTCAATTGGGTAAAGATGTTTTAGCTGGATACAAAGCAAGACCAACAGAAACTATTGCAGGCTTTACTTCTAAGCCTGTTGAAACATTAGATTCTATTAGCGAAGCAATTAAAGATAATTCAAGCCAAATTTATAAGGCAATGCGTGAGTCTGATGCGGTTTTAAGACCAAGCGCAACAGGAACAATTTTTAAACAAATTGACGAATCATTAAAAGATTCGGGAATTATGAATCAAAGATTGCACGGCGATACTATGGGGATTTTAGATGACCTAAAAGGTTTAGCGAAAGAGAAAAACGGTAAGATTGGCTTAGAAGAACTAGACCAATATAGACAACTTTTAGGTGATGTTGTTAAGAAAAACACAGACATTTCTGGCAAGATGAATGCTGACGCTTTCAAGGCAAATATTGCAATAAATAAAATGGATGATGTAGTTGAAAACTTAAAGCCTAATTATTTAATTGGCTCTGGTAAATCTGAATCTGTAAAACTTTTAGATGCCGCAAGGGGTGAATGGTCAAGATACCGCAAATTTGATGCTATTACAAACATTGTAAAAAAAGCCGATGGCGATCCAAACCGCATTAAAACACTTTTACAAAACTTCGTTAATAATCCAAAAAATTTAAGGGGATTCTTACCAGCTGAAGTTGAGGCTTTAAAAAGAGCTAAGACTAACTCAACCGCGGAGGGTTTAATGAAAGCTGTTGGCAAATTTGGTTTTGACATTGGAAGCGGTAGAAATGCTGGAAATTCGGCTTTACCAATTGGTTCAATATTAATTGGCGGTGGAACTGGTGGATTAACTGCACTAGTGGGCACAGTTGCAAGACAAGCTCAAAAATTATCTGCAAGAGGGCAAGTTGATGATGTTTTAAAATTAATACAAGGACAAGAGCCACAAATTGCAAGTAAGGTAGTTCAAAAATTACCAGCTAAAACTAGAGATTATGTTTTAACTAACATATTGACACAAACAATTAATAAATAAATATATGGCATTTAATGGAACAGGAACTTTTTTAAGAATTTACAATTGGGTAACTGACAAAGTAAACGGAGTACCAATTACAGCATCAAGATTTGATGCAGAGCTTGATGGAATGGCGACAGGCTTATCTAATTGCATTACAAAAGATGGACAAACTACTATCACAGCCAATATCCCTTTTAACAGTAATAAAATCACGGGCTTAGGCAATGGAACGGCAAGAACCGATGTTATTAATGTTGGTCAAGTCCAAGATAACCAATTTCAATACTTAGGGACTACAGGAGGAACCGCTGATGCTTACACACTGGCACCATCACCAGCAATTACAGCTTACACAGCAACACAACAATTTACTGCTAAAATAAGTGCAACTAATTTAACAACAACTCCTTATCTGCAAGTAAGTTCGATTACTAGTCCTACAACAACAGCAGTTATTAAAAAACTAAGTGCTACAAAAACAGAAATTGCGGTTGAAGCTAGTGATTTATTAATTAATGGCATTTATGATTTTAAAAGAAACTCTACAAATGATGCTTGGATTGTGTTAAATCCTGAAAAAGCTTTTTATAATTTAACAAATTTAACAAAGGCTACCACTACAACTCAAGGCTTAACTTATCTTAACAACCCGATAACTATTGCAAATAATGTCGCATCTCCAAACGATATAATAAATTTTGGAGCTGGAACTTATACAACATCAGCGGGCAATCAAATTTATTTACCTGCAATTACTAAAAAAATTCAATCAAGCGGAGTATGGACTGCGGGTTCGGGTGCTAATGGTCTTGACACTGGAGCGAGAGCGGCTAATACATTTTACAGAACTTATGTAGTGCAAAACAACTCAACCCTAGCTTACGATATTGTTTTTTCAGTCTCTTATTTATCACCAACCATTCCTAGTGGCTATACAAATTTAGGGTTATTAGATTATGCTTTAATTCGCACAAATGCATCTAGTAATATTGTAGCTTCAAAATGGGATGTAAATGATAAAAAGATTGTTTTGGGAGCTGGAGAATCAATTGAAGTTTTTAATTCTACTGCAGGAAGTGGCAATGCTATTATTGTAAGCACAACGGAATCTTTGGAGTTTGTTGTAAGAACTTATCTTCAAACAACTGGTCTTGGTGTTTCAGATTTAGCCGTTTATGGAAGTGAACATTCATCATCGGACCCAAATGACACTGTTTTAATTGGTACAAACAACGGTTTTCTAACTACTGGGGGTGGCTCAGTTTATACTTCAGATGGAAAGATATATTGGAAGAATTTCGGTATTGGTGCGGGTGTCGGGAATCAAACTTGTAAAATAAAATCAATCAAAATTAGGAATTAAAATGATATACTATAACATTATTGACAATAAAAAAGTATTTTTTGAAAGCGATATTATATTTGCTGATTATGAAGCTACTTTAGCAAACAAAGCAGAGCAAGAAGAATATTTGCTTAAAAAAGCTAAAAATAAAAAGCTTGTTGATTTAGATAATTATCACGATAGCGATGAAATTAGAAATTTAACAATTAAAACTTCTAAAAATTTATTTATTTATTCTAGTTTACCAGATGCAAGAAATATATTAGTAGAGCAAATTGATGCTAATAGAAACGGAATTGAATGCGGTTTAATACCTATTGACAAAGCGGGATTTCTTTTTTTTCAAAACGGCAAAGCTGAGTTTATTTTATTAAATAATTTAAAAATAATTTATGCAAAATTAATGGCAGTAGTTAATAAAAATTATGTAACTAAATTAACTCATAAAACTAAAATTAGTGCAATAACTAATTTACAAGACTTAGAGAATTATGATTTTAAAATTAATTATCTTGCTAATCAAATTATAGAAATCACACAATGAAAACAGAGCAAATTAATATTGAATATTTATACAATAATCTAAAAAATGGCGATATGATTGGCTTTCATTATAAGCCGTGGTATTACATTGTTGCAAAAGTTATTGGAATATTTACAAAAAATAAAAATAGGCTGGAAATACAGCATATTGGCATTTGTTATAATATTGAGAGAAAAAATAATGAAACTTCATTTAATTTTGGCGAGCAATTAACAGCGACGGGCAGAACTAATAATAAAATTATTATTCAATATAACGATGATAAATACACAACTCTTAAAAACAGCAAAACAACAAGCCATTTATTTGGAAAAAATATTGAGTTTTATTTACTTGAACTTAAATATAATTTAGTTCCAATTCAAAATTACACATTAGACACTTATTTTAAATTAACAGAAAAATATTCAATTAAAAGTGCAATTAGCTCAGTCGGGTTTTTTGCAAAAATATTTAAAGTAAAAGATAAAAACAAAGATAATTATTGCTCTGGAGCGGTTCACACAGCACTTAATCAAATTGGCATTGGTCTTAACATTAAAGACACTTTACCTAGTCCTTCTGAGCTTTCTGCTTTTGATTATATCTCAAATATTTATAAAATTACTGAATAATGAAATTTATAAAAACAGCTATTATTAATATTGGTCTATATTGTTTTATTATCTTTGTTTTGACTTTACTTAATAATTTTTTTAATAAAAGTTATGATGAAGATCTAAAGCTTAGATTTAGATATGCTAAATATGATAATAAAGTTGTTAGTATTCAAGATTTTATGAAAAAAACACTTTCAAAAGACTGCGGAGAGGGTTACACTACTGGCTGGGCTATTCTTGAGAAATCAACAAAAACCTATTATTTTGAAGATGTAAGAATGATTTTAGATGCAAAAATACCTTCTCCTAAATTCGAAGAAAGAGCTTCAGATGCTATACAGCAAAAAGATTTAACCGAGTTATATATTCCCAATATTGCTAAATATAATCCCTATTATTCTAAAGCAACAGTTCACGAAGCTAATAATTCTTTGCTAAAGTTTGTTAAATATGCCAATAAAAAAGAGACCGCAGAAGCTTTTTATTGCAATGAAATTAATAATTGTGCGAAAGGAAAAACTGAAAAAGAAAATATGGCGATTAATTTTGCATTCGGAAAATACAAAGATAATAAAATATTAGAGGGTATTATTGATAAATCTAATCATCCGACAACCTCAATTGCAATGCTATTAGTAGCTGATAACAATGTTGATGATATAATCCACGGATTTTGGATTGCTAAAATGCAACATTACAAATACATAACAAATAAATGCGACGGCGAAGTTGCTAAAAATATATTAGAAAAAATGGCAAGGAGTCTGCATTAATGGAATTATTAGAGTTATTTACAAAAGCAATCGCTCCACAACTGTTAACCAGAATATTTGATAATATCCCGCAATATATAATACTTTTTAGTTTTATTTTAATTTTTATAGTTAAATATTTGTTAAAATGGAATAAAGCAAGAGTTGAAAAATTTGAACTTAAAGAAGCTCGAAGCCAAGCAATTTTTAAAAATACTGAAAATTTAGTTAATAAAGTTGACACAATAGAAAAATCTCAAAAAGAAGCAGTAGAAGAAATAAAAGTTTTACGAACTGATTATAATGCACTCCACACAAGAGTAGCAGTAATTGAGACTGAAAATAGAATTAATTCTAAGCAAGAAGGCACAATAATAACAATGCTTAACCGCATATTTAACTCTATTGAAAAAAAATAATGATTAAAAAATTAATTGAAGGTAAAAACGGCAAATACTCATCTAAAAGATTTGTATTTATTATTAGCTCCTTAGCTTCTATTGCTGGATTTTTCTATGCAATACAAAAAGTCTCTACTTCTTCGCCTGAGCTCATACCTGAAATATTAAGCTATTTTTTAATTTATAATTGTTTTATTGGTGGATTTATTACATTAGAAATGATAAACTCAATCTTTAAAAGCTACTTTAAAAACAAAAAGAAAAATGTTGAAAATAATTAATCTAATCATCGGCAGTGTATCTTTTATTTTTGGCTTATTTATCGCTAAGAAAATCGGAGATGCTGATAAACTTAAAATTCAAGTAAAACAATTTGAGGAAAATCAAAAAATACAAAATGAAATATTACAAAGAAATATTGATATTGATAATGCTACTAATGCAAAATTGCTCGTCAAAAAAGCAAGAACTCGTAATAAGTAGTTATAAAAACAATCTTTGTAGCTGGCTCAAGCCCTTGCCTATGTCTGAAGAGCCATACGAAGAATTGATATCTAATGAACTTGTTATTTATCTTGCAAGAGCTGAAATCGAATATCAAGCAATTTGTATTGAGAAATGAAAAGATTTGATTTATTACTAAAAACATCGCCGTTAATTTTTTCTTGCATTAGCTTACTTTTTATTATTTCACTAATAATTAAAATTATAAAATATAAAAATGCGGTAATATCAATTACTTATAAAAAATCAACAATAAATAAATTATCAATTCTATTGTTAATTATCTGTATTAATTATATATTTCTAGAATTTCACTGGCTAGATAAAGGGCTTGGAGAAAAATTAGCTGCAGAAGATAATTTATGGAATTTAAACGAGACTTTAAATGCAATCTTTAATATTTTAGCAATTTCTAAATTATATTTAGCAATGAGTAACAGCAAAAGAATTATGGAAAAAGAGAAAAAAGACAATAATATTATTGTTGAAATTTTAACAAAAGTTGATGATAATAAAATGAAGCATATATTTTATTTTATTGCTTTTATTGTAATTGCACTAATATTTTTTATTTTAGCACTACTTGGCAAGCACGAAGCTTTTAGTGTTTTACAACCAATAACTTCTTTTATTAAATGACTTACACAATAGAAAATTTACAAACAAAAAACTTTAAGCCTCTTGATTTTTTTAAATCAAAAACTGGCGATAAACATAAAATTAACAACTTAGAAGAGTTTTTAAAGCAACCTAACCATCAAGAAATGCTTTTAAATGGGATTCACCTTGCGAATCAAATGCAGAAGCTCAGGGGCTTGTTAAACGATATTTATAAAAACAAAATAGGCGAAGAAATAACTATTGTAATTAATTCTGCTTATAGAAGCCCTAAAATCAATAACTTAGTGGGTGGCAGTCAAAAAAGCCAACATATGCAATTGCAAGCTTGTGATTTTTATTCTCCTGAGTTAGAAAATATTAGATTAGGGGATATTTTAAGAGCTGTAAAAGAAGCTAAATTTGAAGTGGATCAAATGTTGGTTGAGGAAACTTGGATACATTTTTCTTGCAAGCTACAAAATAACAGAAATATGTTTGGAACTTATTTATATGATGCTAAGCTTGGTAAAAGAGTTTTTAAGGCTATATAAACTAATAGGGCTTAGTTAGTCTGAATACAATTTCAGGTCTAAGCCCTACCAGCCATTAACAAACCTAGATTATGAAACTAGACTTGAGGAAAAGTTAACTATCTAAAATAACAAGTCAAGAACTTTATATGGACTGTTTTTTATTTAGTTAAATAAATCTTCTTGTTTTAATTCTTCTTCAATTCTTTTGCACGATAAATCAAAATACTGGTTATCCAATTCACAGCCTATAAACCGCCTATTATTTTTAATGCAAGCGACCGCGGTAGTTCCGCTCCCTAAAAAACCATCAAAAACAAGCTCATTTTCTTGACTAGAATTTCGCAATAATTTGGAAATTATTGAAAGGGGTTTAATTGTAGGATGTTTATATTGCTGTTTATCTTTTTGATTTATTGGATGTAAAAATAATGTTGATGCATCCTTGTAAGAATTAAGTTTGCAATAAGCGTTTTTACGAAAGTATAAGCAATATTCAGTATCACTTAAATATTTATTGTCAAAAAGAGGAGTGGCATTTGTTTTTACCCATTTTATAATGTCAAAAGAAAAATCTTTTTTGCAAAAAAAATCAAAATATATAGGAATTTGAGCTTTATTGCACCATATATAAATATTATTATTTCCTATTCTTAAAAACTCATTTAATATTGTTTTATAATCAAAACCGCTTACTAAATTGCTATTTTTGATTTCTGTATTCATTGATTGAATACTTTTACTCAATTCGCTTTTACCACCAGCCTGAGTATTTAAAATTAAATAAGGCGGGTCTGTTAATATTAAATCGACTTTATTTTGCATATTTGCCATAAAGTCAAGGCAATCGGCATTGTATAAAGTTATTCTACCGTTAAGAAACTCTTGCTTTGACATATTATAGTAAAATTACAAGTCAATCATTATGTTGAGAATAAAGCAATAAATCGGGATATTGAGCTTTTAAATCTGCCCTAAGTTTATCATAATTTTAGTTTTAGTTTGTTAATAATTTGAATTATCGACTAATTGTCGACTACTGAAATTGCCTTTTTACAGAAGGCTAACTGACCAAAACATGCAACCCTATTGTCTTGGCGGGTAATTGTAAATTAAGCTTCATTTAATAATAGCGTTATTTATGTTTTGTTAGCACTAGCATAAATAAACCTACCTTTTTCTCGCACCAACTTGCGGTCGGCTGAAAACTTCAATACCCACAACGCTTTCGTGAGGATCTACAATACTTATCAAGTCTCGCCACTCTTTTTCATCGTCAGGCACTTAGTTGCTAAACCAGACGAATCTCCCAGCCTCCGAGTGATTGATACCCTATTTCGTTGGTTTTTAACCCAACTAACAGTATAGTTGCTAACTTTCTACTGTTTTTCTGCTCTCTTCTTTAACCGAGCCGATTTGCCTTTTTACAGAAGGCTAACTGTTGTCAACCCTTGAAACTTACCAAAGCGATGATGGTAGGTTGACTTGCTCGTTCCAGAGGTCTAGCATTAAATATAATTATCTAGACTTAACCGCTTTATGATTGAAGCCCTTTCAGGCAATTTGACTAGCTTAACTTTGTTATCTAGTATTTCTGCACTCATCTAAACCCAGTGCTAAGTTTTAATAATGATATATTGATTATATTAGTTGTCAAGAATTATTATAAAGAACATTCTATTTTAACTACCGATCTTTTTCTGTGGCTTTGCCTGTGAGAAACTCGTTCGCAAGCTTTCACAACCTCATCCCAATCGTTGTAATGTGTTGTAGTTGGTCCAGCTGGGAGAGAGTTCAAGCATTCTTTAAAAATCTCTCTGTTTAAACATTCATCTCGAACTATTCTGTCTATTGGTTCGCAAGAGCAACAAGTTGTTAATATTAATGGGATTAATATTTTAAGATTTTTTAATGTTTTCATAATTTTTAGTTGTTGATTTTAAGTTGATTCTTAAGTCTTTTAATTGTCTTGAGTGCTATCTCTCTATTTCTCATTAACTTTAGCAATTCTGCTTCACATTCAATTATTAATGATTTTGAGTTCCTCTCCAAAGAAGTTGAGTTCATTATTTTAGTTTGTGCGACATAATCAATAAGATATTTTTCTATTTTTTTAATTATCAGTTTCATTTTCATTATCCTCAGTAGTTGCCATAAGTAAAATACAAGACCAAAGAATCCACCAAGCAACTAGAAAAAATCTTTCTAGTTTATTCCAGTTCATAAAGTTAAAATCAAGATTAACAAAGCCTATGCTAAGATAAAAAAAGATTAATACACTAAGAATAATTTTAATTGCTGTTTTGTTTGTCATTATATATAAAAGTTATATCCAAAGCCAACCGCATATTTTAAATTAAGAGGTTTTGACGGTGCTATTAGATTGATTGATATAGTTTGATTGTAAAAGCGATAAGATAGGGCTGTTCCCCAAATTAAAGCCGTTTCATTATCTTTTTTAACAGTTTTGCCCTTATATCTTATTTCTTGCTTTGTGTCAACATTGCCAACTAATAAATAAGGTGTTATTTTGCCAATTTGATAACCAAGAGCAAGAGTATCAATATTAGAAGTAGATTTAACTTGAAACTCTTTTTTGTTATTAAGGATCGCCCTAATTCTTGCATTATTACCAATCCTATTTGTTGAAGTATTGAGAACAAATTTATCAAAAGTTTTAACATAACTTAAATTTAACATTAATTTAGGGCTTGTGATTTCCTCAAATTCATTGACATAATCTGTTTTAGTATTGGTATATAACACTCCAGTGCCAATGCCAATATGTCCGATATTAGCAAGGGCAGTGGAGCAAGATAGAATTATTAATAAAGTGAAAGGAATAAAAACCATTTTAAAAGGGTATATTGTCTTCGCTAAAATAATTGTTTTCTGGTGCATAACCATTACTTTTTTCTATTGAATGTTTGTCAACTTCTTTCCAAGTTTTTTTAATAATAATTTTGAAGTAAAGTTCCTCGCTATTTGGCATTTTATCAAGAGTTAAGTCAAAATCCATTCGAAAGGAAGAGCCGTCATAATTCTTAAAAAAATTAACAGTATTTAAATCGCTATTTTTAAAAAAAACAAAAGACATTGCTTTATTTACCCACTTGTCTTTTATTTTGTTAGAAATCTGTATTCTGCCTGTAAATACCTTATCATGTTCTTTTAGATTAAATTTATCTGTAAGTTTGTTATTTTCAAAAAGTTTTGCTATTTTGTAAGTCATTTTATTTGTTGTTGTTAATTGTTGCTAAAGATTGATCTAGTCTATTATTTGCTAGAACAAATGCACTAGTTGTTAAATAGTGAATTATTGCATAAATTGCGATAAATATTAAAGCATTGCTAATAGCGTATAAAAATATTTTAAAGCCTGCTTGAGACTTATAATCAAACATAATCTTATCAAAAATTGCATATGCTAAAAACACCGCTCCGAATTGAGCCACAACAAAAATTATAAAACGAAGATAATCCGAAAAAAAATTAAATTCTTGTATCATGCATTTCATTATTTTAAGTTGTTAATTATTAATTAAATTTTATCCAATTGAGATCATTATACAATCCCGCATAGTAGCAAAGACAACATCTAATTGTTTCGTGGTCTGTGTTTGTTGCTTTAGCAATTCTATTTACCACTATTCTTTCGCCACTCGAAATTAATCTATCTATTTCTTTTTTAAATTTCTCAAAAGATGCACTTGAGTGAGGCTGAGGAAAAGTTTCGTGAGAATAGTCTAATAATTGTCTGCCCCTCACATAAGCTTTACATCTTCTTATGTAATGTTTGCCTATTTTGTGTTTTGAAACTAAAAATTTAGTTGTAATTCCTTTTTCAGAATGACTATTCACAAAATCTTTATAGATTTCTTTATCATCATTTATTTTGTTAATTTGTTGAATTGTCGATAACATTTTCTTTAAAAATATAGTTAATAATAGCGAATCCAAAGAATATTTCGTGGACTAAAAAAAGATTGTGATATATTGATAAATCAAAATAAAGTGGGTTGATTTCATCATTGATGATTACTTGCAAGCCGTATAGAATATAGATTATTGCAATATATAGAAGAGTGTATTTTTTCATAAGTTATTTGTTAATGGAATTAAATTGAGTATTGCCACAAACTTTAGCATCGTCAAAAATTCTAGCATTGCCATAAACTTTAGCATTGCCATAAACCCAGCAATCGCCCTCTTGACTTAAATTACTCTCTTTTTCAATGTATCCACCTAATTCTCCAGCATAAACATCACCAAAGTCTTTTAATGCTTTTATTTGATAAAGTTTTTTACCGTTATGTTCGATAAAAGTTGTAGTCAGTTCGTATTTCATAGTTTAATTAGTTCCAGTTGATCCAAAACCGCCTTCGCCTCGTTCAGTTTCGTTGATTTCATCAACAAAATCAAATCTGACTTTTTCGTGTTTCATTAATAATGCTTGTGCGATTCTGTCGCCTTCGTGAATAACAAATTTATCTTTACCAGCATTGTGAATAATAGCTTGTATTTCTCCTCTAAAATCGCTGTCAACAACACCAACAGCATTGCCTAGTGTGATGTTATGCTTAACAGATAGACCGCTTCTAGGATGTATTGCAAGATAAAAACCTTCTTGTATTTCCATTTTTAAGCCTGTTGGCACTAGTTTATTTTCGCCAGCAGGAATTATTAGTGGTTCAATACCAACATATCGCAAATCAAAGCCTGCGGAGTTAGCTGTTGCATAGAATTTACCGTTGTAAATTTCTTTTGCATTTCTTAGTAAAATTGTTTTAGTTTGCATTTTTTAAATTTAAAGTTAGTTATAATTAGATTATCATTATAAATTAATGAATAATAATTAATAGTCAAGGGGTTATTTTAAAAATAATCCTTTAAAAAAAGCTTGCAAAGTTTTTACTACATTTTGTGCAGTTCCATAAAATACTATTCCAAGCAAAAAGCCAAAAAGATTTGCAGATCCTTTTTGAAATTCAATTTCAGCAATTATTAACCAACCACAATATAGTTGAGCAATAAGAGTAGTTATTATAGTTATTACAACTAAATATTTCATAAGTTCGTGTTTCATAATTTTAAGATTTATAATAATTAATCATTGCTTGCATTTCTTGGTTAGTTAAAACTAAATCGTGCCAACCTCGATCCCTTCCTAGCTCGTGGACTTTTTCAATTAGCTCCTGCATTTCTTTAAGAGTTGCATCAGCAAATGAAGCTGGAACTTGATAATGAGCTTTTAAGACTGCTACTAAATTTTGAAAATCTTTTAATTTCATTTTGCCTACACTTAATTCTTGTTGTCTTCGTTGTCTACAAGCTTCAGCAAAAGCTTCATCTTCATTTGCAAGTCTAGTGTAGCCAATTATATATTTAAGGCTTTCCTTAGCATTTTCAGAATTAACTTTACAACCAAGAGCTTCAGTCATATAAGCACCATAAATTTCACAAAGCTTGTGAATGCCCTTTAGTTGCAAATAAGTTTTAGATTGTTTTATTTCTCTAAACTCAACTTCAAAACTACCCTCGCTAACTTTAGCATGAGCTATTGAATAAAGATTATTACAAAAATCAAATTCAGCTCTAATGTCGCCTGTTTTTATAAAAGTTTTTATCATGATTTATTTCTTTTATATTTTTTTTTACTTGTAATAAGATTTACTATTACTGCTTTTTCACATTTGATACATTCTAATCTTGCATTTATAATGCAAATATTAGTTTTTTTATACTCATGATCACAGAAAAACTTTTTTATTTTATTTAGCATAAAGCTTCTTTCATATTATTTTTGTAAAAATTTATCTTGTTTTATCTTTTTAAAAGCTTTAGTTTCAATGTAATTCTTCGGCTCTTCAGCGATTAGATATAAACCACGAACAAAGCAATTTTCACTCTTAGCTTCTTCTTTTTTGCTATGAATTAAATCACTTATTTCTTTTCTTTTAATCTCATTATTATTAAGAAAATCTTTTAAATCAAATACTTCTCTGCCATACTGATTGCTTGAATTGTTGATATCTTGAAATCTAATTTGTATTTTATTATTCTCTAATCTATCAAGCCATAAATTAGCATAAACATCAAGATTGATTACCTCATTAATTACTTCTCCATTAATTAAACAAGGGGTCTGAGTAATTGAAGTTGCATATTTGAAAGGTAGTTTATAATTTCTTTTTGGATTTTCAGTGTAAGTTAATATTTTATTAAACATTTGACCTAGAAAACCTTTGCCTTTATATTCCTCCGCCGTTACGATGCTTGTAATATAAACAAAAGTTCCAGCTTCAACTCCAATATTTTTTATTGATTTTGGATCATTAAATAATGCAATTGAAACTTGCACTGGATCGCCATTCTCATTTTCAATAACGAATATTTTTCTATTTTCATCAGTACCAAAAGAATTTTTTATCCAGTTATCATTAGGAGACCATAATTCTTCTTTTTTTGGCATGTTTATTATTTTGCCATTTT
>Ga0209400_1001183_pt1 | contig 21700 bp, 19 predicted proteins | sample M_130807_EF_Meta_FD_187313 | JGI IMG/M metagenome (GOLD analysis project Ga0209400, IMG submission 187313) | Freshwater microbial communities from Lake Montjoie, Canada to study carbon cycling - M_130807_EF_MetaG (SPAdes) (version 2) | ecosystem: Environmental > Aquatic > Freshwater > Lake... | reverse complement strand
TTAACTATAATGCAGCGTCCCAGAGGTAACGAACAAGTACTGATTTGGACTTACAATTATCGCCCAGATTTTGTTATACTACAGGACATATATGCCAATCAGTGGATTAAAGATTACACGCTAGCAGATTGTAAAATGATGATGGGCGAAGCACGTGAAAAATTCACACAGATCGCAGGACCACAAGGTGGAAGTGCGCTAAATGGTACTGCTATGAAAGCAGAAGCTAAAGAAATGATCACACAGCTTGAAGCAGAATTAATGCAACAGGTAACTGGCGGTCAGGGCTATACTTTTATTATTGGTTAAGCCAAAAAACCTTGACATTCAAGACAATATCAGATAAACTAATCATGAGGGTAAAAAATCATGACTGAAATATCTGAGAAGAAAAAATTAAAAATAGCCATTTATACTATATGTAAGAACGAAGAAAAAAACATAGATCGTTGGGCAGATAGCAACCAAGAAGCAGATGTAAGATTAATCTGCGATACTGGTAGCACTGACGGTACTGTAGAAAAATTAAAAGCACGAGGGGTTGATGTTTATTCGATAGCAGTAAGTCCCTGGCGATTTGATGTAGCACGTAATACCAGTTTAAATCTTTTACCTGCAGACGTTGATGTTTGTATTTGGCAAGATCTAGATGAAGTGCTTTTACCAGGATGGCGCCAGGCTATCGAAAATGCCTGGGAAGATGATGTAACTACAGCCAATCACAGATACAGACATAATCAAGGCCCCTGGCAATGGCATTATAAGATACATGCTAGACATAATTGCTTCTGGTGCTGGCCAGTACACGAACGATTAGACTGGACTATTCCTACTAGAGATATTTGGATTCCAGAGTTTTATCTCGATGAGTATCAAGATGCAAAAGAAGGTCGCGGTAGCTACGTAAACCTATTAGAACTAAAAATACAAGAAGGCGATCGTTACTGGAAAACCTATGCGTTCTTAGCTGGTGAATATCAGATGAGAGGCGAAACAGACAAAGCTATCGAAGCACGTTTAAAAAGCTATGAGCTTTGTGAAGATGGTGGAATAGTAAAGTCATATATTGGTCGATTAATCGCACAGTTATACGGCGATAAAAACGATTGGAGTACTGCAGATCTTTGGTATCAAAAAGCAGTACAAGATAGCCCCGAAAGAGAAACACTATTTCATTGGGGCAAGTCTTATATGACCCGTGAAGATTGGGAAAGCTGTTTCATAACTATGAAAAAATGCCTAGAAGTTACTGCTCGTCGAGATGGATTTACACAAGATCCACAGGCTTGGGGTGAGAACGGATATGACACAGCAGCATTAGCTTGTTATAAAATAGGCCTATACAAGAAAGCAGTAGAATATGGTGAACAAGCACATAACATGGCACCAGAGGATGGTAGATTGATTAATAATTTAAATTACTATAAGGAGGCAGCACAGTGAGTAAGATTAAAACTTGCGTATATGCTATCAGTTTAAACGAAATTGCTCAAGTTGACAATTTTATGGAAGCTTCAAAAGATGCTGATCTTATACTGGTTTGTGATACCGGTAGTACAGACGGTACCGTAGAACGACTGCGAGAACTCGGTGCAGTTGTTTATAATATAAAAGTAAAACCGTGGCGTTTTGATATCCCTAGAAATACTGCATTAGCATTAATTCCACCGGATATCGATATGTGTCTAAGTATCGATATTGACGAATACTTACAACCTGGTTGGTTAGAAGCTATGCAAAAAGCCTGGGATGAGCATAACGGTAACATACAGAGGATGGCATACAGCTATACTTGGAACTGGAAACCGGACGGAAGTCCTGATAAAGTGTTCTATGCAGATAAGATGCATCACAGGCACGGCTATCGTTGGCGTCATCCATGCCATGAAACGCTATATTGGCAGAATTCAACATATGAGAATAGAGTAACTGTACCTGATATTTTGCTACATCATCGTGCAGATAACTCAAAGAGCAGATCACAATATCTGCCACTGTTATCACAGGCAGTAAAAGAAGATCCCGAGAACGATCGTATGCGTCACTACTACGCACGTGAGCTTTTTTTCTTTGCACAAAATGAAGAAGCTATTAAAGAGTTTGAAACCCACATAAAATTACCCAATGCTACGTGGGCAGAAGAACGTTCTGCGAGTATGCGTTATATGAGTCGTTGCTACCGTAATATGGGCAAGAATTCCGAAAGTATGGATTGGGCATTTAAAGGTATGTTAGAATGGCCACATACTAGAGAACCTTGGTTGGAATTGGCGAGAGCAGCATATGCATTAAAAGACTGGAATACCTGTCATTGGGCTGCTACAAAATGTTTGTCGATAGCTAACAAAGGTATGAGCTATATAACCGATAGCGAATGTTGGGGGTCAGAGCCACACGATCTCGCAGCATTGGGTGGTTGGTATTCGGGGTTAATTGATGATTCTAAAAAACATGCTATAATCGCACATAAGATGAATCCGACAGATGCACGATTAAAGAACAACTGTTTATTAATGGGGTTAACTGAAGAGGATCTCAATAAATGATCATAGGAGTATGTGGTCTAATCGGCAGCGGTAAAGGTACTGTTGCTGATATATTAGAAAAAGATCACGGATTTGTTAAGATTAGTTTTGCTGATAGTTTGAAAGATGCTGTATCAGTAGTATTTGGGTGGGATCGAGCATTATTAGAAGGTGATACTGACGAGAGTCGCGCTTGGAGAGAAAAGCGCGACCCTTGGTGGGCAGACAGATTAAACTATGCTGATCTTACGCCACGCTGGGTATTGCAGATGTGGGGTACAGAAGTGTGTCGTGAAGGATTTCACAAAGACATCTGGATTGCTAGCATGGAAAAGAAATTACAAGATCATAGTAAAAACTATGTCATACCGGATACTAGATTTGTTAATGAAATTGATATGATCAAGCGCATGGATGGTAACGTATGGTGTATCAAACGAGGTAAAGATCCTGCCTGGTTTCAAAAGTATCAATCACGTCGTATAGTACCAAAAGATATACACGCTAGTGAATGGCAATGGGCATTGGCAGAATTTGATAAAATCATACAAAATAACGATACATTAGGAGATCTAAAAGAACGTATTAAAAGTCTGGTTTAAGATCGCTTTTTTTCTTCTCTAATTTATTTGTTATCTTAACCGCAGCATCGCAGTTCAAGCAGATAGTTTTAAAACTGTTGTTAGATTCGTATACAGTTAGCTGTTCTGTATAATCAGCTGAAAATCCACAAGCTTCGCATTTTGTTTTTTTCTTATAACCTTGTGTTAGCCATTTGGGTTTCTTCTTCTTCTTTTCGTCAGCATTACAGGGGTCGCACAATCTGCGATAATAAGTCTTATCGTTTTTCTTGTAATTTATAGCTCTTGCTCTATTATTACACTTAGGGCATATATTTTCAATCATAGAAATATTTATTACCTTTATTTACCTTTATCTAAATTATATATTACCTTTATTCCACCTTTTCACGGTTATATAGACATGATTTTCTAGATATAATACTAAATATTACTGAAGTCTGCAATAACAGGAGATCGGATATGACGTTAAATTCACCCGGCGTAGAAGTACAAGTAATTGATGAAAGCTTTTATGTCACAGCCGCACCAGGAACACGCCCACTTATAATAGTGTCATCACAAGAAAATAAAACCAACGGTTCCGGCACTGGTATCGCAGTTGGTACATTAAAAGCAAACGCTGGTAAGCCATATTTGATTACTAGCCAGAGAGATTTGACCGAAACATTTGGTACGCCATTGTTTTATAAGGATGCTAGCCAGAACCCAGTTCATGGTGGTGAACTTAACGAATACGGATTACAAGCAGCATACAGCTATCTAGCAGTAAGCAACAGTGCTTATGTTGTTAGATCAAATCTTGATGTAGCACAACTAGCACCTCTTGCAGTTGGACCAAGTGCAAATCCAGAAGATGGAACATATTGGTTTGATGTTAAAGATTCGAGATTTGGTATATTTGAATGGAATGGCGCTGCAGCCACAGTAAGAGGTGGACAGCAGTTCACAAATAGAGTTCCTACTGTAATCGTAGACAGCACTAAGATAGATCAATTAACTGGTGCTCCTTTAGGCTCAGTAGGTAAAGTAGGTGATTACGCAGTAGTAGCTATCACTACACTTAACAAGATTTACTTCAAAAATAGAATGGGTGATTGGGTTCTAGTAGGTTCAGATGATTGGAATAACAGCTGGCCGCTTGTTGCAGGTAACAAAAGTAATCCTACATTAACTGCAGGACACAGCATAATCATCAACGGTGTCGAAGTAACACTTACATCGGGAACTACTGTAAATGCACTTGCAAGTGACATTAACGTTCTATTTAATAACGATACATTGCGCGGAGTAAGTGCAGCCGTGGTTAATTCACGTTTAGAACTATACTGCAACGGTGCAGCTGATAGTCCACAACTTGACAGCTCACTATCAAACGCTATCGTTATTGAAGCCGGTACAGGTACACTTGTAGCGTCTAGCACGGCAACTAGTTCAACTGGTATTGCTACTGGAACATATTACGGTCCTGCTCTACAGATTGGTCCACACACTTCAGTTCCTCGCTTTAAGACAAGAGATCCTGCTCCTCGTCCGAGTGGGTCTGTATGGATTAAAACAACAGACGTTAATCTTGGTGCTCGTTGGAGAATTAAGATTTGGAACGCACAAACACTAACATGGGATCTAGTTGAAGCTCCGGTTTATTCTAACAACCATGATGCTACATATTACTTAGATAGAACCGGTGGTGGTAAAAACATAGCAAGAGGTAATTTGTACGTACAGTTCAATTTAACTGAAGCAACGAAAACCGACAACTATAGTGGTCTTTCACCTGAGTATTTCATGGAAGCAGCTACATTTAAAGTTTTCCGCAGAGAACAGCCAGATCCAACTACTATTACTAGTGTTCCGATTACAGCTAGCACATTTGTAAATCTAAGAACTTACACATTTAATCTAGCAGCATCAGTCGTTGGATACCCTGGTTTATCAACAGATGTTACGGTATCTTTTCAAGCACATCATGCAGTAAGTGATGCAAGCGACATGGCTGCTGCAATTAATGCTGCTGGCATAGCAGATGTTGAAGCAAGTGTTGATTCTCGTAATAGACTAATAATCGAACACCTAAAGGGTGGAGAAATAAGACTAAAAGACGGTACTTTCAGCCCGTTGGGATTACTGTTTACACCATTTAATGTTGTAACTAATTCAGGTTCACCTAACTTCTACACTGCACCAGTTGGTGACGAATTGCATGACTATATAGCAACTAACTGGAAACCATTAAAATATACAGCAGCGTTTAGTCCACCAAATACTATACCAGATGACGGTAAATTATGGTATAGCTCAGTAATTGACAGTGTTGACATAATGATACATAATGGTCGTACTTGGGTTGGATACTTATTTGACGGTACATATAACGGTGTTCCAAATTCATTGCTAGCAAGTCCATATTATGATTCAAATGTAGATTTCCAAACAGATTCTGCAGGTCCGATTGTAAGTGCGACTAAGCCAAAAACACAGAGTGACGGAACTACATTGAGAAATGGTGATCTATGGATTGATTCAGGTGATATCGAAAACTACCCTGCACTTTATAAGTGGGATGGTTATAATCTAAAATGGATATCCGTTGATACTAGTGATCAATCAACTGAAGATGGTATTGTATTTGCTGATGCTCGCTATAACACAAACGGAACTAATAGTAATACTCCAGGTGATATAGCTGATCTACTATACAGCAATTTCATCGATTTTGATGCACCAGATCCTGCACTTTATCCACGTGGTATGTTATTATTCAACAAACGTCGTAGCGGATTCTCTGTAAAAAGATTCGTTCAAAATTACATCGATATCGAAGCAGACAATATCAGATTTAATAGCGGAGAACGCCAAACAACTTATTATCCACATCGTTGGGTTAACGAAAGCGGCAATGCTGCTGACGGACGTGGTCTATTTGGACGCAAAGCACAGCGTAAAGTTGTTGTTAAGCACATGAAATCACTAGTTGATACTAATCAAGATCTACGTGAAAGAGAAATACGTACATTCAATATCATTGCTTGCCCAGGATATACTGAATTGATCGCTAACATGGTTGGCCTCAATATTGATCGTAAGCAGACAGCATTTGTTATTGGTGATACACCATTCCGTTTAACAAGCGATGCAACAACCCTCAATGAATGGGGATCAAATGCTATGCTTGCAGTAGATAACGGCGAAGATGGTTTAGTAACATACGACGAATACTTAGGTGTTTATTATCCAAGTGGTTATACTACAGACAACTATGGTAACGAAATCGTAGTTCCTGCAAGTCACATGGTATTACGTACCATAGCACTAAGTGACGGAGTTAGCTATCCTTGGTTTGCACCAGCTGGTACACGCCGCGGTGGTATTACAAACGCAACATCGATCGGATATGTTGATTCGGTAGAAGGCGAATGGAAGTCTATATCACTTAATGAAGGTCAACGCGATACACTATATGCTGTAAATCTTAACCCATTAACATTCTTAACAGGATCGGGTTTAGTTATATACGGACAAAAGACAAGAGCACGAAATGCAAGTGCGCTTGATCGTGTTAACGTGGCTAGATTGATTGTTTACTTACGTGGCCAGCTAGACAAACTAGCAAAACCATATGTATTTGAACCAAATGATAAGATTACACGTGATGAAATTAAAGCAGCAACAGAGAGTCTATTGCTTGAATTAGTGGGTCAACGTGCGATATATGATTATCTAGTAGTTTGCGATGAGTCGAATAATACTCCAAGCAGAATCGACCGTAACGAACTATACTTAGACGTTGCTATTGAGCCAGTCAAGGCAGTTGAATTTATCTACGTTCCACTAAGATTGAAGAATACAGGAGAAATTGCTGGCATCGGTAGTAAATGATGCCAGTAATACACAGGTTTAAATAGATATAAATATATGAAGGAATTAGGAGTCTAGTATGGCAATCTCAACATTATCAAAGTTATCTGTGCCGTTGGCATCAAATCAAAGCAGCGGTTCTCAATCGCTCCTGATGCCTAAACTACAGTATCGTTTTAGAGTTACGTTACAGAACTTTGGTGTATCAACACCAACTACTGAACTAACAAAGCAGGTTATGGATGTTACCCGTCCAAACTTAACATTCGAAGAAATTACTCTAGATGTTTACAACAGTAAAGTATATCTAGCAGGCAAGCATAACTGGGAAGCGATTACTCTCAACTTGCGTGAAGATGTTAATGGTAATGTTCAAAAGCTTGTTGGCGAACAGATGCAGAAACAGTTTGATTTCTACGAACAAAGTTCAGCAGCTAGCGGTATGGATTATAAGTTTACAACTGTTATCGAAATACTAGACGGCGGTAATGGAACAAATACTCCACAGGTATTAGAAACTTTTGAACTATACGGTTGCTTCGTACAGGGCGCAAATTATAATAGCTTAAACTATCAGGAAAACGCACCTGTTAGTATAACACTAAGCATACGTTATGACAATGCTATACAGTCTCCACAAGGAAACGGTATTGGTGCTGCTGTAACACGCACACTAGGAACAATGGCAACTGGTGGCGGTCTCTAAGACTATTCCTCATAACAATTAAAAAAAAGACCAGCCTAAAAACTGGTCTTTTTTTATCAGATAAATAATTACATGGCTAATAAATTCAATGCATGGTTAAAAGGTATAGGTTCGATGCTCTATGGAGGAGAAGATCGTAATCTAGCCGACTATCAACACGCTTCAAGGTTGTATGTCGAGGACAACTTTAGACTCGCACCCAAAACTAAATTTTTATATTATGTAGTGTTCAATATTAACCCAAACGCAACACAAGATATTAGCTTTGAAGACAGACATAATTTAGAATTAAATTATCTAGTTAAAAGTACCGATTTACCTAAATATACCATAAAAACAGAAACATTAAATCAATACAATAGAAAAACCAATGTATATACTAACATAATATATGACCCAATAAACATGAAATTCCATGATGATAATAATGGAATTACTAACATGATGTGGGCATTGTATTATTCATATTATTTTGCAGATAGAATGAACGCGATGGACGATGGAATCGCTCCGGCAGCATATGCACGTAACACATACGAATCTAAAAATCGAATGCCATTTCGCTATGGATTAGATAACGGATCGGATGAGCCGTTTTTCGATAGTATACAACTCTTTACGCTTTCAAGACAGAGATTTTTCAGTTACCTTTTGTGTAATCCTAAGATTACTAAATGGGACCATGATACTATGGATCAATCTGAAGGTAATGGTATAGTACAAAACTCGATGACGATAGCATATGATGCTGTGATATATAATTCTGGTGCAGTCGATGTTGATGATCCTACAGGATTTGCTGTACTGCATTATGATACTACACCGAGCCCAATAATTAACGAAGAATTATGGCAAAACGGAATGGGTGGAATATTCGGCGATTCATTCTCACTCAACACATTTGCTAGCGGAAACAGTTTATTAAACAATAGATTCTTAGGTACAGGATGGGGCAACGGAAGAAATTACGGTCTTAGCGGCGGCTATGGTATTCCGATAGGAGGAAACCCATACAGTAATGCTGGCGGATTGCTGGGGTATAATTTCGGAGGCGGAAGCCCATATTCGATGAAAAATGCATTGATTGGCGCAGGTATAGGATTAGCAGGCAGATTTGCAGGTAACCTTTTAAACAACTTTATGAACGGTAGTAATCAAAAGAACGATGCAAATCGAAGCGATGCTGTCGGGACTGACAATCCTAGAAATACAAGAGATGCTTATGACCAAAAAGGCGATTCAAAAAATAACAACGAAACAAAAACATTAAATGGTATGAGATCAGAATCTACAGAGACTGAAAAAGGTCGAAGAGCACAAGATCAACTTCTTAATAAAGATCCGCAAGGTGGATCAATAAAAAAAGCCCAAGAACAGATTGCTGCTAATCAGAACCAACAATTACAAGCACAAGAAGATAAACAGTCGGCCCAGAAAAACTTAGATCAAGCAACTGCTGATAAAGATGCTGCAGCTAAGAATGTAGCAGATGCTGATCAAAATATAAAACTAGCCGATGCTGAAATGATTAATCTAAAAGAAAAGCACGATCTAGGATTAATAAGCGATCAAGATTATGCCGATGGTTTAGATAAAGCAAATCTCGAAAAATCACAAGCGATAACTGAAAGAAATCAAGCACAATCAGATCTAACCCTGCAAGAAGCTAAAATTCTAGATTCACAGGAACAGATACAAGCATCTGATCAAAGAATAGGCACATTACAGTCCCAAGAAAAAACGCTACAAGAAAATGTAAGTGCAGTTGATAATAATTTTAACAGGGATCTAGACAAGGAATCTAGGGCCGGAGATGATACTCGAGGATCGGGCTCTTCAAGTAATCAAGGATTTACAGACGATTCGGGTAATTATCATCCAGGAGTTGAAACACCAAATTTAAGAAATTCCGGAGAAGGTGCTACACTTGATCCTGCTAGAACTCCTGCTGTAGCTGACAGAATTGCAGCAGCAGATCAGCGCATCACAGTAGGTAAGGAAATCAGCGAAATCCAAGGCCAGTTGATTAATAAAAACAAAGAAATAATCGATGATAATAAATCACAAGCACAAGATTTACGTAGTCAACAAGCCGATGTGCGGGCACAACAGCAAACAGTGCAGGAAAAATATGACAATGGTCAAATAAGTGCTGCTGAATATAAGAGCCAAACAAGCGCACTTAATGCCCAAAATCAATCATTGGGTAATCAAGCGGTTAAGTTAGAACGTGAAGCTAATTCTTTAGCAAGTGAAAATGAAGAATTATCCAAAGAAAAAGATATGATAGATTCCCAAGTAGCACAAGCAGAACAACAAAAAGAAACGATCATAAATCAAGAAATAGAACAAGATACTGCTAATCTATCAAAAAGCGAATTTGATCCTAACCCAGACGCACCAGTTGGTACTATCGACGACTCACAAAGTAGCGTTGGGGGCGGAAATGAAGCTGGATACGATAATAATAATAGCGATGTACCGGATTATCAAGAATACGAATCAAACTATCCATCAGATGATCAATCTTATGAAGCTAATTACCCATACGAAAGCTCATCATCGGACGACTCATCATCTAGTTCAGCATATGAAGACAATTATTCGTATGAAGAATAATAAGGGAAATTAAAATGGCAACAAATTTACCATCAAACACAAATACTGACAGCACATCGGGTACAAGACAATTCTTTGATACCTATTATAGTAAAGGTATGAGTTTTCCCGCCGAAACGATCGATGCTGTAATTGGATTTTTTTTAAACAATGGATTTAGTCAAACTGCTGCAGAAACTATCGGCGGTACATTGTTAAAACAATCAAGAGTTGAAAATGTAAACGTTTTTCAATTAATCGATACTATGCGTAACCTAAATCAAATACAATTAAGTAGAGTTGTATCTGAGATATTAAATTACAATAGATTAAGAATTAGTACATTAGGTTATAAAGTTACTGATAATACTATCAATCAATTTGAAATACGGAACATAATAGCCTAATGGGTCGATTTGCTCAAGGTAGATTTATACCTAAGAACCCAGAAAAATATGTCGGAACAAGAACTCCTATCTATAGATCTAGTTGGGAGTTTGTTTTTATGAAAACTTGCGATGAGAATCCTGGTATAGAACAATGGGCGAGCGAAGCGATAAAGATACCCTATAGAGATCCAACAACAGGGAGAGGTACAGTATATGTACCAGATTTCTTAATAGTTTATAATGATAAGAACGGTAAAAAACACGCAGAGCTAATAGAGATAAAACCTAGCGACCAACAGCTTTTAGAAAAAGTTGGAAAGAATCGCGGGAAACAATTACAGTACGTAAAGAACATGGCAAAATGGGAAGCTGCTAGAGCTTGGTGCAAACAAAAAGGATTAATCTTTAGAGTGATAAATGAGAATGATTTGTTTCACCAAGGTGGTAAAAGATAATAAGTAAAATATGACCCAAAAATTAGAAGAATTGTTAAACCTTCCTGAATACAAGGAAACAGTTAAAGACTTAGAAAAAGAGATAAAATCTCAAGCGAAAGAAATCGCTAAACAAGAAGAAATTGAATACACATTAAAAGAATTTGATAAAATAGCATTTGCGTTACCTGCAGTTGACGGATTGGGATCTACAAGCGATCGTGAATTTGATGATCTAGCAGAAAAAGCAACTAAAGCATATGAAGATTTAATGGACTTGGGTATGAATGTAGAAGTCCGATATAGCAGTAAGATATTTGAAACTGCAGCTAATATGCTTAAAAATGCGATAGATGCAAAGAACGCTAAGATTGATAAAAAATTACGTATAGTAGATCTACAACTGAAGAAACAAAAGATAGATCAAGAATCAACAAAGAAAAGTTCCGATGAACCATTTGATGTTACAGACTACGTTGTTACAGATAGAAACAGTCTGCTAGAAAAACTAAAAAAGATAGATAAATAAGTCATAGGACCTATATCAATGAAGAATTTTAAAGATTATATAACTGGAAAAAAGAAAACCTACGATTTTAAAATTAAAGTCGCTGGCGAGCTACCTGCAAAATTTGAATCTGTTTTAAAGACAGCTTTAGAAAAATTCAGTGTCGACAGTTTTAAAAAATCCAAAACACCTGTACAAAAGAATCCTTTAGATTTTCCAAAGTTAGAAAATCAGGAAGTACACATATTTGAAATTTGTTTGAACTATCCAGTAATACCACCTATACTGAGAGAATATATCTCTGAAAAAACATCAGTTATTGAAGCAATGATTATAGTTCGTGGAGCACATGAGCCCGAAGAAGAATATCAAATGTACGACGGTACTGACAAGAAATATGCAGCAAAGCTAACTAGCGAGTATGATAAAGAAGAAAATAATCATGAACTTGTAGGTGAGAAAAGAGTCTTTAATCTATTTAAAGAACTGTCTGCTATGAGAAAAGAAGAAAAAGATTCTAAGCAATCTCCTTTGAAAATAGAACCTCACAAGTCTGAAAAAGTAGATAGCGTAATTGGAAGTAAAAAGATGCCACCTGCAAAAGGAACAATATAATGAACAACATGTTTAATCTATTAAAAATAATCGATAAGGTTGAAAAACCGGTAGCAATCAACGAATCAGTTTCACTTAGCATTAACGCAACAGGTGATAGCTCCGGTGACGTAATAGATATGATGTCGAAGGTATTAAATTTGTCCGGCATGAAAACAGTAACACCCGACATGATACAACAAAAAACCCCTCCAATGCCAATGGTACAGGCTATAAGAGATGTTAATGGATATGCAGATGAGGCAGCTTCAACATATGCAGACGAAGTCGGTGAAGAACTTTCAGGAGGCTATAATCATGCGACCACTGAGCTCGACCACGAAGTAACAGATAATCACGGCGATATCGATGACGTTACAATGGCGACTGCTGGTGGTATGAATGCCCCACATAAACAATTTAGAAAAGAATATCCCGGTGATAATCCAATGTCCGAAACTCTATCACAGAAGATGATGGAAGAGTGGAATCAAATTAAACAATCATAATTTTTATCTATAAATATTCGTATGAGTAGATCATTAGAAGGCGTTCTTGTCAAAAAAGCAAACAAGCAAGAACGATTTACCGAGAAACAAATAGAAGAAATAAGATCATGTTTAGACCCGGAAACTGGTCCTTATTTTTTCATGAACAATTTCTTTTTTATACAACATCCAGTAAAGGGTAAGCTTTTATTTGAACCATATGATTATCAAACTAGATTGGTTTCTAGTTATCATGATCATCGATTTAATGTAAACATGCTTCCGAGACAGAGCGGCAAAACTACCTGTGCTGCTGGTTACTTACTTTGGTACGCGATGTTTAATCCCGATGTCACTGTACTAATCGCCGCACACAAATACACCGGTGCCCAGGAAATTATGCAGCGTGTGCGCTATGCTTATGAACTATGTCCAAATCATATACGCTGTGGTGTGGTTAGTTATAATAAAGGAAATATAGATTTCGATAATGGTAGTCGTATAGTTTCATCTACTACTACAGGAAATACCGGACGTGGTATGAGTATTTCATTATTATATTGTGATGAGTTTGCATTCGTTGCTCCTAATATTGCTACTGAATTCTGGACTTCAATTTCACCTACACTAGCAACGGGTGGTAGAGCTATTATTACAAGTACACCAAACAGTGACGAAGATACATTTGCTCTCATATGGGCAGAAGCAAATAAAAAATTTGACGAGTATGGAAACGAATCAGCAACTGGTGTTAATGGGTTTGCTCCCTTCAAAGCACATTGGTCGGAACACCCCGATCGTGACGAGGAATGGATGCAACAGGAAATGGGACGTATCGGTGAAGAACGATTCCGTCGTGAGTACGGTTGCGAGTTCTTAGTATTTGACGAAACACTGATTAGCAGTTTAGCATTAGCAGAATTGTCTGGACGTGAACCTATGGAAAAATTAGGTCAAGTTAGGATGTATAAGAAGATCGATCATCGTTGTACCTATCTGATATCTCTCGATCCTAGCCTAGGAACAGGAGGAGATAATGCTGCTATACAGATATTTGAACTTCCAAAATTTATACAAGTAGGCGAATGGCATCATAATACTACTCCGATGGTTGGACAGATTAGAATACTAAAAGAGATAATACATTACATAAAGTCACAAGGTGATCCTATGTTATATTGGAGTATAGAAAATAACACCATTGGTGAAGCGGCTCTATTAGTGATCAAAGACATTGGAGAAGATAATATACCAGGACTATTTCTAAGTGAGCCTGTACGCAAAGGACATGTTAGAACATTCCGCAAAGGATTTAATACTACACATAGAGCAAAAATGACTGCTGCTGTTAAATTAAAATCTCTTATTGAAACTAAAAGAATGACAGTTAACAGTAAACCGTTAGTGTCAGAATTGAAAACTTACATAGCTAGCGGAGTAGGATTTAAGGCCAAGACAGGGGAAACGGACGACCTAGTCTCGGCCTGTTTGTTGATCTGTCGCATGGCGCAGGTATTGGCTGATTGGGATCCGGAGATTTACGACACTATTTCCGATAGAACTGAGGAAGAACAATTACCAATGCCAATATTTATTTCCAGTTTTATTGGATAATATTACAATCTATATAGGATAAATAATCAACTATGTCAATAAACAATACGATCAGCAACGACCTGTTTCTAAAACTTAAAGGACACTTCCCTCAAGTGCGCCTCGGCAACGAGCAAGGGATGAGCACTGTAGATCCTAATGAAGCAGTATTTTTTGACTTTGACTTTGCACCGAACGGCGAGAAACTCGCAAATGTTAGTATTAGTATAGCAGACCAAGAGTCGATGAAAATATTTTACAGCACTGACATTTTAGAGTCAGACGACCCTATGTCTAAGAAAAGATGGTTTAATTTCTTAAAAGAAATGAGACGCTTTGCTAAAAGTAAACTTTTAAATTTTGAACCAAAAGATATTATCAAAAAGAACTTAGACAAGAGGGATTATGAATTCCTTTCGAAGACACAAGAAAAAACTAAGGATCTAACTATGAGCGAATCATCACTATATGGATCAACAAGATCAAGCTATCAGAAGCTCGAGAACACTAAATTGATCATCAGACATTCGAAGCGTATCGAAGAAGACAGTCCAAACAGTAGAACTAGAAATATAGATGCTCTCTTCATTGAAAGTGAAAATGGAGAACGCTTTAAATATCCTTTCGTACACCTAGCAGGTGCTCGTGCGATGCAACGTCATGTGTCAAATGGTGGTAGCCCTTACGATGATTTTGGTCAATATGTAGTAAGTCTAAGTGAAAACATTTACAGCCTACGTAGATTTAATCATCTCGTAAATCGTGCAGCATTTTTAGAGAACACAGATGTATCAGGCATAGCTCGAGCTGCAAAAAATAAAAGTGTAAGTCTAAAGAAGACTCTTGAAAGTATACAGAAACAAAAGAATTATGTAGCGATGAAGGAAAGTTTTCAATCGATACAGAAAAAAGAGATCGACTCTGATATGCTCGAGCAATTAAAAGATAGATTTACTCTACATCAATTTAATGAAGAATTAACTGAATTATTTCCATATATTACAGACCTTTTAGGTGAAAGTGGTGAAATAGAATTAAACGGGGATCTTAGGGAGAACAGTATGTCGGCCGATATGTACGAAAGCGGGAACGATCTCGATAGTATTATTAATAACTTTAGACAAGATGTTGCAGATTTTAAAGCTGGCGGTGACATGAGTGAAGAACTTTTTGATGCCCTATACAGCTACTATGCTGCATCGGGCGACATGCCATATGGTGTGCAAAAAGGCCGAGAAGGTGATCCAATGGATTGGGTTTCTCAAAGATTTGAACAAGAACTATCTGGGTCTGGCATTGATGAGGCACAGAGTATGCACTCAACACCAGAAGCTGCATTAGATGCTGTAGAAGAATGGGTAGAACAGACTTCAAGAGAGCTAGAGCGCACTGTTGAGTGGAGTTTAACCGATTTTGCTGATATGAGAGAAGTAGCAAAGTTGACTGGACCAATACAAGCAGCATTGAATAAATTAGGCGAGTGGATCGAACATGCTAAGTCTGAACATACAAATTCCGACGAGTTAGAGGAAGGTCCTAAGAAGGCTGATCCTTATGATGCTAGCGATGCTGCTGACGAACCTGTGTCCGATTATAAAGGCAAAGAACGTGATCCAGCTTATGAACTTAAGATGGTCCTAGACCAACATCCTAAAATACAGATAGAAGAATTCCATAAGGATAAGATTAGAGACATGCTAGTTCATACCATGAAACAGCATAAAACTATGATACAAGCAGCTCAAGAAAATCCTAAAGATAAAAACGCAAAGTACTCTGTAGAAAAAGTTGAAGCACGTTTAAAGTTGATGAAAGTAAGGTATGATAGTGCAAATAAGGCAACTACATGGCCGGGTTACATCCAACATCTTGTGAACAGTTTATACGGAATCGACAACCCCGTTGCTCGTCCTTTGGCGAATCTAGCAGACGATTGGGATACTAGATCAACTAGAGGAACACCGTTAATAGATTCGGAACAGAAAAAAGAAGCAATTAATTTAATTAAAAAGATGATGTCAAATGCCGAAATTCTACCTATTTTTTATGGAAATAAAGAAGCTTCAAAAGAAGGTATCGCATTTGAAGATTTAGAAAATTTATTACAGGTTGATGAAGAAAATCAAAATACAAAACAAGAAAGTAAGTTTGATTTACTAAAAGAATTCGAAGACATACTCGACAGCATGATCTATGAAGAGTCGGGCGTATTAAGCAAAGACGAAGATGTAAAAAATCAAGCCGTTGCTGAATTGAACAAGCTAATGCCAGAACATTTCTCAGCAGGCACAAACGGATTAAATGCCATTGAGAGCCTTAAAGGCATCATAGATGACCCTCAGCTCAATAAGCAAATAGAAGAATTGGCTAAATCATCAAGCGACGGTGCTGATGCTTGTGTAAGGCCGTTAGTAATGGAATGGATCAAAGAAAACGCTCCAGAAATTGAAAATCAAATTGAAGTAGGCGACTTAGAACAAGACCAGACAGCAGCAGAGCCTGCAGCAGAGCCCGAAGAAGAACCAGCTGTTGATCCAGCAGCACCAACAGACGCAGCAGCACAACCAACAGGCGAGGTTCCTCCCGAAGAAGAACCAGCAGCAGCAGAAGATGAGGATGAAGATAGATTAAATCCTCCACAGATGACAGGCCCAGGACAAGAACCATTTGATCTAAAAGAACTTGCAGAATTTATAGGCTCATTCTATGATAGAGAAAAGGGAACATTTCCTCCAGGTCCAGAAGGCGTAGTTATTAAAGTAGAAAAGAAATATGGCCCAGTAGCAGCACAGTTAGCAGAAAAGTTAGTACGTGAAATTGCTCCTCATCAGGATTCAGAAGTTTATGAACTAGGCAGAATTAGAGAGCTAGCAGGCCTATAAAAAACTAAAATAAAGATTGACATGATAAATAAAACTGCGCTATAGTAATATAGTGCAGTTTTTTATTAGGCACAAAAAAGTAAAAGCCAAGGCAACATAGGAGATAGGCAACATGGCATCATTAGCAGAAATTCGCGCTAAATTACGCGAGCAAGAAACACGTTCATCTGGAAATCAAGGCGGCGGAGATAACGGAATTTATCCGTTCTGGAATCTCAAAGAAGGCCAAGAAGCAGTAGTTCGCTTCCTTCCAGACGGTGACGCAAACAACACGTTCTTCTGGGTCGAACGTGCGATGATTAAACTTCCATTCAATGGCGTTAAGGGCGAAACAGACAGTCGCCAAGTACAAATACAAGTACCTTGCGTAGAAATGTGGGGGGAAACTTGTCCAGTGTTGAGCGAAGTTCGCGGCTGGTTTAAGGACAAAAGCCTCGAAGATATGGGTCGTAAGTATTGGAAAAAGAAGAGTTATCTTTTCCAAGGACTTGTAGTTGAAGATCCTATTAAAGAAGATGCAACTCCAGAAAATCCGATCCGCAGGTTTATCATTGGTCCACAGATTTTCCAGATCGTTCGTGCAGCATTGCTTGATCCTGAGATTGAAGATTTGCCAACCGACTATGCACATGGTCTTGATTTCCGCATCGCTAAGACTAGCAAAGGCGGATACGCAGACTACAGCACAAGTAAGTGGGGACGTCGTGAACGTGCTCTAAGCAATTCAGACGTCGAAGCAGTCAATAAAAACGGATTGTTCAGCCTTAAGGACTTCCTCCCTAAGAAGCCAACTGATGTTGAGCTTAAAGTTATTAAGGAAATGTTTGAAGCATCTGTTGACGGTGACGCATTTGACTCAGAGCGTTGGGGACAATATTACCGCCCGAGCGGTATGAGTGCTGCAACTGGTGATCCGAACACTAGAACAACAGCAAAAGTTGTTGTAGCAGATGAGGACAACATTCCGTTTGATCCGGATCCTGTAGTCACAAAGACAGCAGCACCCGCTGCTACTGCCGAATCTAAGCCAGCAGGTCAGAGTAATGCTAATGATATCCTTAGCATGATCCGCGCAAGGCAGTCTAAATAATTCGAATAATTCGGGGGATATTTTCCATGAAAATCCCCCGAAATTCACCGAATATTCCATAATTATTTTAAGGGGCAGAAATGGCTAAGACATTCGACATAACTAAATTTCGTAAAACATTAACTAAGAGTATCGACGGCCTAGGTGTCGGTTTCAATGATCCAACCGATTGGGTTGGCACGGGCAACTACGCTCTCAATTATCTCATCAGCGGAGACTTCCAAAGAGGCATTCCGCTAGGTAAAGTGACCGTCTTTGCTGGAGAATCGGGTGCAGGTAAGAGTTATATCTGTTCAGGCAACATTGTCAAGAACGCACAAGAGCAAGGTATTTTCGTAGTGCTCGTTGACAGTGAGAACGCACTTGATGAAAAATGGCTACATGCTCTTGGTGTTGATACAGGCGAAGACAAACTACTAAAACTAAACATGGCAATGATTGACGATGTTGCTAGAACTATCCATGAATTCATGAAAGAATATAAACTGCTTGCGGCAGAAGATCGTCCGAAAGTATTGTTTGTAATTGATAGTTTAGGCATGTTGCTCACTCCAACTGACATTAATCAGTTTGAGGCAGGAGATCTAAAAGGTGACATGGGTCGTAAACCTAAAGCACTAACAGCACTTGTAAGAAACTGTGTTAATATGTTTGGATCTTACAATGTTGGCATGGTTTGTACAAATCATACTTACGCGAGTCAAGACATGTTTGACCCGGATGATAAGATTAGTGGCGGGCAAGGTTTCGTTTATGCAAGCTCAATCGTAGTCGCTATGAAGAAACTAAAACTAAAAGAAGATGAAGATGGTAATAAGGTTAGTGAAGTTAACGGTATTCGTGCTGCTTGTAAGATCATGAAAACACGTTATTCTAAACCATTTGAAACACTCCAGATTAAAATTCCTTATGAAACAGGTATGAATCCGTATAGTGGCTTGCTTGAACTTTTTGAAAAGAAAGGTTTGATTACACAGCAAGGTAATCGGTTAAAATATATTGATTCTAAAGGAAAAGAATTTATCGAATATCGTAAACAATGGTCAGGTGAATTATTAAATATGGTTATGGAAGATCATATATATAAGAAGCCAGAAGTGGTTGTAGATGTCATAGATGAAGAAACTGGAGAAATTTTAGCATGAATGAAGCACTGATTGTTGAGATGTGGGACCTTCTCAGAGAATATACAGATAAGAAACAAGTAACTGTAGTAGCTGAAAGATTTGTGGATCTTCTCAGCGATCACGGTGCTACAGAGCAGAATCTAACAGAGGCCCTCGGGCATGATGATCACTTAGATGATGCTATCCGTGTTTTCCTCGACCTCGATGAAGGGGAAGACGAAGACGACGATTACGATTATGATGACGAGTAAAACATGACCTGGTACACATCCGTAAGCCAAGATCTATCAAATATTCCAGATGCGATTCTTTTCTTTGAAAGTGAGCTAAATGATGCTCGCAAGGAGGTAAAGATTACTGGAAATATCGAGAAAGCTGCGGCAAGTATGCCAGGCATCGTTGAACATCGTTACAACCAACTTCAAGAAATTGAAGCGATATTAGAATACTTGAACATCGAACTCCGCCGTCTACGTAGCCAGTTCTTCAAGAAATATCTTGAGAATTATCAAAGAGCTCTCAGTAGCAGAGACGTGGAAAAATACGTAGACGGCGAGAGCGATGTCGTTGATTATGAAAAAATTATTAACGAGTTTGCTCTGCTAAGAAATAAATGGTTAGGCATTATCAAAGCACTCGACATCAAACAGTGGCAACTTAGCAATGTTATTAAGCTACGAGTAGCTGGAATGGAAGATGCTTCTTTATGACACCTATGAATAATATACGTAGATAAATATTCCATGGAAAAACGTACATATGGATATTGGGAAGTATTAAAAAATTATCCCAATGTTAAAGTAAAAGAACTAAGTGTTGATCCAGGTCAACGATTGAGTATGCAAAGACACAAACATAGAAATGAATTTTGGTTTGTAGCCGAAGGCACTGCTACTATTAATACTATCAATGCAAGTACCGATGTTACATCAATAGAAATACCACAATTTCATCACACTTGGATACAAATAAACGAGTGGCATCAGCTAGAAAATAAAGGCGACACTGTACTTAAAATAGTAGAGATACAATGGGGCGACCATTGTGATGAAGAAGACATTGAGAGGATAATATGAAAATTTTTGTCGGTTGGGATTCTAGAGAAGATATAGCTTACCAGGTTTGTAAACACAGCATTTTAGCACGGTCAAATGGAGCAGATGTTGTTCCTTTAGTACAAGATGATTTAAGAAAAGTTGGATTATATACAAGAGATATTGATCCATTATCAAGTACTGAATTTACTTTTACTAGATTTCTAATACCTGAAATAATGAATTACGAGGGTTGGGCTTTATTCTGTGATTGCGATATTATCTTTTTAGATGATATAAAAAAATTGTTCGATCAAGCCGATGACAAATATGCTGTGATGTGTGTACATCACGACTACAAAGTCGAAGAAGGAATGAAGATGGACGGAAAAGTACAACACGTCTATCCTCGCAAAAATTGGAGCAGTGTATTTTTAATCAACTGCGGACATACTAGCAATAAAGCATTAACTCGAGAATTAGTAAACATTGAAACTGGAAAATATCTCCATAGATTTAGCTGGTTAGACGACAGCGAAGTGGGCGAAATATCACACGAATGGAACTGGTTAGTTGGTGTATATAAAGAACCAAACGACGGTAAACCTAAGGCTATACACTATACCGAAGGTGGTCCTTGGTTTGAAAATTATATGAATTGCGAGTACGGTGCATACTGGGAACGAGAAAAGAACGATTATCAAAAAAAAACTCCAATCGTCCACAAGTATGACAGATTACCCGACGAAATAAATTCAGTCATTGATAAAATATTGAAGTATAGGGTTGATTCTAAAAACGAATACTACCCCTATACTGCTAAAGAAATTGGTAGAAATGTTACAAGTTTAGCAAAAGTAGAACAACTTTGCGCGATTGATTCGGAGTTTAGATATGAGAGAAAATCCATGGTTTTTGATCCAATTTTAGAGAATTTTATTTTAGGTAGCGGTGGCCAGATCACTACATGGGATATGGTACAGAATTTAAAAACACCCGTGATACTCAGAGGAATTGCCAAGAGGAAGCAGATATTTTCATGTCTGGAGAATGGAAGAGATTTCTATTATATTGATACTGGATATTTCGGCAATGGACGACGAAAACTCTATCACCGAGTTGCAAAAAATGCATTACAAGCAACTGGTCCAGTTATACACAGATCAAGAGACCGATTAACTGCAACTGGATGGAAAGCTAAGAAATTTACATCTGGAAGAAATATTTTACTATGCCCCCCTTCTGCAAAGGTAATGAAATTCTTCGATCTAGATCTCGATCAATGGATGGAAG
>Ga0209400_1001180_pt1 | contig 21739 bp, 24 predicted proteins | sample M_130807_EF_Meta_FD_187313 | JGI IMG/M metagenome (GOLD analysis project Ga0209400, IMG submission 187313) | Freshwater microbial communities from Lake Montjoie, Canada to study carbon cycling - M_130807_EF_MetaG (SPAdes) (version 2) | ecosystem: Environmental > Aquatic > Freshwater > Lake... | reverse complement strand
GGACCCGACCTTCTCTTGGACCCGACCTTCTCTTGGACCCGACCTTCTCTTGGACCCGACCTTCTCTTGGACCCGACCTTCTCTTGGACCCGACCTTCTTGAGATCGTTCGGCTATGGACCCGGCAACCCGCCAACCCAGCACCCTAACCCCAGTCACACCCCCCACAATCCCGTCACCCAAACACTTTGACCAAACCCTCGCGACAAGTCCCCGCTGACAAAGGCTCGGCTCGGAATTCTCTCGATAAGCCCCGACGAGAAATGAGTGACATATCGATTTTTGAGTAGGGTACCAAATATCCAGTAAGATATCGATATATAAGGGTTTGGTAAAGGGTTTGAGTGTGTCGGTCTCTTCAAAAAATTGAAAAACTTTTTTATTGAAAGGACAACCGGCACGCCAAAAGGCAAAAAAGAATTCCCAAAACTTAACTTAACAATGTCATCCGTCAATCAAATGGATAAAAAGGTTCCATCTGTCTTTCCTTCGTTACCATCGTTACCATGCCATCTCGTGAGCGAGATTGTCGGCTTGGCAAATGGAACCAACAAGACTGACCCGCTCGTCATTGAAATCCATCCCGAAACCGGTGCTCAAATCGTCGAACTCAACCCTCAGATTCTTGCTCCGCTCAAAAAATCGGTCAAAGAAGCCGTCGAATTGCTCAAGAAACATCACCAAGTTTTCGAGCTCACGCAAGAGATTGACGAAGATGATTTTGAATTTGATGAAGAGATTGAGACCGCTATCAAGGAATATTCCAAGAACGTTCAACCACTCGATAAAATCACCATTCGTTCTGCATATGCTCATTACGGGATCAAGGGTTTCGACGACTTGAATGAACCCATTTCCAAAGCCTTTTACAAGAAGGCCTTAGAAATTGCCAAGCAACTCAAGCCACCGCTTTCAAGGACTCTTCGAGTCCAATATTTGGACAAGGTTCTCACACAGATTCATCTCGAGAACTCTGACCTTTCGTTCGCTATCCAAGTCTTTGTTTGGAATTACGCCTATAGCGATTCATTGGTCAAAGACTTCATTTCTCCATTGAATTGCAAACGATTCGATAGCGATGAATATGGTTATGAACCCATACTTGATTATCATGGCACAACGTCAAATTTGGACGTCTTAGAATGGGCATACCGCAAGAACCAAAGATATTGGTTAAAAATTGTCACTGGTAAAATCGAGAACGAAGCCGAATAAAGGACTAAGAAAAATAAAAAATTTAGCATTTAGAGATTGTTTGTGTGCATGTTTAAGGTCTATATTAACTAAAGTCTGTGTGTTTTTTGTTTTTTTATATTGCGTTCTCCACATTACGGTTAAAGATAATCATCAAAACTAAAATCAAAATATTGGTTTTTTTCTGAATATCCGAGAACCATTCCCAATTAGAGAACTTTCTTACATTGGTTCTCGCATTACTGAGAACAAAACCCAATAACATTAAATAAAACAAGTCCATATTAAAATGATTTTTACTATGGTCTATTAAGATGTCTTGAAATACATAATTATTCGTCATTAATTCTTCTCCTATTTTTTCACTAAATGTCGATAATATTGCCCGACTCGTTACTATGCTTTGGAGTGAACTTGTTGGAAACTTGGGAACAAAGGCCATCATTGGCTTCATCATCAGAAATGCGATAAAGAAATTCATTAACATTTTTAATTGTCTTCATTCGAATTCGAGAACCTTGTTTGTTCAATTTTACACCGATGAACATTTATTTCTGCTAATTGTTTTAGAATTTCACCATTCTGTTTTATCAGCTCTATTATTAAATGATTATCTATATGCGAACTTGTCAATGCCATTGTGTTTTCGGCTGGTGGTTCGTGTTTTGTTTCATTTGGTGAACATTTCTTTTTATGACGCCATAAACCAGAACGTGTTATATATTTTTTTAAACATATTTCACATGAATAACTCGATATATCATCTGTGTTTTGTTCTATGGCTACTTTGGCTACATTTTTGTTACATAGTGTTACTTGTTCATGCTTTGTTGTCATTAAATGTTTTTTATAATTATTTGTTTTACTCGTTCCATAGTCACATATTTCACAATAATATTTATTGGCTACTTTTTGGCTACTTTCGGTTACCATTTTGTTTCCTTATGTTACCTAAAGATTTTATTTCTAAATCTTTTACTTAAAATTTTATGCTAATACTTTTATTCGACCTTTTCCTGAATTCACTGCATTATGCTGCAAACCATGATTTTTGACATTTCTTGGAAAAAGTCCCGACCACATTTTCATTTTTGGACATTTATTTTTTGTCCTTTTTTTCAAAGGTGACTCCTACTTTTTTCACCATTTTCAACTTCGTTTCAATTGTGTTAACTTGGCTATTTCTTGTACTGATTTTGTTATTGATTTATCCTCGTCAGTATCTGCATACAAGGCCTCACATAAATTCAATTGTATTCTATTTGCTTCGGAATCGAGAACACGAATGTCCGGATTATTTTGACACCATTCTGATGTTTTTATACGGCATTTCTGTGCTACATTTTTTATCGCCTTTTTTATTTTGGGTAAATCTTCAGAATCCTTATTCCATTCATCATTATCTTTTATATAAATCGTTTCTCGTTTTACGTCTGTACAATGGAATGGTCTTTTTGTTATATCCAATGCATTCCATTCTGTCTTTATTACATCTGTTATTCCTGTTACATAACCCTTTTTACTTAAATTCAAAATATCTTCAAATGTCACCTTGATGTTCTCTATAAACTCATTTATATTCAATGCATCTTTACATGTTTCGTTCAAGAATATCTGTAAATTAAATCTGTTATTGATTGTACCATTATTATTGTATGTTTTCGGTTCCTTTACGATTTCTACTAGTTGTTTTAGTATTTCACTGTTTTGTTTTTGAAGTTCTCCATTCTGTTTTTGAACTTCCACGTTTTGTTTCTGAAGTTCTCCATTCTGTTTTATCAAATTCAATACTAAATCATTATCTATTTGAGGTTTAGCTAATACCATCGTATTTTCTAAGATTGGAGAACATTTCTTTTTATGATACCACAGTCCCACTCTTGTTTTATATTTTTTTAAACAATGTTCACATGAATAACTCGATATATCATCTGTGTTTTGTTCTTTTGCAACTTTTGCAACTTTTGTTGCATTTATGTTAAAAGACGTTAAATTTATATGTTTCGCTGACAATATATGTTTATCGTAACTACTTTTTCTGCTAGTACTATAGTCACAATATTCACATATATATTTATTTGCAACTTTTTGCAACTTTTGTGTTAACATTCTGTTAAATAAAGTTAAATGAGATTTTATTTCTAAATCATTTTACGGTAAATTCGCAGGTTTTCTTATGCTTTCCTTCTAATTTTATTTTTAGGAATTCACTGCATTATGATGCAAACCATGTTTTTTATCATTTCTTGGAAAAAGTCCGGACCACGTTTTCATTTTTGGACATTTATTTTTTGTCCATTTTTTCAAAGGTGACTCCTACTTTTTTTCACCATTTTTTCAAGACATACCATATTTTCTTTGATACTATAGAATAAGCCGTTCAGGTTCTCTAACTCGGTTATCGAGAACCTTGTATATATTATTCTACCATGAATACCCACCATATTCTTGTATCCTATAATACTCTATATATGCATTATATCGGCTAACGAGAAATGAGTGACATATCGAGAAACGAGTATTTTATCTATTTATGACTATTCAGCCGAAATTAAATGACAACGTTTTTTACACCCTTTTTTTCGTTTTTTATAAAAAATTGAAAACTTTTTTTATAAAAATTTTATACGGCATGCTGAAAAGCAATAATAATATCTAATCTCTCTCTTTCCGCCTTTTAACTTTTATTACAATGTCTTCTACTGATTCTGTCAACAATGTTCTCGATGTCGCAACTCCTGTTGTCGACACAACTCCTGTTGTCAAGGTCAAGAAACCTCGTCAGCCTACCTTACCCGCCAAGTTCGCCAAGTTCTTGCAATTCGGGGTTTTCCTTTTCAACCAGATGAAGGATTCTCCTGACCAAGAACTCACACAGGACGAACTCAAGCTTTTGCGCATCTTTGATTCGGTTTCTGAACAACAAGCTTTTGTGCAACTATTCTTCGATGGCGCCAAAGACATCAGCAAAAATTTGCGCAAATTGGTTGTTCTCAACAAGAAGAAGCTCGCTAAGGAACTCCGTCTTGCTTCTGGGGAACTACCTAAGAAGCGCACTCGCAAACCTAAGGTTTCTGTTGATCAAGATTCCTCTACTGATGCTAATACTAATGCTGATGCTGATGCTGAGCCTCTTTCCAAGAAACCTAGAGCCAAGCGCGTTTCTAAGGACAAGGATTCTACTTCTACTGAACCTTCTACTGAATCTTCTACTAATATTAAAAAGAAAAAGAATTCCAAATCTGTACAAAACACGCAAGATGTTCTCATCAACGAGTTAGTTTCTTTGGCCAGATCTTCCACTCCTGTTCTACCTCCTTCTCCTCCTTCCACTCCTAAGGAATCCATTCCTAAGGAATCTAAACCTAAGAAGGTATCTAAACCTAAGAAGGAACCTAAGGAATCTAAACCTAAGAAGGAATCTAAACCTAACAAGGAACCTAAGGTTAATGATTCTAATTCCAACTCTCTTCCTCATCAACAACCTGATCAACCACTTGATGATGAACTTGAAGAAGATGTACGCTCTATTCTTGTCGATGGACAACCTTTCCTTTTGTCCTTAAATGACAACAAATCTCTTTTCCATCCTACTCTTCACCACCACATCGGCTTTCTCATTGATAACAAATTCTCTCCTATTTAATTTTACTCATTTTCTTTCTATTTCATTCTTTATCCTAAAAAAAATGTTAAATAATTAACCTTAAATAAAGTTTTTTTATTGTGTAGCACTGAAGTATTGAATAGGTGTCAAGTATTTAACTATCCATGCTCCCAGAATAAACCACATGGCATAAATACTATTACCCCCATTATAAATAGCCCATCGAAACGCTTGACAATGAATAGCGGGTACTAGAAACGGAGACATAATGAATCCCGTTACCGTACTCGGTGTACAAAAGTATAAATATAAATATACACAAACATAATGTAGCAAAATCCATAATATATACATACCAAGTAACCTCCCAGCATAATACATGTTTTCTTTAATCATATCTTTTAACATTTTGTATAATTATTATTAAATGTAATTTTCCATGTTCAATTTTTTAACAGCATATCACGAAAAAAAATTGAACATGAAGAATTACATTTGCATATTTGTTAAAAAATAACAGAATGCACAGTATTCAAATTTTCGTTTACTACACGAATCACTTAAATGCAAATAATAACTTTCCAATGTTATTATTTGAAACGGAAGAAAAGTTGATAGAATTTTTAGATGGATTACACTATGAACCAAATAACGAAACCTTAAATGGAACACCATATTTTGTAATCAATAATTCACATATGTTACCAGCCAAAGTATTGCAAAAACATAATAAATTGAGTATTGGTTATCCAATCAAACCAAATACTAAATTACTTCGAAACGTTACGATTGATGACAACTGTGTCGGAAATGGATTTACCGGATACATACAATCAATTTCTTGATAAAGAACTATACTGCTATACTATCAATATGTTCCAATTGTCGAATACTAATTTCTGGCAATATTGGATGCGCTTCCCATAAATAACGACAAAACGCCCATTGAAATGAGTACGTTTCAGGATAACTAGAGTCATATCTTTCCTTTAAAATATTTGAAATAGTAGAGGGTAATAAATAATGAACACTTGGTGGTAATACATAAGATAATTGCGCATATTCTGTGAATGGTCGATTATCATTTTTTTTAATGAAAGTACTTTCTTTATCTGGTATATATTTCACCAAATCAGCGAACAAAGGTGGGTAATGATAGTTATATTTCCATCGCCAATCCGGACAATCATCCGTGTAATATCGAAAAACCCATTCTAAACCTTCCAAGTAATTGATGCATATATTTTGAACCCCAGATTTATTTATATGGAATAATGATTTATAATAACGATTCTCCCAATAAGGCTCATTCGGACAAATATACTTTTCTTCTGCCCTATACAAAACAGGAACATTCTTTAATACCTCCTCCTTCTCTTTATCAGTCGTTTCAGGGTATGTTCGTTTATCAAAATTATCGCGAACAAAATACTCATTCAATAAAAAACCGTATTCTAACTTAGCGATTTCAGAAATAAACATTTTTACGTTTTTCCACTGGATTTCATTTGAACTAGAGATCAAGAATCGCCCACTATAATTACCAATTATTTTGCGATAAATATCTAATAATGCCGTTATTCCATGTGTTCGAATATTCATCGCTGGAAAATGTGGCAAAAAATCGTTACCTAACAGAAAACATAAGAATATGTAGTCTACTGTCCTTCTCAAATCTGGTTCGTGAAACTTACATGCCATCTCTGCACTAATACAAGATGATAAATGTTTAATATCTAAAAAATAAGGCTCATTCTCTTTGCCATGAATATCAAGTGGTATAGAACTCTTCAAAAACTCAGGTGCTTCTCTAAAAATAAAAAGATTATTACAATATTTCAAATGAAAAATAGAGAGCATAATCAAATCGGAATCTAGTCCATACACAGCTATAGTTCTAGACTGAATCGTATTACGAATATATTTAAAAAGTTTATGTTCTCCTTCACCACATTCATCAGAGCAAGATGTTATAATTTTGCCAACATTATATTTTTTTTCAGATAAAGTAAAATGTTTGGTAATAGATTGACATAGTTTTTTCATAAATTCAGTGCCAGGTGTAATAGCCGCACTACAAAAGAGAGTACCTTGTCCTCCCTCTAATTTCGCCATAAACTGTGATTTATAACGACGTGTTCTCTGCTGTTCCATCTTCGCGAATGGTGCTACTCCATCAAATGCGATATAAACGACATCTCTAGGTTTAATAGTCTTAATATACTCTTCGATCTTTACGATAATCAAGTGAATTAACTCTTGTTCGAATAAATCAGACCGACAACCTTTTTTCTCGAGTTCATGTGCAGAATCATATATAATTGAATTACAGTCCATATATAATTCATCAAAGGCTACTGATTTTTGCGAAAAATAGGATAAATTCCTAATAATATTAGGATAGTTCTTTATAATATGCGAAAAATAACTAGGTATTCCCATTGTCAGTCTATTATATAACTCTGTTTAGATTTATACCCTTTTACTTAATAATATTAATTTTGCGTAATACTATTTACAGTTGTAATACAATCGTATAAACGACATTATTTATGAGTCACTATTGTATACATAAAATGAATCGGAAAAAAGAAAAAAACAGTATAATATTAAAAAATTCACATATTAATGAAAAAGCACCAGATATAAATATCCATAAATTTATTACAGAAAAAATAAGCTATATACAAGAAATTATAAGAAAAACTATCATTTCTATTAAAAAAAATAATCAAACGAATATATTTAGTAATAATGACACAATTATATCAATTACAGTATTAAACGAACTTTACGTAAAAACAAATGATATATCTGCTAAGTTAGTTAATACTACTTGTCAGAAAGAAGCAGACAATGCAATTGATTCATTACAAACTATTATAGATAAACTTTCTATGATTATTTGTGGTTTCGGCACTAAAGAAATAACGGATTTATTATTTATTAGTTTCGGTTCGGAATATAAGAATATAACAATAGAGAATCCTGTTATAAAAGCGAAATATGACCTTATACAATCCCATGTTCGCCCAATAGGCTATAAAATTATTCATTGGAAACAACAAAAAATTACATCAACACAATCTGAAGTTATATGTAGCAATAAGATCACGGACGAACCCAACTTACTAGAAGACGCAAATATGTTCGAATGTTACGATAAAGAAACTACTATTGACTGTTTCTATCAAAGAGTATACGGAATCAGAATCATTATTCAAAATGAAAAATTAAGAAAAACGTTAGTAATCAATGGCATCGTCGATGATATTCAGACCGATTGGTTCAATAATAAATATATTGATGAACAAAAAAAAGAGTTATTTCAGTTACGCGATACGCTACAACCAACTGAAAAAGACCTGTTTAACCGTATAATAGAAAACATGACTTTAAAAGATATATTAATATACAGTAAAAACGACATATTCAAGAAAATGATAACGATATTTACAGAGGTAAGCAACGTTAAAAAAACGAAATTAGATATTATAATAAATCGTTTCTTAGATTCGGATAAATATAATCAGCGTGAACTTATCATAAATTTACTTCTTTTCAATAGCGATAATGAAGTACAGTACATTTGTTTTTTACTATATGAGTTAATATGTGTAAGGACGACGAACGTAAGTGAAAATTACGACCCGTTTAATATATACGATAGTTTACCATGGAAATTAAAAATGCATTTTAAAGATATTATTAAATACACCATGAAATATACTAATGATATCATACAAAAATACGATGTCCATAAAATATCATTAGAACAACAAATATATGCATTAAAAGCGAGTGAACCAGTAAAAGAGAAAGCTATGATTAAATTAAAAGAGATCAAAGGAAAACAGGACGATAATTGCACAAAGGCAAAGCAATATCTAGAAGGACTTATTAGAATACCATTTGGTGTTTATAAAGAAGAACCCTTATTGAAAAAAATGAAAGACCTGAACAAAACATTTCAACACATATTAAACATGATTTCTCAAATATTCCCAGAATTAAAGATTAATACAAAAGACAGATATACAAATATCGAAATAAGTAGGATACTTACAATTGTATTGAATCACATACGTAGAAACATACTCAATCTAATAGAAATGTCATGTAATTCCAAGAATATAAAAAAGATAACGCACATAATCCAGTTTATAAATATTGTCAATAAACAAACAAAACAAGCAAAGATAACTCTCTCTAACAAAACGAAAACAGAACTAATAAAAAACATAATACAATTTGCATGTCAAAATAAATTAGACGCGAACTCGGATTTATATGACGTAATCTGTGATAAAATACCTATTTCGTTAACAAATACAATAAATGAAATATCAACATTAAGAACGAACGTAAATACGATAGAATCAACAATGGCTTCTGTTACAAATATATTAGATGAATCTATATATGGACATACTCATGCAAAAAATCAGATTATGAAAATAATAGGACAATGGATGAATGGAGAACAAACTGGTTATTGTTTCGGATTCGAAGGTTCTCCAGGTGTCGGTAAAACATCTCTTGCAAAGAAGGGCTTAGCAAAATGTTTACTTGATGAAAACGGTATTTCAAGACCCTTTGCATTCATCGCATTGGGCGGTTCATGTAATGGGTCTTCATTAGAAGGGCATGGTTATACTTATGTAAACTCAACATGGGGTCGAATCGTAGATATTTTAATGGAATCGAAATGTATGAATCCAATCATATACATTGACGAGTTGGATAAGGTAAGTAAAACAGAGAATGGTAAGGAAATTATTGGCATATTTACACATTTAATAGACCAAACACAAAACGATTCGTTTCAAGACAAATACTTCAGCGGAATTGACATAGATCTATCAAAGGCACTTTTCATATTTTCATACAACGACCCAGAACAAATAGATAAAATATTACTTGATAGGATACATAGAATCAAATTCGAGAACTTATCAGTAAGCGATAAAATAACCATTGTAAACAAATATATTTTACCAGAAATAAACAAAAAAATGGGATTCATTAATATAGTGAGCATTTCAGAGTCGATCATTGAACATATTATTGTAAAATACACGATAGAGCCAGGTGTAAGAAAATTAAAGGAAATATTATTCGATTTATATGGAGAGATCAACCTAGAGATATTAAAATTAAACGAACAATCGAATACTCTTTTTGAGATTCCAGTGATAATAACCGAAGAAAATTTAGAGAACAAGTATTTGAAGAAATACAAGAAGATATGCGAAACCCGTATTCACGAAATGCCAGAAATAGGAATCATTAATGGTTTATGGGCAAATACACTTGGGTCAGGTGGTATCATTCCTATTCAAACTCTCTTTTTTCCATCATCTGTATTCTTAGACCTAAAATTAACTGGCCTACAAGGAGATGTAATGAAAGAAAGCATGAATGTCGCAAAAACATTAGCATGGAATCTTACGAGTAATAGTAGAAAAAGTGAACTCCTGGTAGATTTCGAAACAACAAAGTGTCAGGGACTTCATGTACACTGTCCCGAAGGTTCCATTGCAAAAGATGGTCCATCCGCTGGTGCAGCAATTACAACGGCAATATATAGTTTATTTAACAAGGTTCATATTAAAAACGATATAGCAATAACAGGTGAGATTAATTTGAAAGGTGAGATAACTGCTATAGGCGGATTAGAACTAAAGATAACTGGCGGAATAAGAGCAGGTGTAAAAACGTTTTTATACCCAAAAGCTAATAACCGCGATTTCTTGAATTGGAAACAAAGTTACAAACAATCCGAACTGTCTATTCCCGAATTTATAGAAATCACGACAATCCAGGATGTATTCGACTATGCATTTTCATAAAAACAATATCTTTCTATATTATAATTAAACTATGGAATTTAGTGTGTATTCATTTTTATATTTGTTCATAGTTCTCGCACCTTTTATTATTATTTGTGCAATTACATTACTGTCATTATTCAACGCTGATTTTAAAGGAATATGTTTTATAGCAGGTCTTTCGCTAACAACGTTCGCTACAGCCATTTTAGGTCAATTATTAAAGGATATACTACCTCAAATGCCGGTCGATTCTGATGCAGCTTGTAAATCGACCATAATGACAGTAGGTACCACGAGCTATATTCTTCCTATGGGACAAGTTATTATTTCATTTACATTTTGGTATTTCATTTATTGCATAGTTACAAATGGCTTCGTTGTTGCTAACATTGGAATGATTATATTTTTCGTGTTATTGGTGATAGGTGACATTGCTTGGAATTACAGTAATAAATGTTTTCACATAGTAAATCTATTATTGGCATCATTTCTAGGAGGTTCTTTGGGAGCACTTTGGGCAAAAATTATTGATGCAATCAGTGAAAGTAGATTATTATATTTCGTTAGAGGAACATCGAGCGAAGACACCTGTTCTGCGAGTAACAAGAAGTTCGTATGTAATGTAACGAAAAACGGTAAACTGTTACAATAATATTCATAATAATAGCAGAGTGACATATTATTATGAATAATCAAATCGTGAATAATCAAATCGTGAATAATCAATCATGAACAATCAATCATGAATCAAAATATTGTATATTTACAGAAAGCCAGTTCTTAAATAATTGTAATATTCTGGTTTTATACATATCACTTGCAATAGCTGTAACATTATTACTTTTTTTTTGAAAGACCGTTAAAAAATAATTTATGATATTATTTGTATTAGCCTTTGAATATTTATCATCCAAATTATCTAATGGAAATTGTAAGTAACCTTTTTTCGCATTCACATGATTATGAAATCGAAAAAGTAACAGTTTCAAATCATCTTTTGTTCGAATAGAATTTATTTGAACTTGTTGCATGTATTTCGTAGCATGTTCAGCACAAATTGGACACGGTAGAACATTACAAATACTTTTAATATGATTTAATAGGTCTGTTTTGATTTGGTCAAAGTTCTCCTCTTTTACCTTTTCGGCCAACGTATGGAATAAAAACCAGGTCGGTTCTCCCCAAACCACCTTTTTAGGTTGATTTTCTGGATTAGACTGTGTTGCAACATTCATAACTGATTTCTTAGTAGGCAAAGGTATACTTGCCATCATGAGAAATGGTCGATTCTTATATTGTCCTTGTGTTCTTGCATTTATAAATTGTAGGTTCATTATGATATATATATGTAATAAAAAATATTATCCTAAATTTATGCAAAAGATATAAATATATATTCGTTAATATATATAACAAATGGAGACGAAGGACCAATTAGTTAAAACAATTAAGGAATGGGTGCGACTTGATAATGAAACACGTACTCTACAAAAAGAAGTAAGTGCGCGTAAAACGGAAAAGAAGAAAATATCCGAAACACTCATTGAAATTATGAAAAAAAATGAAATCGATTGTTTCGATATTAAAGATGGACAAATTTGCTATACAAAAAAAAATGTCAAGCAACCGATTACTAAAAAAGTGCTATTATCCATATTAACTAAATATTTTAGTGGTGATGGCACACGAGCAAATGAATTAAACGAGTTTATATTAGAAAATAGACAAGAAACTGTAACCGAAGCTATTGTTCTAAAACAAAAATAATTATATCCATATACCATATATTCTATAAGATGAAGTTATCTAGAAGAACTATCATAATTCTGACAATTTTAGCAATAATTATTTTTCTCATTTTAGGTTATTTCTATTATATTACAAATTTTCAAGAAGGAATTACTCAACCAGAGATAAATATTATAAATGGATTAATATCAGATGCTTCATTAAATGATTCAACTAGAAGGCAAATTTTATTACAGGTGAGGATGAAAGACGCTTCTTACAATAATATTCTTAATGACAAGAAACTTACTGATAGTAAAATAATGTCTTCAATACAGAATAGTGCAGTAGCATCGGCAATACAAATGTCAATAGCTAACAATGCTGCACCAACAACTGCAACGACATCTGGAAGTGGAACGACTGCATCAAAACCAGCTACTACATCAACGACTACAACAACGCCAGCTACTACATCAACAAATGCAAAAACTACAACAACACCAGCTACTACATCAACGACTGCAACAACACCAGCTACTACATCAACAAATGCAAAAATTACAACAACACCAGCTACTACATCAACAAATGCAACTACATTAAACTCTTCTTCTACAAACTCGTCTACAACAAATAGATAAATGTTATTAACGTATACTGACAATACTCTAATTTATACCCAAGTCTGGAATACTAATTCGACCATTACATTTTTCGTATTTAGCCACCACTCGTGGATTCTGTTTTCCTTCCATAATATCTTCTGTACAATAGACATTATGAAACGCATCAATATAATAAACAATTCCACATATCTCTTCAGCAATCACTTCAACCTTTTGTTTAGAAACATCAGAACTATCACTTACTTGAGCTAGACCATGTGGTGTCCCCTTAGCATGGGTTCCACAAAACTCACATCCGTCTTTACGACGTCGTGTGCATTGCTCACCACTCGCTCTTTTCGCAGAGCATCTATTCATTTGAGGTATAGAATTCTTAATACGCTTACGTTTTACCAAATCGTCCTTTATCAAAGATAATCGTGTATAATCATACACATATTCAATCAATTCATTCATTTTCGCTTTTTCGTCAAATTGCAATTCATTAATTTTATCTCTGATTCCATTCTTGAAATCAGTAACATAGGTCTCAATCTTCTTGTTCACGCGTTTTTCCATATTATATCGATGTATTTGATAGATATAATAATATGTTTCTTTTAGTTCAATTTTTTTAGATAATAACTACAAAAGATATAAAGAAACACAAAAAGTATTAATATGAAATGAGAAAAGCAATCTGTTTGTTAGTAAAAGAACCCAATAAAATATGGGTTGATTTTTTGAACACTTTTACTGAATATGATATATTTATTGTTGTTGATGATAACTCGTCAACATACGAAAAAATGAAAGAAGATTTAGCAGCAAACGTGCGTATTATACAAGTAGACAACCATAAATGTTATGAAAAAGGATATACAAACTGTAATAGTGCGGTGGGGTTTCCTGAAGTTATTTCATGGGATAAAGCAATGTTTATAATGAACGAAGTATATACGAACTACGAACACACGTGGTTTATAGAAGACGATGTTTTTTTATATCACGAGAAAACACTTTTAAATATTGACTTACAAGAACAATATAATTGCGCCGACTTATTAACGGCAACAAACGATATTATGGAAGAAAAAGATGAAAGTAAATGGCAAAATTGGTGGAATCATTGGGTAAATATCCATGATAAAATAGAATTGTCTTGGTCGCATAGTATGGTTTGTGCATGTCGTATATCTAGAGTTTTATTAGATAAAGTTGTAGAATATAAAAACAAAAGAGGACACTTATTCTTTATCGAAGCCATGTTTAATACAATCGCCCTACAGAATCATCTAGTTATAAAAACACCGATTGAACTCTCGAATATACACTGGCGAACCGAGTGGAACAGAGATGAAATAGATACAACAAAACTATATCATCCGATAAAAAATATAATGGATCACAATTATATCAGAGAAAAGGGATAAATATATTATGCTTCGTTATCCCACTCATTAGGTCTGATTTTCGTTCCACCGTCATATGGAACTGCAAGATTATTATCTAGCATCCATTTATTGATATGTATATTATCACAATAAACATCTGCCAAAATGCGACCATATTTTTCAGTCGTAATATTTTTCAAATATACTATTTTACCAAAGATAAAATCGTATAATGCATCTCTCGCTTCAATCGCAATTTTCTTTTCAGCTGCTGTTTTCCCTTTAATTTCCGCACTATCAATTCCACTTAATCTTACCGAAAAGCGATAAATAGGTTCGGTGGTATTCGGCAAAACTGACGCAATAGTAATTGTATCCCCATCATATACTTTAACTACTTTACCATTTTTTATTGGCGGAACAAATGTAACCGTATCCTTATATAGAACATTATTCAAATACATCAAATTTACATCAACATGTTTTATTTTTGAAGAATGTTCTATATTTGTCGTCGCTTGATCCAGACAATTGCTAGGTGTTGGTTTAGAACTACGTTTGAAGCGGTTACAACAACATAGAATATTACTTGCGGTTTTCCAGCACTGTGACATTGACATTTTACTCGATATTATAGAGAACAATAAAAAACGGAGGTTCATTTCAATTTTTCTGGATTGTTCTATAATATTATCAGATTTCCTAAAACATACTTTCCAGGTTTTTAAACACGTCTCTAGCCTCTACACATGCAATGCGTAAATGTTGCTGTGCCATGCGTTTATCACCAGAAGTGGAATATGCAATTCGAATCGTACTATCTGGACTATGAGGATGAAACTTCTTAAATCCACAGTAACTAAATATCTTTTCACTCAAATAATACTTTTCGTATAAAATATATTCAAGCACCTTACCTATGGTATAGTCTTCATTTTCCAAAGTAATATCAAAACAGTTATCTATTGTCGTCTCACTATTCGTAATTTGAATCTGGTCAGAATCGATTGCTTGTATCATATCCACAAACTTATTCTGTAAAATAGAACACGCCTTTTTTACAATCTCGCGATTTTCATATTGTCCGATAGTCTCAATCACAAAGTCAAAACTATTTTCGATATAATGACGTTGTGCATCTAAAAGATAGAAATTTCGCTTTTGAAATTCAATCTCTTCTTTCGTCATGCCTTCCCCTGCCAACTTTCCTTCTTGTTCTTCCCATATTTTATCAATTTTCTGCATGTCTGGTGTATTACCATATGCACATTTGGAGACGACATTGAACATACTATTATCTTTTGCACAATGCACTGAAAAGTCACACGTTAATTTAATTTGTTCACCTGGAATTGAATCTCCAATACGCGGCCTAAGACGACAGAAATCGATAAATGTACCTGTTTGTGCAAATGGTGGGAATATATTACGAACTTCTGCGTCTTTTACATAAGCACCTGTTTCTTTATTACGAATTTTAAAGTCTTCTGTCGTAACGATCAGCATGTTATCAGTTTCGTTTGATACATCTAACTCCAAAATATACTTTCCGGGTAATAAAGTCAAATCCTTTTCACAAATAGGAATGCAACTTAAACGATGTTTCAGAATCTCATTATGTAGGCGACACGTATTTACATAGATAGTACACTGATTATCATTATATGTTTCTGTATTAAATGTTGTAACCGGTATGTCCGATAAAATGGTACGTCTAACTGCATTCGCTAAACTAACATTTATACTTGAAAGAGTAAACTGTGTTTGTTTACCTGAATCAAGAATTTTGGTAAGCTGTGGGTTCATTGTATTAATTATTTTATTATATAATAAAGAACTGTATTTTTATATATTAATTATCATAATTATAGTTTCAATTTTTTACAAAACTCAATCAAAATCTTCTAATATATGGTAATTTATGAAATGAGAACGCTGATTTGGTAATAATAAACCCCATAAAATACGTATTTTTTTATTTAAATGGAAGTTCATATCCCTATGATAATTGATAAAAATATAATGTGTTCTCGTAGAGTCGTCCATATTTTTTATAATAAAACTGCGATTTAATATATTTTCAAATTTAATATCAATATCAAAAACAGGGTATTTTTTATTATTGCAGAATTTGATCAGGTCATGTAGTAATATAAATTCATTATATTGCGTCAAATACACTGATTCTACTAAATCTAGATCGCATGTAAAGCTACGTATATCTCGCAAAAGTTCTTCTGGTTGAACATTATAAGTATATGGAATAATATTATTTATAATGACATCATACGGAATCGTCTCCATTATATAATAAAAATAAGTTATTCTTATTATATTTTTGATATATTTTTGATAAATCTTGTGAAACTAAGAAAACAAAATTAACGCAATAAACACAAACATTAATATAAATGGCAACAATACTAAAAACCAGGCTAAATTGGTTGCACCTGCTCTACAAATTAAATTCAACACCCATGTCCAAAACACAATGTATACAGCCTTAATTATAAATATCAGTGTTGTGTTTGTAACGGAACAGTTATAGGTTCCTAAACAATATAAGTTTACATTACCGATGTTTTGAAAAGTCATTACAAGAAGAGCTATGACAGAAATAACTAAATATACATACGCGGGACTACATAAATTGCGAAAACCTACAACAGCCATAATATATTATATAACAACATTTTTTATACTAAACTATACTTTATATCGGCAGCTGGTTGAATATAGGGTGCTGGATTTACATAATTATTATTTTGCAGACCGACTGAATCTAACGCGCCTTTCACTGTACCGAAAGATGAAAATACATTATTTGATAATCCTACAGTTCCACCTCTCATCTTTTTTGATGTAATTCGTCTTCGTTTGTGTCTTCGTCTTTTACCGCCAAAAATATTTGGTAAATTACGAGAAGAAATCATATTCATTTGATCCTTCAAGTCAACACTATGGTCATTTAGCGGGGTAACATATTGTGACGGTATACCTTGACTGGTATAACTGGCTGAGCCGAATCCACCGTTCATATGTGAAACACTTGTACTTGACCCAGTGCAACCACAACCTCCCTTCATTCTTCTACTTTTACGCATCTTATTGCTTCGCCTTCGTTTTGTGATTGTCCGTCTTTTCATTTATATATATCCATATGAAAAAAAACTATAAAATATTTATCATTTCAAAAGTGCATCGGCGTATGAAACTATAATACTATCAGTTTTCGGAATTATTCAATATCAACATGTGTCAACATATGTCGTCGACAACATACATTCGTCAAATGTAAATCGTCTAAAACCTGTCCCTCCGGTGTCTTATCTACAACCTCTTTAGATAAATAAACTACTTTGTCCACCTTGATTCCTTGTGCAATTTTTAATCTACGCACTTCAGATTGATAATATCTATATTTATCTGCCAAAACAGTTCCACAAGTAAAGCATTTAATCGGAATAATCATGATTTTATATGTATAATACTATATATTATCCTTTATATAATTCATTCAATTTTTCATAAAAATATCATAATATTATAAAATGAAAGAAGAATACTATACCTGGATAACAATACTATTATTAATTATAACGATAGTTTTAGTCATAGGTTCTTTCTTGTTAGTGGAAGGATATTCAAATTTAAATACAACCGCATCTGACATAGCAAAGAGTTTAATAGACGACTACTCGGTAGATTCTTCCAATAATAGTACAAAATACGATACAATAAAATGGACAAGCGATGAAGATATCTCAGACGTTTCAATGAATGTAACTAGTAGTTCTACTGATACAACAGACGTTAAATTTGATTCAAACGATTACGATATCGAATATCATGCGACGACGGACCAATTGGCATTAGACGATCCTAGTATTGTAATCGATAAAAGCGGAAATCTATACTCACAGTCCGGTGCATCTCCACAACCTAGATTTACATACTACGAACCAGGAAAATATATGTTTGGTAGTTCTAATTACGTACCAGATTATAAAGATAGTATATATTTAAGCACATTAATGTCTTCCTACAATTCCACGAATTATATTCCCTATAATAATATTACAATGAACGGCGTATTAAATAGTAAAATAGAAGACGATAATGAAAAAATACTGGATCAATGGCCAACTGATTCAAATTTCTAAGTAGTATATCTACAATAATACATAAATAAATTTAGAATTTTTATTTTACATCTTATGTAATTTTATATAGTCATAATTATATAAAATGTCTATTGAAACAATCTCTCTTTCATCTGACCAGGTAACTGAAATAACAGCTTATATAAATGAATATCGTTCTCGAAACCAATCAGGTGATATTAGATGGAGTCCATCAGTTGCTATGGTTGCACAAAACTGGTCGAAACATTTAGCAACCGATACTGTTTTTGAACATAGTGGATCGACCGTATATGGTGAAAATTTGGCATTTCTACAAGGTTATGGTAACGACCCCGTTGTTCTAATTAAAAAAGCAGTAGATGATTGGTATAACGAAATTACAGCATACGACTTTTCAAATCCTGGATTTAGTGAAGCTACCGGACATTTCACAGCGCTTGTATGGAAATCTAGCATAATGTATGGAATAGGTGTAGCAAAAAATATTTCTAATGATTCTGTATATATAACGATGAATATCGCGCCACCTGGAAATATTGAAGGACAATATGCTGAAAACGTATTGCCATTGTTGCATGTTCCTGAGCCTTCTGTACCTGAGCCTGTACCCGAACCCGAGCCTGTTGTACCCGAGCCTTCTGTTCCTGAACCTGTACCCGAACCTGTACCTGAGCCTGTACCCGAGCCTTCTGTTCCTGAACCTGTACCCGAACCTGTACTTGAGCCTGTACCCGAGCCTTCTGTTCCTGAACCTGTACCCGAACCTGTTCCTGAACCTGTTCCTGAACCTGTACCCGAACCTGTACCTGAACCTGTACCTGAACCTGTACCTGAGCCTGCTGTACCTGAGCCTGTACCCGAGCCTGCTGTACCTGAGCCTGTACCCGAGCCTGCTGTACCTGAGCCTGAGCCTGAGCCTGCTGTTCCCGAACCTGTACCCGAGCCTGAGCCTGTACCCGAACCTGTACCCGAGCCTGAGCCTGTACCTGAGCCTGAGCCTGTTCAACCAATAATAACTACATCTGCTGTAAAAAGTAATATAATAAATCAACTAGTCAACATAATAAATATCGTTTATACGAAACAGCCATCATACTTTATTCCTCAAACAATAAAAACTATAATAGGAAATATAAATAGTAACATTCAGGATGAAGCTATACGTAACAATGTAGCATCTGCATTACAATACATTAGTTTTATGATTCAACGTAAACAAAATCCACAAATTATAATAAACAATATTACAGCAATTATCAATATGTTAAAAGCCATTTCATTCTAATACATACCCCTTTGTTGTCTTTTTACGAGTAGTAGGCGAAGGTTTCTTTTTACGTTCTACTTCGTTAGTACTATGCATATCTCGATGACAGTTCTCGCATACAGTCAATAGATTCGCTCTATGATTTTTATGAAAACTTCCTATAAATCCATTTGCATCAGCATCTTTCTGCTGCTGCATATGATGTATCTCTTCGCCTATCTCATTCTTACATATTTCGCATTTCCCTCTTATCTTATTAGAATTATAAATAGTATTTCCATGAGACAATTCACCTTTCGTCTCAGGATAGTATTTATTTCTAATTGCGTAAGCCGATTCAATAAAATCATTATCAAGATGCAAAGATTTACATACTTCTAGACCATAAATACGAGGTCCGGAACCAGCTTTTAATTTACGGTCATAAATGATACAATCTTTTTCTCTATCATATCGAACTGCCATATGATTCAGACATAATCGTTCTAGTGCCTTTATTTCATCATATTCAGTAATTTCATGAAAATGAGTTGCAAATATAAAAGACGATTTCACCTCATGTAACCTAATTAGTCCTGTAACAAAGATACTCAATGCTGACTCCATTTCTGTACCAGAACATAACTCATCTCCTAAAATCATACTACGTTCATCCGCCATTTTTAAAATAATACGCAATTCACTCATTTCCACTGCAAATGTCGAAAGTCCTTTAAAAATATTATCATTCCCCAGAATTCTTGAAAATATAGCAGTATATGGTTTATATGTAAAAGACGTACAAGGAACGAAAAGTCCAGCCTGTGCCATTACAGTTGCTATTCCTAAAGCACGAATTAAACTCGTTTTTCCTACTGCATTTGTTCCATAAAGTAACATTCCGGACGCATTCAGCGTAACATCATTTGTTACATATAATTCATTTTGTTGTATATGTTCAATTAAACAATGACGCAATGCAACAGCTTCAACAAAAGAATTAGATTGTCTTGTGCTATCTAATATAGGACAACAGTAATTATATTCTCTTGCTATATACGCCTTTGATTGCATAACATCTATCATAGATACATAATCCGCTAACATTTTTATATTATCGAAATGCTGGTTCTCGAATATAGTCAATATTTCAAAGTATTTTTTTGTAATAGTATCATTTATCCTATCCTTCAATGACAACAGTTGCTTACATACTTTATCTAATAAAGGAAACTCGATATCCATATTCGTAGAACCCGCCGATTTGAATTTTACGTCTTTACAAGAAAATTGTTCGCCATTAGATAGTGTGATAATTCCCTCTTTCTTACTTTCACTTTTAAAGTTCTCATCCAATGCCTTTTTCAAGATTTGAGAACGTTTTGATGTTACTTGTAATGTAACCCCCGATTTTTCGGTTTCGTGCACCTTTACATATTCAATATCATTTTTCTCTATCTCCGACATAATAGTATTCAAGTATCGATGTATTAAATCGAATGTTGTCTTACTTCTTATTTGTTCTTCGACCAATATATCCAAGTCAGTTGAAACGCCTGGTTTTATAATATTTTCGTTGAATTGCACCATAGAATCACATTGTTTACATCGTTCCATGTATAAATGTTGTTCCAAAAATGCATGAATTTCAATACATGTTCTTTGAATCATATCATATGCATCGAGTGAATTATTATCTTCGTACTCGATATAGCTACCACATAAATAATTACAAATAAAAGGATTATCTATCAAACTCTCATTCATTTGCTGAATACGCTGTATACTAACATATAAATGATGCAATGAAGATGGATATAACTTTTTTACAACCAACTGTCTAGATATCTTTTCTATATCTCGCATTTGTCGCAACTGTTTTCTGAATAGTTCAACTAAAGAATAACAATCTGGTAACAACATATGATTCGTAATATCATATTCTTGCTGTAACCAAACTTCATCAAATGTAGGATTGGTTAAT